>OGQE01000245.1_pt1 | contig 64699 bp, 45 predicted proteins | sample 1553131 | NCBI WGS metagenome assembly OGQE01 (sample SAMEA2579929, study PRJEB22360) | human gut metagenome | biome: human gut; feature: human-associated habitat; material: faeces | place: Denmark | collected 2008/2010
TGCACGAAGATTTCCACTTTCGAGTTACAAACGGTCAACGGGCTGAGGTAAAGCGAGCCTGCACTGCGAAGGAATATCCCTGCTTTCCGCGTCCGATTCGTCACAAAGAAGTCTTTTTCTTTACAAGCGTATCTCCCAAACAACTACAAATTTAAACAGGTATTACTTTGTCAGTAACATCATAATCTCATTACTTCTCTGAACAAATGCTGTCATTTCTTCCGGACTTAACGGCTTATGTGCCAGCATTGCAAGATCATACAACTGCTTGCAGATGACCGGTACATTCTTGCTCCGCTTATGCTCTACAAGGAACTGTACCAGTGGATGATTTGCATTCAGTACCAGCGTTGCCTGACTGCCAAACATAGACGGATCCATTCCGCTCATGCCATACATCTTCATCATCTCCTGCATTCTTCTGTTCTCTTCTGACAGAACTGCCATTGATGCAACCTTATCATCTTTCAGCTTTTCAACTTTTACTTCCAGCTTATCATTACCAAGCTCTTTTCTGAAGATCTCCACCAGACTTTCTGCTGTCTTCTGGAATGCTTCTTTCTCATCTTCTGCCACTTCATCTTTCAGAGAATCATGCACATCTGCATCAATTCTTAAGAACTGAACTTCCTGATGCTTCTGCTCCAGATAAGTGATAAATGCAGAATCAATATTGTGCGTCAGGATGATCGCATCCTGTCCCTGTGCCTTGAACATATTGATATACTGGCTCTGCTGTACCTCATCGGTTACATAGAAAATCCTTGTCTTCTCCGGCTCTTTTTCAGCATCTGCATCCGTGGATTCTGCCTCTTCTGACTTTGCTTCTGCCTCAGTATTTCCTGCTTTTGACTCTTCATTCTTTGCAGCCTCTTCTTTTGCAGCTTCTTCCACCTCAGCCTCGCCTTTGGCTTCTTTGATGATATCTTCCAGTGTCAGATACTTATGCTCAAGATTCTTATAAAGCATGGAATCTTTCATCTTCTCACCGAATTTTTCATCTTTCAGGCATCCAAACTTGATGAACGGACTGATATCGTCCCAGTATTTTTCATAATTCTCACGGTCTGTCTTAAACATGCCATTGAGTTTATCTGCTACTTTCTTAGAAATATAATCCGCAACTTTATTTACGAATCCATCATTCTGCAATGCACTTCTTGATACATTCAGCGGCAGATCCGGGCAATCAATGACTCCTTTCAGTACCATCAGGAACTCCGGAATCACTTCTTTAATATTATCGGCAATAAATACCTGGTTGTTATACAGTTTGATCTTTCCTTCAATAGATTCATACTCTGTATTGATCTTCGGGAAATAAAGGATTCCCTTTAAATTAAATGGATAATCCATATTTAAGTGGATCCAGAATAATGGTTCTTTGTAGTCCATAAATACCTTGCGGTAGAACTCAATATATTCTTCCTTCGTACACTCACTCGGATTTTTTGTCCACAGCGGATGGATATCGCTGATGGAAACCGGGCGTCTTACAATCTTTGCCTTCTGCTTTGGCTCACCCTCTTCGCCTTCCTTTGGCTCTTCTGTGATATGCTCAACAACGGTATCTGTATCGAGTACATCAGCTTCATCAATGGTATCATACTCCGGTTCTGCATTTGCTCTGGAAAGGAAGATCTCTACCGGCATAAAAGAGCAGTATCTCTCAAGCACTTCTCTTGCACGGTATTCATTTGCAAATTCCAGGCTGTCTTCATTCAGATACAGAGTGATCTCACTTCCAACGGTCGTTCTGCTGCCTTCCTGCATCTCATACTCTGTACCACCTTCACTTGCCCAGTGAACCGGTTTTGCACCTTCTTTATAGGAAAGTGTATCAATCTGAACTTCATCTGCTACCATAAATGCGGAGTAGAATCCAAGTCCGAAATGACCGATCATATCATCCTCTGTCGTCTTGTCTTTATACTTCTCAAGGAACTGCGTTGCACCTGAAAATGCAATCTGCGTAATATACTCTTCTACTTCTTCCGCTGTCATTCCAAGTCCGTTATCAATAAATTTCATCGTCTTCTCTTCCGGATTGACAATGACTTCAATCTTTGGCTTATAACCTTCCGGGAGTTCATACTCGCCCATCATATCCAGCTTTTTCAGCTTGGTGATCGCATCACATCCGTTGGACACCAGCTCACGGACAAAAATATCATGATCCGAATAAACCCATTTCTTAATAATCGGGAAAATATTTTCGCTGTCGATTGATAAAGTACCTTTCTTAACTGCCATTTTACTGCACTCCTTTTTTATTTGTTCACAATCTGTGATCCTTTTGTATTCTTTCTGCATGCTTTTACATAGCATATTTATTACCTAATGGACATTCTAGTACAGCAAAATTTAAAAGTCAATAGAAAATTAGCACTCTTTTAAATAGAGTGCTAATAATTTTATAAAAATAATAAGATGTTGGGAGCAAAAGCCCCCAACAATGATGCCAACGGATTGTTTCGCACTACGCACTCCCACAATCCTGCCCAATATTCGCATATCGTGGGATTATACTGTCTCCGGCTCAGGATACTCTTCTCCAAATGTCTCCACAGTCACTTTTTTCATAACCTGCTTCTCCAGCGGACGGTCACTGTAATCGGTTGCTGTCTCAGCAATCTTGTTCAGAACATCCATTCCCTCTGTAATCTTACCAAATGCGGCATAAGCTCCATCCAGATGCGGTGCTTTCTTATGCATGATAAAGAACTGGCTTCCTGCTGAATCCGGATGCATTGCACGTGCCATGGAAAGGACTCCGGCATCATGTGCGAGATCATTCGTCACACCATTCTGTGCAAACTCACCTTTGATCGAATATCCCGGACCGCCCATTCCGGTTCCGTCCGGGCATCCCCCTGAATCATAAATCCGCTGATCACACGATGAAAGATCAGTCCGTCATAAAAACCTTTTTTTACGAGAGATACAAAATTATTCACTGTATTCGGTGCGATCTCCGGATACAGTTCTGCTTTCATAATATCGCCATTTTCCATTTCAAATGTAACTACTGGATTTGCCATAATAATTTCCTCTTTTCTTCTGATATTTATAAATCCTGTCTTCTAAAATATTGTAGCGGATTGCCCCATAAAGGTCAACCCGCCCATTCTTACAGAATATCAATCTGATTGTTTTTACAAAATACCACTATGTTTGTTCTTACAGAATGTCAATATGTTCTCCTGCCAGTGCCTTATTCATACTGCGGACTGCACAGAATTTACCGCACATACTGCATGTATCGCTGTGGTCATCTTCCGGCAGACGGTCATCCCGGATTGCTTTTGCAGTTTCCGGATCTAATGCACATTCAAACTGTGCATCCCAATCCAGTACCCGGCGTGCATCGGCCATCTTATCATCAATATCTCTTGCATGTGGGATTCCCTTGGCTATATCTGCTGCATGAGCTGCAATCTTTGATGCAATAATTCCCTGCTTTACATCCTCAACATTTGGAAGGGCAAGATGCTCTGCCGGTGTAACGTAACAAAGGAATGCTGCTCCGTTCATTGCTGCCACAGCACCACCGATTGCTGCCGTAATGTGATCGTACCCCGGTGCAATATCCGTAACCAATGGTCCAAGTACGTAGAACGGTGCTCCCATACAGATCGTCTGCTGAACTTTCATATTGGCTGCTACCTGATCCAACGGCACATGTCCCGGTCCTTCTACCATAACCTGCACATTATGATCCCAGGCACGCTTTGTCAGCTCACCCAGGCGGACAAGCTCCTCAATCTGACATACATCGGTCGCATCTGCCAGGCATCCCGGTCTGCACGCATCTCCCAGTGAGATTGTCACATCATATTCTTCACAAATATCAAGGATTTCATCATAATATTCATAAAATGGATTTTCTTCTCCTGTCATGCTCATCCACGCAAAGACAAGACTTCCGCCACGACTGACGATATTCATCTTTCTTTTATGCTTCTTGATCTGATCGATCGTCTTTCTTGTAATTCCGCAGTGCAGCGTCACAAAATCTACTCCGTCCTGTGCGTGCAGACGTACAACATCCACAAAATCTTTTGCCGTCAGCTCTGACAGATCTCTCTGATAATGAATCACACTGTCATAAACCGGAACGGTTCCAATCATTGCCGGACACTCGCTTGTCAGCTTCTGACGGAACGGCTGCGTATTCCCGTGGCTGGAAAGATCCATGATCGCCTCAGCCCCGAGATTGACCGCACTCATGACCTTCTGCATCTCTATATCATAATCTTTACAGTCTCTTGATACTCCAAGATTGACATTGATCTTGGTACGGAGCATACTTCCTACCCCTTCCGGATCCAATGACTTATGTAATTTGTTCGCACAGATTGCTACTTTCCCCTCAGCCACCAGTTCTCTTAATTTTTCTACCGGCATAAATTCCTTTTCTGCCACGATCTTCATCTGCTCTGTGATGATTCCCTTCCTTGCCGCATCCATCTGCGTCGTATATTCTGCCATTTTTCCTCTCCTTTTCTGCTTATTTGTCTCTGATTTTTTCTTTAGAACTACTTATTCAAAAATTATTTTTCCCAGTGTATGATCCATCGGTCCCGAACCTGCTCCTAAATCCAGTTGTTCTTTTAATGCCTCCGTCAGATATTCTTTTGCCTTCTGCACCGCCTCTTCCATTCCTGCACCTTTTGCAAGATTCGAGGCGATCGCACTGGAAAGAGTACAACCGGTTCCGTGGGTATTGGGATTTTCCACCCGCTCACCACAGATCCAGACTTTTTTCTCCCCCGTACAGAGGAAATCATTTGCATCGTTGATCCGATGACCACCTTTCAATAAAACTGCACAGCCATACTCCTCTACAATCTTTTCCGCTGCTGACTCCATATCCTGTGCATTTTTAATCTTCCTTCCGCTAAGCACCTCTGCCTCCGGGATATTCGGTGTGATCAGCTCCGCCAGCGGAAAAAGCTCTTTCTTCAGAGATTGCTCCGCATCTTTCTGTATCAGCCGATGACCACTGGTTGATACCATCACCGGATCAAGAACGATATGCTCTGCCTGATATTCTTTCAGCTTTTCTGCCACAACATGAATGATTTCCCCGGAAGAAAGCATTCCGATCTTCACAGCATCCGGGCGAATATCTGTAAAAATACTGTCTATCTGCTGCCCGGCAAACTCCGGTGTCACTTCCATGATTCCCTGTACTCCGGTGGTATTCTGTGCCGTCAATGCCATGACAGCACTCATTCCATACACACCATTGGCTGCCATTGTCTTAAGATCTGCCTGGATTCCTGCTCCTCCACTGCAGTCACTTCCTGCGATGGTAAGCACCTTTTTCATTTCAAATGCTTTCAAAAAACGTCGCACCATCTCCGGCTTGTCTTTTGCTGCAAATAATCCGCTCACTACAGCTACTCCGTCAATGCCTGTTCCAGTCAGTTCTTTTATATTTTCTGCGGTGATTCCGCCGATGGCTACAACCGGGATCTCCACTGCCTCGCAGATTGCACACAGTTCCTCTTTCGCAAGAGTCGTCACATCTGACTTGGTCTGACTTCCAAAGACTGCACCGCATCCAATGTAGTCTGCACCTGCCTTTTGTGCCTGCAGAGCTTCTTTTACATTATGGGCACTGCCCCCGATAATAAAATCTTCTCCCAGCAGTTCTCTCGCCTTTTCAATTCCCATATCAGACAGCCCCACATGAACTCCGGCTGCACCGATCTTTTTGGCAAGATCCGGCCGGTCATTTACAATCAATGGCACATGGTGCTTTCTACAGATCTCATTTAATTTCTTTCCTTCTGAAATAATTTCTTCATCCGAAGCGTGTTTCTCCCGGAGCTGTACACACGTCACGCCTGAACGCACCAGTGTCTCCACTACTGTCTCCAGTGTCTCGCCTTCCGCGAGCCATTTTCTGTCTGTCACCGCATAAAGCCTGAGCTGCTCCGGTGAAATATATCTTTTTTTGTTCTGTTTCATCCTGCTCTGCACCTCCATTCTCCTGCCTCGCTCCATTTCCATCTTCAATGACAAAGCATCCAGCAGCCTTATCTGAAAACTTCCTATTCCTTCCTCTTTTTCATCCACAGTCTCCCCGGCTCTTTCCGCACAGTGTCGCCATGTTTCAGCCGCTTCAGCCGCGGCCTCAAAAGAGTCTGTTCCGTCTCCGCATTTTAATGCACATAATGCGGAAAGCATACAGCCGCTTCCGGTAATTCTGCAGATTCGTCCATCCCCTCCTGAGATAACTTTCACTCGTTCTCCATCAGAGATCACATCCTGCTCCCCGGTCATACAAACCGTACAACGATATTTTTTTGCCAGTCTGACTGCCAGCCTCCGGGCTTTTTCCAGCTCCAGTTCCAGTGAGCTTTCTACTCCACCACTCTGGATTCCTGAAAATACTGCATCACCATCCTGCTGACAGCTTTCTGCCGTTCCTTCTATTTTCTGCCTTTCAGTTCCTAAAACCAGAAATTCCTTTTCATCCTCTGCACGCAATAATGCAGACGCTTCTTCCTGATTGCATCTTATAATAGAAGGAACGACCGATTGCAGAAGCTGTCCGATCTTCTTTCTCCGGAATTTGCTGGCCCCTGCACCGACCGGATCCAGCACTACCGGATGCCCCAGTCTGTTCGCACATTTTCCGGCAAGAATACAGGATCTGATCTTTCTTTCGTCCGGCACACCGGTATTCAGTAAAGTGGCCTGACAGATCGCCGTGATCTCTTCCACTTCCTGTTCATCCTGTGCCATGACTGCACTTCCGCCTGCAGCCAGAAGTACATTCGCCACACTTTGCATCGTAACCGGATTGGTAAGGCAGTGTACTTTTACATTCTTTTCCATTTATTAATTCTCCCTCATCTGCTCCAGGACATGGCTTTTTTCAAGAACCCGAAGGACGATATACGCTAAAATACTTCCTGCAAGCGTGGAAATAAAAAATGGAATCATATAAACCGTAAAGCCTCCCGGCTCAAGCCCCATTAGAAGCTTTGCCACCGGATAAGCTGCAAGTCCTCCCAGTACTCCTGTCCCAAGTGCTTCTGCGATACATGTTACATCCAGCCGTTTTGTAAAATGATAAACGATTCCACAGCACAATGCCCCTACCATACTGCCCGGAAAAGCAAGCAGGCTTCCAATTCCCATGAGATTTCTCAGAAAGCTCGCACAAAATGCGATCCCCACTCCCCACCATGGTCCAAGTATTACTGCGGCAAATACATTTACCATATGCTGTACCGGTGCACACTTACTTCCTGCTACCGGCACGCTGAGCAGACTGCCCGCAACGGCTGCCGCTGTCAGCAGACCTGCAACCGCCAGTTTTGCCGTTGTACTATGCGTTGTCCTGTTCTTCTGCATTTTATCAGTTCCTCCTACTTGTATGAAATGATGTCGGGGTCAAAAGATAGAAAAAAGAGACTCCCATAGGGGAATCTCTGCTGCTTTTTCGCTATTTCCCTACGTTGGCATTATCCAAATCAGGTTGCGGGTCGAAACCAGTCAGTCTCCTCTCAGCCGGCTTCAGCCAGCTCCCCTTCTTCATCGGTATGATTATATAACGGTTCTTTCTTTTTTTCAACTCTTGTATGGTTGAATTGTACAATTTTACTTTCCTTTTTTAGTTACTCGTTACATTGCCCTGAAAATAAATCAGGTTTATACTGACTCTATGAGTTATTTAGTATTTCATTGATTTAAGGAGGCACTCAAAATGGCAAGTTTATCCCTTAAGGGTATCCAGAAAATTTATCCTAACGGATTCCACGCAGTAAAAGATTTCAACCTTGAGATCGCAGACAAAGAGTTTATCATCTTTGTAGGACCTTCAGGATGTGGTAAATCTACAACTCTTCGTATGATCGCCGGACTGGAAGATATCTCAGACGGAACATTCAAGATCGACGGAAAAGTAATGAACAATGTTGAGGCAAAAGACCGTGATATCGCAATGGTATTCCAGAACTACGCTCTGTATCCTCACATGACAGTATATGATAATATGGCATTCGGACTGAAACTTCGTAAAGTTCCGAAGGCTGAGATCGACAAAAAGGTCAGAGAAGCAGCAAGAATCCTCGACCTTGAGAAACTTCTTGACCGTAAGCCGAAGGCTCTTTCCGGTGGACAGAGACAGCGTGTTGCCATGGGTCGTGCTATCGTTCGTAATCCTAAGGTATTCCTTATGGACGAGCCTCTTTCCAACCTGGATGCAAAGCTGAGAGTTCAGATGCGTATCGAGATTTCCAAGCTTCATGAGAATCTTGGTGCAACGATCATCTACGTTACTCATGACCAGACAGAGGCTATGACACTCGGAACAAGAATCGTTGTTATGAAAGACGGAGTTGTTCAGCAGGTAGATACACCTCAGGCACTTTACAATACACCTTGCAACCTGTTCGTTGCCGGATTCATCGGATCTCCGCAGATGAACTTCATGGATGCCAAGTGTGCAGTAAATGGAGAGGATGTTACTCTTACAGTTGGAAAGCATGTACTGAAAGTTCCTGCTTCCAAAAAGAAAGCACTGATCGAAGGCGGTTATGATGGAAAGACAGTTGTTCTTGGAATCCGTCCTGAAGATGTTCATGATTCTCAGGCATTCATCAACAACTCTGCTGACAGCGTGATCGAATCTACGATCAAAGTATACGAGCTTCTTGGAGCTGAAGTATTCCTGTACTTCGATATCGAGGGAACTCAGATGACAGCACGTGTTAACCCACGTACAACACTCAGAACAGGTGATAAAGCTGTATTCGCTCTTGATATGGAGAAGATCCACGTATTCGACAAAGAGACTGAGTTGACTATTACAAACTAATAGTATAAAATGAGGGGGTTGTACTTATTAAGTGCAACCCTTTTTATTATTCTGTAAAAAAATCTGCACAGCACAGATTTTTTACACTGGGCTTTTTACCCCCGACATCATTTAATTTATTTTGGAGAAAATTCATGGAACAGACCCCGGAACTTACAAAAGCACTCAGCGAATTAAAGCGTCTCACTGGACTGACAATGCAGATCACCGCTGATACCCCTGAAGAGACTGCTGCTGCCCTGGAGCAGATCCGTTGTCTTTGTACTGCTTATCGTGAAAAATATAATAAAAATGATTTTCTTCTGAGCCTGATGAAGAACGGTATTCCGGCTTATGATATTTACGAGCGTGCCGGACGTCTTCATATCCCGGTTGAAGAAAAGCGGGTGATCTATCTGCTGAAGACAAAAGAACTCACTGATACGATCATTGAGATCCTGAGAAATCTTTTTCCCCATAGAGCAAAGACCTATCTTGTTCCGGTCAGCAAGGATATACTTTCTATCCTTCACCCGGTCAGGTCAGCCTCTTCCGAAGATGAGGTCCGAAAAACCGCCCATATCATCGTAGATACGCTCAATACCGAGGCTCTCGCCCACGTTCAGATTGCCTACAGTGGCGTGATTGAAAATCTTGCCGAACTGCCCGGTGCTTTCCGTGAAAGTACTTTGGCGTTGAAGGTCGGTGAGCTTTTTTACTCTGAACAGACCGTATTTCCGTATAATGAGCTTGGAATCGGACGCCTGATCTATCAACTTCCGGTATCTTTATGCGAAAGCTTTCTTTCGGAGATTTTTGGTGAGAAAGTTCCCGATGGCTTTGACGAAGAGACTACGCTTGCGGTAAACCGCTTTCTTCAGAACAATCTGAATATTGCAGAAACTGCCCGTCAGCTTCATATGCACCGGAATACCCTGATCTATCGTCTGGAGCAGATTCAGAAGCGGACCGGTCTTGATCTAAGGTGCTTTGAAGATGCCATGACGTTCAAAATTGCAACTATGGTAATGAATTATCTCCATTCAGAAAGGAAATCATAAATATGAATGACGCTTTATACGAACAGCTTGTATCCTGCAGAACGAAACCGCTTTATTATATCCTGCTTGGTGGTGCTTTTCTCCTTGCAGTTCTGATTGCAGTTTTGGGGACAATGTTCTTTGGAGTTTTCTCTTTCATTGCAGGTGCATTGATCGCATTGATCGCTTACTATTTCATTTCTCCGCAGTTAAGTGTAGAATATGAATATACCATTTTAAATCATGACCTTCAGATCGATGCAATCTACAATAAATCAAGAAGAAAGCCAAAGATGACTTTAGATATCCAGACTGCCGAGATCATTGCTCCAAAAGATTCACACCGTATGGATTCTTACCGGCCGGAAAAGACTTATGATTTTTCCTCCGGTCGCTCCTCAGGAAAGACTTATGCGATCATGATCTCCTATAAGCAGCAGAATGCCTGTGTCCTGATCGATCCTGATACCAGAATGGTAGATCATATGGTACAGTGGATGGGATCTAAAATGTTCACTGACTAAATTTATAATTATTTTGTAACTGTTCAGAGCCAAGCAAAATTTCATAAAACAGGTGTAAAATGCTTGCATTTTTAAGACTGTTTTTGAAATTTTATTTGGCGGATACGCCACACCGACGAAATGCGTAGCATTTTGGAGGTTGGCTCTGAACAGTTACATTATTTTTATGCTCATATCGGGTAGGATTGTGGGAGTGCGTAGCACGGAGCAATCCGTAGGCACCAAAGTCGGGGGCTTTTGACCCCGACATCTTATTTATTGTATTCAGTTCTCAGGTTTCATCAAATATATCTTGAATCTCATTCTGCGTCAGATGATTTTGTTCAAGAAGTTTCTTCGCAAGTGCTTCCACTTTCTCACGCCCGGAACAGATCAGATTTTCCGTCTCTTTCATCTGCTCTTTCAAGAGCCGGTTTGTCCGCTCAATAAATTCTTTTGCCAGTGTTGTATTAAGAATTTGCTCCGGAGACAGGCAGACAAGATTCTCTTCATCCATACCATAGGTTGCGATCACCCGCATAGCCATATCTGTTGCTGAACGTAAATCACTTGAAGCACCTGTATTCAGTGATGCCTCTCTTCCAAAAAATACCTTTTCTGCGGCTCTTCCCGCCAGTGACGTTCTGATCTTTCCCAGCAGATCCTCCCTGGAATAATTCGGCTTATTTTCGGAATTTTCATGCTGCATATATCCGCCAAAATTTCCACGTGATACGATCGTCACATAAGACGGCTTCTCTCCGGCACACCACGCAGCATAGGCATGACCTGACTCATGGATTGCCACGGACTCATAATAGCCTTGCTCCCAGGTCTTTTTCTCTCCATAATTATATTCTTCTAATGCATCCAGAAGCCTCTCTCCTGACAACTCTGTTCCTGCCTTTGCAGCATTCCGCATCGCAAGTTCTATGACATTTTGAAGAATTGCAATACTCTGCCCCGTTGTTCTTGCCGCCAGATTAGAAATAATATCTTCTGAAATTTTATTCTTTCCTTTTTGATTCAACTTCAATTCCAAATACTGCTTACGTTCTTCCTCATTTGGAAGATCCACATAAATCCGATTATCAAATCTTCGGAGCAAAGCCGGATCTATCCTTCGTTTCTTACCAGATACACTTCCATCCAGATCATAATTTGTTGCTGCAAGAACAAAAACCGGTTCTTTCACATTTTCGCGAAATCCATCCATTTCCGTCAACAACGTATTCAGCATGGACTCCGTGTGCTGGCTGGTCGTATCTCCTGTTCGTTCCTTTGCGATTGCATCAATCTCATCAATAAATATGATCGCCGGAGCATATTTTCTTGCAGTCCTGAACAACCGCCGGATATTTTCCTCACTCTTTCCGACATATGAATTCATAAACTGCGTGGCACTGGTCTCAAGAAATGCAACATCTGACTCCCCTGCCATAGCCCTGGCAAGCATCGTCTTTCCGGTACCCGGTGGTCCATACAGAAGCACCCCTTTGGGAAGTCTGCGTCCTTCCATGGAATACTTTTTCGGGTTCTTTAAAAATTCTGTAAACCAGGCAAGCTCTGTCTTCGCATTCTCTGCCCCGATCACTTCTGAGAATTTTGTTGTCGGACGCTGGGCATCCTTCATGATCGCACTCTGGCTGTCCATATCCACAGCCATCCTCTTTTTCAGATCATGATACTGAATAAATAATCTCTTTTCATCTGATGAAAGAATCTGTGCTGTATTGAAATCAAGCACATAACCTCTTTTGGCAAACTCTCTGCTCTTTTCCTCCATAAAAATCTCTTCCAGTATCTGATCAATCTGTCGCTCCACAGTTTCCGGAGCCAATGGATTAACAGGAACAATTCCTGCCATACCTCGTTGATAGAGCGAATTTTTATCAACCACCGAAAAAATTTTTTCAAATTCAATAAAATAGATTGGAAGATTTATTTCTGATTCTATCAGTTCTGTAAAAAATGACATTCCCTCAGAATACATATCATCAATACTTACGCCACTCTCATGTTCTTTATTTTCTCCGTAGTATGGATCAATCAGCACCATTGCCACATCTGTGTACAGTAATTTTTCTGCCTCTTTCCTTTCGCTGACTCTGATCATTTCTGCGATTTTGTTCACTTCATTAAAATACGAAAATTCCTCATTCGTACACATCACAAGGACTTTCGCTCTTTTTTCATTTACAAACAGTTTTAAAATCTCCGCCGGCATTTCTTTTTTATTAATTTTAAAATGTACATTTTCTACCTGATCCATCAATGCTTTTTGATTTCCTAACTGTCTCGATAATTCAAAGATCTCCCTCTCAAGAAAATTCTTTCCCTGTGCAGATGCAATTCTTGCATCTGTCAGTCCGCCATAATGATATAGAAACAATAACGACAGATCCTTATCATAAGTAATCTGATACCCCAGCCTCTGCTCAACTGCCCTGCTTACTTCTGCGAACTGCGTCTCTATCATTTTCACAAGATGTCTGGTTTTGAGATGGTTGAACATAATGATATTTCCTGAGGCAATCCTGGAGCAGATTGCCTCAGGGAAAAGCTGCTCCCCGGTATATGGATTTTTATCTTTCCTGATGGCATCAAGCAGAACGCTCTTAGGCATCCTTGTATAGTCACCGCTCGTCCCATCTTCATACAAAGCTTTTCCTGCATTCGATGTAAAAATGATAATACTTTCTGAAAAATCCTCGTCCTGATCCAGAAAATCATTATGTAAAAGTCCCCGGTCAAGAATCTGCAAAAATAAGTGAATCACTTTTCTGTCCGCTTTTTCTATCTCATCAAAGATCAAGATTCCATCCGGATTTTTCCTCACGAACCTTACAAGCCGCCCCTCTTCCGCTCCCGAAAATTTTTTTAGAACTTCCCATCAGTTCGGTAATGGAAGATGGATTTGAATATTCGCTCATATTAAATACAATCGTCTTTTTTCCGAGATACTCTGCTCCTGTCTCTGCAAGAAGAGTCTTTCCAACTCCCGGAGGCCCTGCAAATAAGAACACTGCCGCAGGTCTTTTTCTTTTTTCCAGGATATGAAATACCTCCCCTCGAAAGCAGCCCTGAACAAATTCCATTACTGCTTCGTCCTGGCCCTTAACAGTATCCAGCAGACGGCTTGTCAACTGCTGATATTTCACTGATAATTGTCGGAAATCTATCTTTTCCGTCTCTGGTGATTTTTTCACTCCGGGATGATTGTCTTTTTCCGCATTCTCTATCTTTTCTGATCCTGACGTCTCTTTTAATTCTACTGACTTCTCTGATCCTGATGCCTCGTCTAATCCTGATGCCTTGTCTGATTCTGATGTCTTATCTGATTCTGATGTCTTATCTGATTCTGATGCCTTGTCTTTCTGAGCTTTCATCCTATTTTCTTTTTCCTGCTTTAATTCATGCAGACATTTAAAATATTTTTCCTGATCCGTTTCTTTTTTAAACCAGTTTAATTCTATTTTTCCACTTTTCAGCAGCTCTCTCATCAACTCTCCTGAAGAAAACGGCATCCCCGACATTCTCCACCCTTTAAAAAGTTGATCTACGTTTACCCACGAATCCTCCCCCAGCAATGGAAATAAAGTTGGTATTCTTGCTTTTGCATAGCTATACAAAATCTCATTTTCTTCCAGGACCTTCCGTGCTTTTTCAATATCAGCCCTTTCTTCTTCTGAAAATAAAAGATTCAGAGTCTTCTCATCCATCTGAAAAAGAAGTGAATATCCGTATAAAATATGATAGCCCGTCACTCCCGTTTCTTCTTTCAGGGAAGGGACTGTTCGTGCCATTTGTATTGCAACCTTATATACATTATGACTCATCTTTTTCTCCTCGTAACCTATAAAACTTCGTCTGATAAAGCTACAGTAATACACTGCATTTTGCAATTTTTTATTGCAATAATAAAAGCCCCAGGAAAGATAACTTTCCTACAAAGTCTCTCCCCCGGGGATCTTTCTTTTCAATTAAATTCAACTATGCCCACAATGCCTTCATGATCGTCGGATATGCCTCATCACAAATTCCTACAGTTCTGTAAATCAGCTCTTTACATTCCTCACCACAGGTATCCATATCCAGGATTGCATCCATCTTTACTATAAGTTCATTATCAGTATTTATAACGAAAGTACACCATCTGAAATTCAGATTCAACTCATTGATAACCGGATAAATTTTTTCTTTCAGATTTTCCGGGATTTTCACATATTCCGTTGTTCTGATATGCACATAGCTGCCATCCTCATCAAAAAAAAGATAAAGTCCGAGATGATCTATATTATCAAGACCTCCCATTCCAGTCTCGATAACGTCTTCCTCCTCTCCTAAAAGTGTATGCTGAAAATCATCTGCTGTCAGATATGCTGACACCATCTTTGCTGTCATATTTGCCATGTCCGTTCACTGTCAGTCTGTAAATTATACTGAAATCCCTGCCATATACACAGGTCAGCTCTGTCCTTCTACAAGATGGCTCTGTTCAGTCATTCCGCAAGATATTTGCATGCCGCAAGTGCAGCCACTGCTCCATCTGCCGCTGCCGTCGTAAGCTGGCGGACTTCCTTTGTCCGGCAGTCTCCGGCTGCAAAGATTCCCGCTCCTGATGTCATACAGTCTTCTGCTGCAAGAATAAATCCGTCTGCATCCAGTTTCACGACATTTTCAAACGGATCATTCTTCGGGATCTGTCCCACAGCAACAAATACTCCCGATACAGGCAATTTCTTCTTTTCTCCCGTCTTCAGATTCTGAAGTTCCAATCCTTCTACCTGAATTTCTCCACAGATTTCTTTCACAACTGAATCTAAAATAAAAGTAACATTTTCCTTTTTCTTAAGTCCCTCAACGATTCGTTCCTCACCCCGGAATGAATCTCTCCGGTGTATCAGATAAACCTTACTGCAATATTCTGATAAAAATTCGGCATCCTGAAGAGCGGTACTTCCGCCTCCGACAACCGCAACTTCCTTTCCCCGGAAGAACATTCCGTCACAGGTCGCACAATAAGAAACTCCCGCACCTGTCAGACGTTCTTCTCCGGGAACGCCCAAATGCCGGTGCGTCACTCCTGTTGCCAGAATAATACTCTTACAAGGATATTCTCTCTCAGTCGTTACAATGATCTTGATCCCGTCTTCTTCTAAAATCCCCGTCACACGTTCTCTCACCGGCTCTGTCCCAAGCTTCATCGCCTGATCCAGCAGATTCATGGAAAACTCACTGCCGCTGACACTGGCGATACCCGGATAATTTTCCACCTTTGGTGACGTTGTGATCTGACCGCCAAAAGCTCCTCCCTCGATTACCAATGTTCTTTTTCCTGCACGCTGTCCATAAATCGCTGCCGTAAGTCCTGCAGTCCCCCCACCGATAATTCCAATATCATACATCATGTTCTGTCTTCCCTTACCTTTTCTGCAAATTTCTTCTTACCAATCTTCCCGCAGATCGCTTTCTACAAACTTCTTGAAACCTCTGCACATGCCTTTTCTGCTTCGATCACTGCACTCCGGAAACCGCTTTGTTCCAGGACACGGACCGCTTCGATCGTCGTTCCCGCCGGAGAGCAGACCATATCTTTCAGTTCTCCGGGATGCTTTTTGGTTTCCAAAACCATTTTTGCACTTCCATAAACTGCCTGTGCAGCAAACTCATATGCCTGTGCCCGTGGCATTCCCTCCGCAACTGCTCCGTCTGCCATCGCCTCGATCAGCATAAAGACATATGCCGGAGAACTTCCGCTTACAGCCACAACCGCATCGATCATATGCTCCGGTACGACCTCTACTTTTCCAAAAGCTCCCAGTAATTTAAGTGCATATGCTTTGTCCTTCTCTGTCACATACTGATTCGGGCAGGCTGCCGTCATCCCCTCGCCTACCAACGCCGGAGTATTCGGCATGGTACGCACGATCCTGACCGGTTTGCCAAACTGCTCTTCCAACCATGCCAGTGTCTTTCCCGGTGCGATCGTAATGACCATCTGGTCTTCTCTTACGGATTCCCGGATTTCCTGAATCGTCTCTGCATAAAACTGCGGTTTTACAGAAAGCACCAATATGTCTGCCTTCTCTGCCACTTCTTTATTATCCGCTGTCACCTGGATTCCATACAGTTCTTTCACATGATTTCTTCCCGTTTCCATAATATCTGATCCAATGATCTCTTCTGCAGGAATGATTCCTTTTTTAATGATGCCTCCCATGATTGCTCCTGCCATATTTCCTGTTCCGATAAAACCTAATTTCATGTCACATTCCTCCTGTATCAATAATTTCTGCAGAATCTTTCCACAGGATGCCCTTGAAGAATCCTTTGCAGCATCCTCTGCTTTTTCTCCTGCTTCTTCTCTTATTTCACCCAGAAACTGTTCTCCTGCTCCACAGGAATTTCTTTTGTATCCATCCAGTCTATGGTAATAAACTGATTATGATTCAACCCTACAAGCAGTTTATTGATCAACATTTCCCGCCCCTGGATTTCAAGTGTCACTGTTCCGTCCCATTCATTTCGCACCCATCCGGTCAGCCCCAGTGACTGGGCAAGATATTTCGCCGTATAGCGGAATCCCACTCCCTGAACCCGTCCGTGGAATACAATTCTTTTTCTGATATCAGCCATAAGATCTCTCCTCTTTTTTGTACGCTGTTCATTGCTATTCTATCACAAGTTTTCTTTTTCTGACAACTTCCTATAGCATTTTCATAATTTTTTAACTCTTTTCCTTTCGACACTTTCATTTACAAATTTTCAACAAAATGATATAATTTTCTCAATATTTCTTCTGTGAGGAGGGAACTATGAAGGAAGAATTTCACTTGATCGATCAATTAGAAATAGATCAGTTTCTTTCACGCGATGAATGGATCTTTCTGATCGAACACCGTTCTGATGCACTGGAACGATATCTTTTTGAAAAGTCTGAAGCAGTCCGCATCCGCGAATATGGCCATGATATTTATATCCGCGGACTGATTGAATTTACCAACTACTGCCACAACGATTGCTATTACTGCGGTATCAGGAAAAGCAATCCAAACATTCTGCGTTACCGCCTGTCTCCGTCTGAGATTCTTTCCTGCTGCCACATCGGTTATGAACTGGGGTTTCGCACCTTTGTACTTCAGGGTGGTGAAGATAACTGGTTTACAACAAAACGGATGGCAGAGATTGTTGCAGAGATTCACTCGCATTTTCCTGATTGTGCTATTACACTGTCCATCGGTGAACGTTCACGGGAAAGCTATCAGGCTTTGTTCGATGCGGGTGCTGACCGTTATCTGCTCCGTCATGAAACATATGACCCTGTCCATTACCGCAGGCTTCATCCTGATTCGCTTTCTGCCGTTCACAGACGGAAATGCCTTTGGGATCTGAAGGAAATCGGTTATCAGATCGGGACAGGCTTTATGGTTGGCTCTCCATTTCAGACCGCAGAAAATCTGGCTGATGATCTTCTCTTTTTGAAGGAACTCAATCCACAGATGGTCGGGATCGGACCTTTCATTCCTCATCACGATACCCGATTTTCCCATGAGCCACCCGGAACTCTGGAGCTGACGCTCTTTCTTTTGGGCCTGATCCGGCTGATGATTCCGAAAGTACTGCTGCCCGCAACTACGGCTCTTGGAACGATTTCACCCCAGGGACGGGAACTGGGAATCCGGGCAGGAGCAAATGTCGTAATGCCGAATCTTTCCCCAACAGAAGTAAGAAAGAATTATCTCCTGTACGACAACAAGATCTGTACCGGTGAAGAATCTGCTCAGTGCAGGGGCTGCCTTGAACAGAGAATGGCATCCATCGGATACCAGGTTGTTGTGTCCAGAGGAGACTCACGAAACCGATCAATTTAACTCAGTATACTTAAGGAGGCTTTTATGTACGATATCACTTCATCCTGTGCAGATGATTTCATTAATCATGAAGAGATTCTTGATACACTTGCCTATGCAGATCAAAATAAAGAAAATAGTACCCTGATCGATTCTATTATTCAAAAAGCAAAAAAAAGAAAAGGATTGTCACACCGGGAAGCCTCCGTGCTTCTTGCCTGTCCGATCCCGGAAAAAAATGAAGAGATCTTCCGGCTTGCAGAACAGATCAAAAAAGATTTCTATGGAAACCGAATTGTGATGTTTGCACCACTTTACCTGTCAAATTACTGTATCAATGGATGTACTTACTGCCCTTATCATGCCAAAAATAAGCATATCGCAAGGAAACAGTTATCGCAGGAAGAAATACGGAAAGAGGTCATTGCCCTCCAGGATATGGGACATAAACGTCTTGCCCTGGAAGCAGGCGAAGACCCAGTCCGTAATACCATGGACTACTATTTAGAATGTATCCGGACCATCTACAGTATCCACCACAGAAATGGAGCGATCCGCCGGGTCAATATCAATATTGCAGCAACAACTGTCGATCATTACCGACTGCTCAAAGAGGCAGGGATCGGAACTTATATTCTCTTTCAGGAAACCTACCATAAGGAAAGTTACCTGTCACTTCATCCGACCGGACCAAAGCATGACTACAATTATCACACCGAAGCCATGGATCGGGCAATGCAGGGTGGAATTGATGATGTCGGCCTCGGAGTTTTGTTCGGGCTTGACAAATATCTCTATGAATTTGCCGGACTGCTCATGCATGCAGAACATCTTGAAGCCGCATTCGGAGTCGGCCCGCATACCATCAGCGTTCCACGGCTCAGACATGCCGATGATATTGATCCTGACCAGTTTGACAATGGAATTGATGATGATACCTTTGCCAAGATCGTTGCCTGCATCCGTATTGCAGTTCCCTATACCGGAATGATCATTTCCACCCGGGAGAATCAGCAGTCAAGAGAACGTGTTCTTCATCTTGGTATTTCTCAGATCAGCGGCGGATCACGTACCAGCGTCGGTGGTTACTGCGAACCTGAACCTGAAGATGAAAAATCGGAACAATTTGACGTCAGCGACACCCGGACACTGGATGAAGTCGTCCGCTGGCTTATGGAAATGGATTATATCCCCAGCTTCTGTACTGCCTGTTACCGGGAAGGCCGTACCGGTGACCGCTTCATGTCGCTGTGTAAAAGTGGACAGATCCAGAACTGCTGCCACCCAAATGCCCTGATGACACTGAAAGAATATCTGACAGACTATGCCTCTCCTGAAACGGCAGCAATCGGAAACCGGCTGATTGAAAAGGAAGTCCTGAATGTTCCGAATGAAAAAGCAAGAAAGATCGTGCTTGAAAACCTCAGACTGATTGAGCAGGATAACCGGAGAGACTTCCGGTTCTGAGACTGAAGATAACCTGTAATACGATTGATTCTCATAAAAATAAGACAGACAGAGAACTGCCTTCTCCTTTCGGGTATTCCCTGTCTGTCTCATTTTATCTTATCCTTATATGGATGTTGGGGGCAAAAGCCCCACAATCCTACCCGCTATTCGCATATCATGGTGCTTACGCCCCACTTTTATGCTCATATCGGGGCGGGTCTCAAGGTCATTCTACCACCAGTGTGCAAGCACACGTGGTTTCAGACCTTTTGACCCTGACATCTTATATGTTCTTTTCTAAAAAATCAAATACTTGATCTCTGCCAGTATCTCTCTTAGCACATTATTCGGCAGATACAATGCTGTCGATTCTGCAGCAATTCCTGACGGGTCTTCCAGTCCCTGCCTTTTAGCAATCTGCAACGCACGGAACATATGAAAGTTATTCGTGACGATGCCAACTGATTCCTTGCTTTTTATGAACTTTTTGCTATATTGGATATTTTCAGCCGTCGTCGTCGACTTCTCCTCTTTCAAAATCCGTTCTTCCGGGATCCCCTGCCGGATCAGATATTTTTTCATTCCTTCTGCCTCGGAACAAGGTTCATTGCTGCCTTTTCCACCTGATACAATACATTTGGTCTGTGGATTTTCATTTAAATATTCCACTGCTTTATCCAGCCGAAACCTTAAAACTGCACTTGGACCACGCTCATAGATCTGTGCCCCAAGAACAATGATATAGTCCAGTTCCGGTTTCCCTTCTGTGTTCATTTTACTTCCGATGCAGCCACCAATTCCTGTAAAAAGTACCAATATCAGACATAACAATACCAATGTCACTCTCCGCAGAAACTGTGGCATTATTCCCCACAAGCCGGCCTGTGCTGCTGCCGAACATCCCACGAAAATGACTGCCAGTGCAATCCACACAAGAAAGAAACCGGTTCCCGAACCAATCGCCCGGATCAGGAGTCCATATCCACCACAAAGAACCGCCAGCAGAATCCAAAATATCGTAACTATTTTCATCCTTTCAATCCTCTATTTACCTGACGGCATAAATTTCAGGATCTCACCTGCTACATTAGAGATCGGCATCGTCTGCAGCCAGACCCGCCCCGGTCCTGTCACTACTGTATTGAAAACGCCCTCTCCCCCCTCCAGATAGCAGACAACAACAGGAAGTGTATCACCTTTTATTTCGTATCTCATACCCAAGACCTCCTCTTTTCTTTTCATTTTGAGTGACATCTGTCGAAAAGTCAAGTCTTGCATATCAGATTGATCTATTTACATATTTCCTGCATAATGATCATGAATATACGCCATCATCAGCTTGATCTTATCATTATTTTTATTTATAGCGTTGTCTGTTCCAAGCTGATCTTTGCATTGCTCATACAATTCAAACCAGATTTCTGACAATGCATTCCTGAGTCGCAGTTATTTTAAACTTCTGTCTGCCCGGTCTGTCCCTCGCTCAGCCTGGGCAGCACGATCTCAGCCTTGAAAAGATCTGCCTCTGTCGTAATCTGCAACGTACCATGCTGCAATTCAATAAAGCTTTTTGCAATCGCAAGTCCCAGTCCTGATCCTTCTGTATTTCTTGAAGAATCGCCACGGACAAACCGATCCGTGATCTCATTCACATCAAAATCCAGTTCTGTTGCTGATACATTTTTCATAGAAATGCTGACTTTATCCGAAAACTCTTTCATTTCTATATAAACTCTCGTCTGTGCCATGGCATACTTTGTGATATTCACGATCAGATTTTCAAAAATGCGGTAGGTCTTTTCACTGTCCAGCCACATAATCACCTTATGATCCGGCAATTTCCAGCGGAACTCCAGCTTTGCATCCTGGATCTTAGAATCATTTTCCAGCTCCACCTGCCGGATCAGCCCCACCAGATCAACCTGCATATAATTCATCTTCACACTCTTGCTTGCTGCTTTACTGATCTCAAATAAATCCTCGATCAGCACTTTGAGCCGGAAAGATTTCCGCTCCAGTACCTCAATATACTCTTTCTGCTTTTCCGGATCTGTCTCATTTTTCAGAAGATCTGTATAAGTGATAATGGCAGTCAGCGGTGTCCGCAGATCATGTGAAACATTCGTCACCAGTTCCGTCTTCATCCGCTCATTTTTTACCTCTTCATCCACTGCCTTTTTGAATCCCTGCTGGATCCTGCACAGCTCCTTCTGTATCGGCATGAAAACTCCTGCATCCCCCTCGATCACCACATCAAGATTTCCTTCTGCCAGTTCATTTGTCGCATGAAGCAGCATCTGATACTTTCTCTGTACATCCCGGAAAAACTTTCTCAGGATCAGGAACAGTACAATCGAGTAGATCACCAGTGCATAAAATTCAAATCCGCACATCAGGCTGACCAATTCAACCACTACAAGTATAACAAAATTCACTATAACAATTCTTAAGATTGCTTTATGCGTCTTATCACGGAAGTCTATATGGGTCAGAGCATCATACTGCTTTCGTACCAGCTTTTTCAGCCTTTTCATGATCCCTTTTACCAGGCTCACAAAATCTTTTCCCATATGCAATTCATGCTGATTTTTCCACCGGATCAGCATGCTGGTCAGCGTCTGCTCCTTCCAGTATGCTCTCTTTCTTGTGAATATACCACAAAGACACGCCCCTGCCCAGCAGAGAATCAGAAAAATACCGCTCCACATCGCCAAATTAATTCCTATCTCTGCCATTTGCCGGAATGGTCTTATCATATGCACCAATGTCCCATCGACTGTCCTGCAGAGAATATTTGCCGGATAGTACAGCCAGTCGGCACTCCATCCAAAAATAGCAATCAGAATCAATATGACTCCTTCAAATGGTACGCGGAAAATCTTTCCTTTATATTCTTCCGTCCTTAAAAGTGTCGGAAGAAGTGCCGCAGCCACTGCCAGCAAAAGCATCATGCAGTTGACAGAACGGCTCAGTCCACTATACCATATGACCATATCCCCGCTTCTCTGATCTTCATAAAAATTTTCAGCATAACTCTCTACATTCGCAGCCGACATTCCATAAATAAGCGTCATACTCTGTCCACCGGATAATTCAATCCCATAAGCATCTTCCATAAACCGTACATCAGCTAAAAAGCTCTGCTCTGCCTCATATTCTTCTTCCGGTGTCAGCCTGCTGCCTGACACTTCAATATCTGACAGTTCCCCATCCGCATCATAAGTATATGCCACCCGAATACCATAAATGGAATCCGAATCCGACAGAAGCCTTGTTGCCACAGAATCCGACGTACTCTTTAAAAGACTCTCTCCATTTCGGTCAAATGCCCCGTACTCCATATATTTTTTCAGCAGATTAAACTGAGACATTCCATATTCTTCCAACAGCTCCGACTGCTCTCGCCCTCCGGATATTTCATTGTCCAGAATACAGTTTCCGATCGCAAGTCCGTCACCCATATCAGAAATGACATTTTCCATAGAATCTGCCTTCTCTTTCTGAGCCTTTTCTCCTGCCTCGTAAAACGATCCATACCGACTGAGCAATACGGTTGAACAGATACAGATCAGGATCACCAGGATCAGATACTTCAGATTATCCCTGCTTTTCAATTTTGTAACCAACGCCCCACACCACCTTTAAATATTTCGGATTTTTTGGATCAAGTTCAATCTTCTCTCTGATATTTCTTACGTGTACCATAATCGTATCCGTATTGATCGCTTTTTCCTGCCATACACGCTCATAAATTTCCTCTGAAGAAAAAACTCTTCCCGGATTTTTTGCAAGCAACAGCAGAATTTTGTACTCGATCGGTGTCAGTCTGACCGGCTCTCCGTCCACAGATACTTCCACCGTATCCTCGTTGATCTCCAGACCTCCGATCACATGGATATTTTCCCTCGGTGCAAGCCGCTCCATAAATTTCCGGTATCTTCTGAGCTGGGAATTGACCCTCGCCATCAGCTCCATCGGTGTAAAAGGTTTCGTCACATAATCATCTGCCCCAATATTCAGTCCCATCACCTTATCTACTTCCTCTGACTTTGCCGATAACATAATAACCGGGAAATCATACTTTTCCCTTAATTTCATCGTCATCCGTATTCCGTCCAGTCTCGGCATCATAATATCCACGATCGCCAGATGGATCTCCTCTTTTTCCAGTACTTTCAACCCCTCTATACCATCCGCAGCCTCGTACACTTCATATCCCTGACTTTTCAGATAGATCTTTACGCCTTCCCTGATCTCTTTATCGTCCTCTACTACCAGTACATGATTCATTTCCATTGCTTTTCCCTCCTGCATATCCTTATATTAGCTGCTAAATCTAAAGGTCTCAGATACAAGTTTCCAAAGATTTTCTAAAGAAAAACCGGCCTTTTCATTCAAAGACCGGTTCATTTTTATCTATTTACTTCGCATCCCACCGTGGCTGCTCTCTGAATGTGATCTCACCTGTCGCCGCGTCCATTCCGTCAACGATCGCCAGTGACTCTAACTGGAATCCGAGATTACGGATCATCCTTCCACCCGACTGGAAACCTTTCTCCACTGCGATCCCGATTCCCTCTACAGTAGCACCTGCCGACTGCACGATCTGGATCAGTCCCTGTAATGCACAGCCATTTGCAAGAAAATCATCAATAAGCAGTACATGATCTTCCGGAGAAAGGAACTTCTGTGCCACGATCACATGGTTCTTACACTTATGAGTAAACGACTCTACCTCTGCCACATACATATCACCATCTAAATTGATGCTCTGGGATTTCTTTGCAAATACGACCGGCACATCAAAATGCTGAGCTGCGATACAGGCAATTCCGATCCCGGATGCCTCGATCGTCAGAATCTTGTTGATCTGCTTATCTGCAAATCTTCTTTTAAACTCTGCTCCCATCTCATTCAACAGGTGAATATCCATCTGATGGTTCAGGAAACTGTCTACTTTCAGGACATTTCCTTCTTTTACAACACCGTCCTTCATAATTCTCTCTTCTAAAAAGTTCATTCTTCTACTTCCTCCTCTGTATGATCTTCAATTCCTGCAAAAATTCTTCTTAATAACTTTGAGTTGATCCAGAAAATGATCGAAACTCCAAATAATGCCCAAAATGGAAGAGCAAATGTGATCAACTGGAGATTCCATATTGATATACCGATCAACGCTATCATGATGGCTACCATCAGTATGGAAGACGGAAATCTTGCCAGTGTCAGCGTCAATGCATTACGGATGGTTCCCTTGATACTGTTCTCATATCTCGCGGTCAGTCCAAATGCATAAATCCCGACTGCAAGTACCAGCAGTTCCAGTGCTGCAAAGATCGCTCTTAACGCCATTCCCACAGAACCTTTGGCCGAACTCGTCAGATATAAATCTGCCCCCAGGAAACCCCCGATCACCAGCAGGATCAGCCAGATGATCGTACTCTTTTTAAAATTCTCTTTAAATGCCTTAAAAAAGCCTTTTACAATATATCCTTCCTCATTCTTTACAACCTTCAGCATCACCGTATACATCGCTGTCGTAGATGCACCGATCGTAAAAATCGGAAGAGAGCAGACCAGCCAAAGCACATTCAGACACATCATATCGAATATTCTTGACATACCACTTATTACCGGGTTATCCGTCACATCAAGTCTCATCGTTCATTGCTCCTTTATTTCATTCTTTATCCAAAAGTAAACTCTTTTAAGTATATCATATCTACATTCAAGAATACAACAAGGGAATAACAGGAATATAAGAAGAAACGCAGATTTAAGAGAATTTTTAGAAAAATAAAAAAAGAAGCGGGTGATGGGAATCGAACCCACGTATCCAGCTTGGAAGGCTGGTGTTCTACCATTGAACTACACCCGCGTCATCTCTGACACGAATGATATAATATCATATTATTTTTATTTTTGCAAGTATTTTTTTTACTTTTTTTATTGCTTTTTTTTATTGCTATTTTGAATCAGAATGTATATCATGTTACTTATCGGTAGATCCGACCCCAAAAAGCGTTATTTCAATATGACAGAATGGAGTATATTATGAATTTTTCACAATTAGGAAAGTTGCAGGAGTTAAAAAAGCATCTTGATCTTTTTCGTTCCAATCATCCCAAGTTTCCTCTTTTCCTTGGGGCTGTAACCCGCGAGGCTCTCGAAGAAGGCACGCTTCTCGAAATGTCCGTCACCACTCCCGAGGGAAAGCATTTTGAGACGAACCTCAAATTAAAACCGGAGGATCTTGAATTTATCCGTGCGATCCAGAGTATGACAAAGCAGTAGATCGCCTGGTTGTCTGTTCTCTGCTATGTGATCTTTTCTCGGTCTTTTCACCTGTTACAGAAAATATTCCGAAAGTTTTTTGACTTCTCAGCAGACACGTTATATAATAGTAAGTGCCGAACGAAAAAAGAAAAGGGGATAAAATCATGAGCAGAAGAACTGATAAAAAGAAATTAAAAAGAATGAATGAATCCGCAGTTTCCCAGGCTTCAGTCACAGTTGCAACTGTTTCCACGGTTAAGGCAGATGACGTAGCTCCTGCTGCAGAGACTACAGCACCGGTTTCCCAGCCGTCTGCAGCATATGATCTTTACATCCAGTATCAGGGAGCTGACTACAATGCTGAAGAGCTTGCCTCACAGATTCTTGAGAAATGCAAGGCAGAAGGCATGGACAGTGCTGATCTTAAGATCTATGTAAAACCTGAGGATAAAAAAGCATATTATGCATGTGCAGGAGGTAACAGCTACATCGAACTGTAATCCATTCTGCAACGTATCAGAGAGGGGCTTTATTCACCGTAATGAATCCCTTCTTTCTTTATCAGCAGAAAATCCGCAGAGCGAACTTTCCAGGTTCGTCCCTGCGGATTTTTTACTGTATATCATTTCAGATATCTTTATCTATGATTCCATTGATTCTATGATACACCGTTCTTTTTACAGATATCAGCCAGGCAGCAACGCTCACAATGTGGCTTTGTTCTCGCTGTGCAGACTTCCCTTCCATGCCACACCAGTCTGTGACAGAAATCACTTCCCTCTTCCGCTGGAATGATCTTCCATAATGCCATCTCCACCTTTTTAGGTTCTTTTATCCCATCTACAAGACCGATCCGGTTCACAAGACGGATACAATGGGTATCTGTGACGATTGCCGGCTTTCCAAATACATCTCCCATGATGAGATTTGCACTCTTTCTGCCCACCCCCGGAAGCTTTAACAATGCATCAAAATCTTCCGGCACTTTACCGCCATACTCATCTCGCAGCATCTTCATACAGGCACTGATATCACGTGCCTTGCTCTCCCCCAGTCCACAGGGGCGGACAATTTCCTTTATATCCTCCACCGCTGCATCTGCAAGAGCGGCTACATTCGGATACTTTTCAAAAAGTCCTTCTACAACTACATTCACCCTTGCATCGGTACATTGTGCGGCAAGCCTGACGCTGACCAGCAATTTCCATGCCTCATCATAATCCAGGGTACAATCCGCATCCGGATATTCCTTTTTCAATCTCTCGATCACTTCTAATGCCCGCTGCTTCTTCGTCATGACTTCACCCTCCCGTCTGCCTACTTATCTTTTTCTGTATATTTCTTTAATTCCTCCAGTACATCTTTAAATCTTGAAGATGCTGCTGTCGGGTTTCTACGCAACTGCTTCATTGCTCCTGCATGAGTTTCGTCCGATCTGGATAAGATCTTTTGCAGTTCTTTTGCCGCATTTTCTTTTAATTCTGCCAGCTCCAGGCGAAGCTTTTCCGGTACATCTCCTGCTGCTGTACGGAACTTTTCGGAGCGGTTCCCTGCTGCTGTACGAAGCTTTTCGGAGCGGTCCCCTGCTGCTGTACGCAATCTTCCCGGCATCTCGCCTGCTGTTGCTGCTGCACTGCGAAGCTTTTCAGGCACCTCTCCTGCTGCTGTACGAAGTTTTTCGGACATGTCTTCTGACGCCTCTCTGATCCGCTCCTGCAGCTTCCGGATCTGAACTTTCGTCTCATCCAACTGGGCAAGCATCTTCTTCATATCCATTGCCTCGTTGAAAGACTGGGTGAAATCCACCGCAGCCACAACCGTAAGAACAAATGCAAGTCCGTCTGCGATCGCCATCGGAATTTTCAGAATCACTTCTTCAATCGGAATATGCACAACTTTCACCATCATAATAGAGAAAACGCCCCAGCACAGAGAAGCAACCGGACAGATATATCCCTTTACATTGAATTTCAGATGGCTGTAATCCCAGTATCTGACATGGAACAGGGATTCCATGACCATCCCCGTAAAAAATTCCAGCAATGTCGCTCCTATCATCCCCATGATGAATACCAGCGGCAGATTATCTCTCACCGGCAACGTAATAATCAGTACACTGACAGCTCCCGAACCATACAGTGGGAGCATTGGACCGTGCATAAATCCACGGTTTACCCATCGGTGTTCCCTTAGCGATACATAACAGCTCTCCCAGATCCATCCAAAAAAACTGTATAAAAAGAAAAATAAAAGCCATTGAGAGAGTGTGTATACATTCATACCCACACCTTACTCATTCCGGTTTTCAATATCCATCAGCATATCCACTCTTCTCTGATGACGGCCACCCTCAAACTCTGTATCAAGCCATGTCTCCACAATCATCTTAGCCAGTTCTGCACCGACAACCCTTGCACCAAAGGCAAGAATATTGCAGTTATTATGAGCTCTGGACATCTTGGCTGTAAACGGCTCACTGCATACGGCCGCACGAACCCCTTTTACTTTGTTCGCAGCCAGTGAAATACCAAGACCTGTTCCACAGATCAGGATTCCTCTTTCAACTTCTCCTGATGCAACTGCACGTCCCACTTTCTCTCCATAAACGGGATAATCACAGCTCTCCGGTGAATTTGTCCCATAATCTACTACTTCATGTCCCTTCTCTTTCAGAAGTTCAATAATCTCTGCTTTCAGTTCCAGTGCTGAATGGTCATTTCCAATTCCGATTTTCATTCCTCTATTCCTTTCTTTTTAAAAAATTATGCCGGGCAAAAGATTCGTCCAGCTATCATGCTTAACGCTCTTATCATAGCAAATATACTCCAAAAAGTAAATGCCGCACACCTCTGAATTACTCAGCAGGTATGCGGCATTTCTATTACCCGGATCATCTCCGGTTTATACTTTCCGATCCACTTTTATATCTTTTGGATATTTCAGCTCTCGAAATTCATATTAAATTCAAATCCTCAATTACTGGATCTCGTACCAGATGATTCCGTTCGGCTCCATCTCAAGATCGAAACTGCTTCCATCTCCACGATAGATTGTTGTACTCTGCGGATCATCTGTATTATTTACTACGCAGTATTTGTTATTCTTCGGATATGCGTGTACATCCACATTGTAGTTTGTGCTGAACCATTTCTTCAGCTCATCCTCGCTGTGAGTACTCCACATGATCGCACGATGAAGAACACGGTTGTTCTCAAAGCTGTACGGAAGTCCGCTGATATATACAGCACGTCCTTTCCCATATTCATTAACAGCCATCTGAACTTCTTTGTCCTTCTGAACAAGGATTGTAGATCCTGCAAGTGCATAGATATTCTTCTTGCCCTCACCGAAATCAACACTCTCTGTCTCTTCCAGAATGAAATGCTCATGCTCATCCCAGTTATATTTATCATAACCAAGAGTAAATCCATGCTCTTCTTCAACTCCAAATACATCTGCAAGCTGGAAGAAACGTCCCTGGAACTGATGTCCTGTCGGCTCACCTACACCAATGATACCACCGCCGTTGTAAACAAACTTTCTGACAGCCTCAACGATGTGTGGATTTACCCACCAGTCTCCACCTGTATGTGCTGTATCAGCATCACCCACATTGATAAGAACATCAATGTCATCTAAGATGGAGCTGTCATCCAGAATATCCTGGAAACTGATGAACTTCACATCAAACGGTGCTCCTGACAGAGACTCGATGATTCCTGCATAAGAATAGTTCTGCTTCTGATACAGTGCATGATGTACCATGTGGCATCCCCATGCTCTCATCTTACCCCAGCAGTTAAGAACTGCTACCTTCTTAGCACAGAAAGGTGTTGTGCCTTTTACATTATCATACAGTGTACGGAACTCATCACATACCTGTGATACATAATCAATAAAATCCGGGAAGTCAAGTGCAAGCTTTAAGTATCCGCCGTATCCGATTCTGTCGATTGGCTTTCTTAAGATAGCTCTTCTTGCTGTTACCCAGTTATAACGTGCCTCTTTTACAGGATCTCCACCCTCATGGAATACATCCGGGAAGAAATACGGAAGAAGACGTCCTTCTGTATATTTTACTCCGTCAATATCGCTGATCAGTCTTAATGTAGAACCATTTCCCACACTACCTACAACTGCGTCAAGTCCAAGTGTCTTGAACTCTTCCATGAACGGCTCTGTTCCGATCCAGTGATCTCCCAGGAACATCATGGCTTTCTTTCCACACTCATGAGTAATGTCTACCATCTCTTTTACGATCTTGGCAACTTCTCTTCTCTGGAATGCCTGGAAATCCTGATACTCTTTGCTCGGAATACGGTACTGGTTGTTGTAGTATCCCTGATCGATAATATACTCAGCACGGAACTTGTATCCGACTTCTTTCTCAAACTGCTCTAAGATATATGGGCTTACAGAAGCTGAATATCCATACCAGTCTACATATTTCTCTCTTGCAAGCTCATCAAAGATCAGTGTGAACTGATGGAAGAATGTGGTAAAACGAAGTACGTTTACATACGGATGATCCTCAATAAACTTTCTAAGACGCTTCATTGTATATTCATGCGTCTTTGGCTGACGTACATCAAATGTGATCTGATGCTCAACATCTTTCCAGTCATTTGTAACTGCATTGTACATATGCACCGGATCCCACATAATATAAGCAAGGAAACTTACTGTATACTCATGGAACGGAACAGCAGCAAGTGTAACCTTTCCTGTCTCTTCACTGTAGTCCCATTTATCTGTCGGAACAACTTCTCCTGTTGTTCTGTCGATTACTTCCCACCAACGTTTGATATCATCTCTTGTATTCGGTTTCAGCATATCCGGGTAAAGTCCCTTCATTACTTCCACTTCAAGAGTTTCAGACTCTGCTGTATAGAAAGGTGTCATAACATACATCTGCTGAATTTCTTCCGGATTGGCTTCAGCCCATGCATTATCTTTACGAGTTGTATAATATGTTGAATAAATTTCTGCATCTGCATCTTTCAGCTCTGTAGGGAAATCTGTTCCATCGCAATCACGGATTGCATCAGCACCCCAAAGCTTCATTAATTCCAGTGTCTGTGGCACTACGTCCAGGTCAGTAGGAATTGTAACGAGTCCTTTTGATTTCTCCATTGAATTATCCTCTTCTATTCTTTAAATACTCTGATTTTTAGTTTATATAAGGAAATCTGCCATCGGCAGATTTCCTTATGCTTTCTTATCACAGGTATCCTTCCTGCAATGTAGACAATTATTTATATTTGCTGTTGTAAAATGCCAGCAGTCCGACCAAACCTGCAAGACCTACGATCTCAGTAAGAAGACCCTTTGGTCCGATATTTCTCTGTCCGACAATGATAAGGCCGATACAAACAACGAAAATCACGATAACAACAATCGCAGTGATAATCTTTTTAGTTCTTTCATTCATTGTAAATACCTCCTTAACCTTTCAATCCACCCAGAGTCATTCCCTGAGTAAGTGTCTTCTGTACACACATATACAGAATCAGAACAGGAAGCATAACGATAACCAGTCCTGCGTACATCTGACCATACTGAACTGCTGATTTCTGAGCAGCCATCAGGTTCATAAGACCTACCGGCAGAGTCTTCAACTTGGCATCTGTCAGCAATGTCATGGAAATTACATACTCATTCCAGAATGACAGGAAGTTGAAAAGAATGATCGTTACGATACTTGGTTTTGCCATCGGGAAGATGATCTTAACCATTGTCGTAAAGTATCCTGCACCATCCACATAAGCTGCTTCCTCGAAGTCTTTTGCAAGACCACTGAAGTATCCTGACAGCAGGTAGATTGTGAACGGAAGTGCCGTTGCCATATATACAACCGCCAATATGAACAAGTTATTTAGGAAGAAGCCTCTTCCGATCATCTGTCTGAGTGACTTGTCCCAGTTGTTCAACATAAGGAAGATCGGTACTACGATGTAACTTACGTTGATGAAAAGTCCTGCCATGAAGAGCAGATTCCAGAACTTACATGTACGGAACTTAAATCTTGACAGTACATAAGCTGCCGGAAGTGCAACTGCGATCAGCATTGCAATCGCAAGTGCTGTAACAATCACAGAGTTCAGGATGTAAGATCCCATGTCTGCTTTCGTCCAGGCATCTACAAAGTTCTGAAAATAAAGTTTCTCAGGAAGTGTCCACGGATTTCCGTAGAATTCCTTATTCTGCTTTACCGATGCAAGGAAGACCCATGCTACCGGCACGATGATTGTAATTGCAAGAAGAATCAGGCAAATATACACAATCAGTTTACTAAAGCCAAACGGTTTTTTTGATGTATTCTTTTCCATTCCGATTCCCCTTTCCTTAAATTTCTACTTCCTGACGTTTTGTTGCAACGTTCAGCAGTCCGGCAAGTGCAAAGGAGAACAGGAATACTGATACACCGATTGCCATACCATATCCATATGAAGAGTTTGTATAAGCCTCCTGGTACATATAGCTCAGGAATACGCTGGAAGCTCCGTCCGGTCCACCACTCGTCATTGCTGTAACGAGAAGGAAACTCATGTTGATCGTACTGATTACGAAGAATGTAAGTGTTGTTCTGATGTTTGTCCAGATCAACGGAATCGTAATTGTAAAGAACTGATAAATCTTACCTGCTCCTTCAAGGCTGGCAGATTCGTACAGACTCTCTGATACGTTCGCCATACTTGCCATATACATTACCATGTAATATCCAATGGCCTGCCATACCATGGCGATCACAATACTGTAAATAACTACCTTCTGATCACCAAGCCAGAGGATCTGATCATCACTGTGCTTGAAGATTCCGATGATGGAATTCAGAAGTCCTGTATTTGGTTTGTAGATAGCAGAGAAGATAGCACTGATAACTACGATTGAAAGGATATTCGGGATATAGAAGATTACTCTGAAGAATCCCTGTCCTTTGATTTTTTCTCTTGAAAGTATGTATGCAAACACTAACGCAAATGCAAATGTAATGATCGTAACTAATACAATCAGAAGAATCTGGTTCTGGAACGCCTGATAGAACTTCTGATTCTGTAACAACGATTTAAAGTTGCTCAGTCCTACAAATGTCTTGTTATCTGTATATCCGCCCCATTTATATAAGGAAATACGGAAGATTTCGATCGTAGGAACAATCATAAATAAGATAAATAATATTGCTGCCGGGGCCAGGCAACAGAATACAAACAGCCCCTTGCCTTTTCTTTCTTTCATTGGTTCATCTCCAATTCTATAAATCCGTTTCATTGAATAACCGCCGCCATCCAACGGCTATTCATACCGTCATAGCAGATATCGGCATTAAAACAGGCGGTGAAGAGATTTCACCGCCTGCCTCACCTGTGAGATTCCTTCCAAATCATTTTATAGTTGTAAGGAAATTCCCGGTAACTTATTCAGATTATTTTAAAGCAGCACGAAGTTTGTCGCTATCTGTCTTAATCTGATTTACCCAGTCGTCTTCTGTCTTGTCACCAGTTACAAGAGAGTTAACCGGATCAAAGAATGTTGTACGAACTGTTACACCTTCTACTGGATCTGTTGTAGCGAATGCATCCATAACAGCTACAGCACCTGTATCATAGATTGAGTAGTACAGTTTGTTGTCTCCGTCAAGCTTGTCAGACATTCCTTCGATTGGCTGGATTGCTCCAGATTTAGCGAAGATCTCTGCTGCTGCATCAGAGTACATATAAGCGATAAATTCTTTTCCAAGATCTTTGTTCTCAGCACCTGATGGCATCCAGATCTGCTCGAAGAATGTATAGGAAGCTCTCTCTCCGTCTTTCTCTACTGCCGGAAGAGCTGTGAATCCCCAATCGAATCCGTCTGCTCTCGGAGCGTCTGCCATCTCACCGATTACCCAGTTACCATTTGGCATGAACAGAGCTTTGTCATCAAGAACAAGCTGCTGGTTGTTACGGAAGTCATTGTCGTTAGCATTTGCTGTTGTTGTAGGCTCAACGTGAGAAGCAAGCTGTGTAACGATATCGAATGCCTTCTTAGCTCCGTCTGTATCCCAGATTCCTTCACTATAGTTCAGAGCCTTTGTGAAGTCTTCTGATCCCATTGTCTCATGCAGTAATGCATAGAAGAATGCATCAAAGTATCCTGTTGTAGGATATGTGAAGAGTGAGATTCCTTCAGCTTTTGCCTTGTCAGCAAGTGCCCACATGTCATCCCATGTCTCCGGTACATCCCATCCTTTTGTCTTGAACAGGTTTGCATCGTAGAACAGTCCACATGGTGAGTAGAACATTGGCATCAGGTATGTCTTTCCGTCTCCGTAAGGATTAACGATGGAGTTCTCTGTGAATCCTGGAAGGATCTTGTCTCCAACCTTAGCGTCCTCACCCGGTACAGTCATATCAAGAACGTCTGTAAGTTCCTCTACGTTGTTGTCCTTGATGAATGTCTCTGTGATAGCTGACTCAGAACCAACAGCTCTCATGATTACGTCCGGATACTTTCCAGATTTCATCTGTGGCTGAATGATATCCTCGATGTTCTTGTCGATTGTAAGTTCAACCTTAACACCTGTCTCTTTCTCGAATGCAGCCGCAACATCGTTCCACATATCTGCACCGTATGCTGTCTCAACTACTGCAACCTTTACTACCTTATCACTGTCTGAATTTCCTTCAGATTTCTTGTCTCCACCATTGGATCCACATGCTGCAAGTCCGAAAACCATAGTACCTGCAAGCACAAGGCTGATAAGTTTTTTCTTTTTCATTTAAATAGTTCCTCCTTATAACTTTTTCCAGTTTTACTTGGTATGTCTATCATATACTATTTCTCCCTCTTTTTCAACCTTTCTTTTTGCCTTTTTTTTTATAAATCTTGCTTTTTGGACTATTTCCCAATATCACCATATCTTATGACCCCCAAAAATGTTTTTTCATATTCTTTTGTTATTTTTTCACACACTGACATAAAAAATGTTCCTTTTTTTTGCTAAACTCTCCCGAATCCTGTTGAATCAACCTCTAAATTTCTTTATAATATTTGTATAACCAGTTGAAATCGTTTTCAAGACAATATTTCTAAATTTTGTGGAGGACACTTATGGGTAATATACGACACACTTTTACTTCCCCCTTAAGGCATGACCACACCTGTCATCTTCTGTATTCTACCTATTCAAAATATGAAGAGGACTGGAGCAGTTATCCGCACACACATTATTTTACAGAACTTTTTTTTGTGCTGTCAGGAAGTGGCAGTTTTCTCGTTGAAGACGAAACCTTTCCGATCGCAAAGCACGATCTGATCGTGATCAACCCGAATATCACCCACACCGAAAAATCCAGCCTCGAAGACCCGCTGGAATATATTGTACTGGGTGTGGATGGTCTGAATTTTGTCATTGACGATGCAAATGAATATCTTCTGTTCCATTCCGATGAAATGAAAGACCGGCTTGATTTCTATTTCCGTACGATCCTGGAAGAGACAGAGAACTCGCAGAAAGATTACGAAAAGGTCTGCCAGAATCTGCTGAACATCCTGGTCGTCCATCTTTCCCGCTACGCTTCCTCTTCTGTGGAGATTTTTCCGTTCCATAAGATGGAATCCCGCGAATGCAGCCGGGCAAAGCGTTATATTGATTCTTCTTTCCAGGAAAATATTACATTGGATAAACTTGCAGAGATTGCACAGATCAACAAGTATTATTTTTCTCATACTTTCACAGAAACCTATGGGATCTCTCCGATGAATTATCTGACCCAGAAGCGGATCTTTACCAGTCAGGAACTGCTGACTTCCACCGATATGAGTCTTGCACAGATTGCACAGCAATGTGGATTTTCTTCCTCCAGTTACTTTACGCAGTGTTTCCGTAAATCCTGTGGTATGACACCGACTGCCTACCGCAAGCAGTTTCTGCGAAACCAGTGATCCGAAAATTTCTCAGACGAAAAAGGAGTACCGCACATCGCGATACTCCTTTTCTTTTACAGAAAATTCTTAAATTTTCCTTTTTCATCTTACCTTTCGGAAAGAATCTTTATCTTCTTTTACGTCTGCGTGTCACAACTGTAACAACAGCACCTGCTGCCAGCATTGCCATAGCTCCCCACAGAATCAGCGGAGTAGCATCTCCGGTCTTTGCTGCTTTGTCGGATGAAGTTGTTCCGGCATTGGTTCCTGATGTAGAACCTGCGGTATTATTTCCTGTATTGTTGCCAGTATTTGTACCGTTGTTGTCACCCTTGTTGTCGTCACCCTTATTATCGTCGCCCTTGTTGTCATCGCCCTTATTGCTGTCGTCACCTTTGATCTTTGTAACGATCACATCCACGCTGACTTCAAGACCATCCGGATTTTCAAACTCATCACCAAGAACAAGTTCTCCTGTCAATGTATAAGTTCCCGGAACATCTGACTTGTAAGCACTCAGATCCCAGTCAACATCAACCGTTGCGGTTGTTCCATCCTTAAGTTCTACTTCAACCTGTCCCGGAAGTCCGAGAGCGGTTGCAAGAGTTCCTTCTTTTACAGAAATATCATCCAGTTTTGCATTTACAATGGATTTAATTTCTTTCTTCGGTTCCGGCTTCGGCTCTTCTGCCTTCTTCGCAACTGTCACTTTTACAGAAGCTGTCAGGTTCTTCGGATTTGTAATATTATCTGCAAAGGAAAGGGTTCCTTCCAGAGTATAATCACCTGCCGTATTTCCATCATAGCTGTCTGTATTCCACGTAACACTTGCTGTTCCGGTTGTTCCGTCTGTATAGGTTACTTCTACCTCTGTCGGAAGATTCAGTTCTGATACAGCCGTTCCGTATGCAACTTTTTTCTTATCCAGTTTTGCAACAGACTTGATCTCATACTGCTTCTTCGTAACTGTTACCTGGATAGAAGCTTTCACGCCATCCGGGTTCTCCATGTTCTCACCCATTGTCAGGGTTCCTTCCAGTGTGTAAGTTCCCGGTGTTGTCTGATAATCACCTTTCGCCCATGTTACGGCTACTTCTTCATTCAGATTTCCTGTCACTGTGACAGTTACTTTCTCCGGTAATTCAAGATCCTTAAATGCAGTTCCTTCTTCTACAGAAATTCCTGCCGGATTTGTTACGCTGAGTACATTCTTTGTTGTCTCACCACCACCGTTATTCTCAATCGTAAATGAGAACTGTTTCGGAAGTACTGACTTTCCTGCTGCTGTCTTTGCAACGATCTTAACAACATAGGTACCGTCATTCAGATCGCTGAGTGCGAACTCTGTCTTGGTTGTATTGCCTTTCAGCTCACCGTTTACATAAATGTCATAGCTTGCGAAGGAAGAACCTTTTTTTAATGTCCATGTGAGTTTTACAGAATCATCACTGACCGATATCTTTGTAATGGACTCGATCTCACCTGCTGCTGATCCGTCAGCAATCGTTGTTACATTGCTGATCTCAATCGCTTTCGCTGATGCCTCACCTGCATTGTTCAGGGCATATACTTTGAAGTTGTAAGTTGTTCCCGGTGTCAGGTTTTCCAGTGTTGCGGTTGTGCCGCTTACTGTCATCTCGATTCCGTTCTTTGTATCAACGACTTTATACTGTGCTGCTCCTGAAACCTTGTGCCATTTCAGTACGACCTTTGTGCTTTCAACAAGAACTGCGGAACCTGTCTGGTCTTCTACTACAGGAACTGCCGGTGTGCCAAGTGCTGTGATTGCCGCATCCAGTGCTGCTTTCTTTGCATCCACAACATCCTGTGTTGCATCCGCAGCATTCATTGCCTCAACTGCTGCATCATAAGCCGTTTTAAATGCATTCCATTTTGTCTCTTCATATGCTGACTTAGTAAGTGCCGCACCTGTCTCAATCGATGTCTGGAGTGCTGACTTATCAGCCGTTACACCTTCACCCGGTGAAAGGATCTTCAGGTAATCCAGGTTGACCTGATATTTTCCATCACGTGCAACTGCTACACACTTGATCGTATGCTCAACATTCGTAAGATCCGTCTTGGAGAAGATCAGTTGCTGATTATCTCCGCTGCTTGAACCATTCAGTGAATAATTACCGATCTTTACGTTATCAACGTAGATATCAAAGCTTGCAAAGTTGGCATGCTTCTGAGAATAAACCTCTACACCTGTTCCATTGAACGTGTATTCAAAATAGCTTCCCGCCGCACTTGAATCATTTCCGGTTTCTGTCTTTGTTCCGCCATGATGCTTTGTCTGTTCTCCTGCCCAGTTAGACCATGCTCCATTCCAGGTGATCGCACTGTTCTTTGTTCCCGCTGTTCCGGATGCCGGTACGGTACCGTCTTCTACAATTGTCTCGACATCTGCCACATCCTCTTTTATTGCAACTTTCAGTTCAATCGTTCCGCTCTTTGTAGCATCTGCACTGGAAGTTGCTGTAATCGTAACGGTTCCGTTCTTACTTAAGAATGTTACCAGTCCGTTTGCATCTACTGTTGCGATACTGTCATCGGAGGTACTCCATGTAACTGTCTTGTCTGTTGCATCATCCGGTGCTACAGTCGCTTTTAACTGTAACGTACTGTTTGCTTTGGATACTGTAGTCATTCCGGATTTGGAACTTACTTCCACACCTGTCGGTGCTACCAGTGTTGAATCCAGAATTTCAAATGCATCCAGCTCGATCTTTGTATTGGAACTTGCTGTCTGCTTCTCATTGAGGACTTTCAACTGGATCGTATGGATTCCTGCTGTAAGGTCTTCTTTGCTGAAGTATTCTTTCTGACGTACTGTGCTTGCACTGTATGTATCAACAATGCCCTGTGACTCACCGTCAATCAATACTTCGATCTTGCCTCTATCCTTATTCGTACAACCGATCACCTTGATTCCTGTTCCCTTAAATGTAAGAGTCGCAGTCTCGCCGCCATTCGGATTCTGCAGATACTCGATCGTATCCATATAGTTTACATTCTTGTCCTGTGTCCAATTGCCCCAGTCACCTACATATGCGATTCTTTCATCCGCATTATCAATCTTGCCGGCTCCAACCGGTTCAACCGCAGTCACTGCTGCACTCTTTTCAGATTCATTTCCTTCTACAACCGCAGATATCTGATACTTCATTGTTCCAAGCGTCTTGTCTGCTGTTGTATCTGTATAAGTTGTTGTTGTCAGGCCTGTCTCGATGCAGATTACATCACCATTTTCTACCTGACGGTATACATTGTATGTTACATTGCTTCCCTCTTCTGCTGTTACAGCATCCCAGGAAAGTTTTACATTCTCACCGTCTGCACGAAGAGCTGTCAGTCCTGTCGGAGCTGCTACCTCAGCGGATGCCGGGATATCTTTTAATGTATAGCTCTTTCCGGCTTCTGTCGCGAAAGAGATACGGTTTTCTTTTACAGGTGTCACATCGACTACATTTCCGTCGCTGTCCACTACTGTTGCAAGAGATGCATTCTTTGTCTGTACTACTGCTTCTCCGCCGTTCTCGGAAAGAATGGTAGCAGTTGTTACATTTCCGTCTTTCCAGTCCATGGATACTTTAAAGTTGCCCTGTGCAACCAGTCCATTCACACTTCCGTTTGCCCAGTCATCCGGAACTGCCGGAAGAAGATTGATGTATCCTGCATTGCTCTGCAGAAGCATCTCAGCCACACCGGATGTATAACCGAAGTTACCATCGATCTGGAAATATTTCGGCTGATGATAATCGAACAGATTCGCATAGATTCCGCCGTTGAACAGGTTCTTGATGATCTGATAAGTTTTATTTCCATCACCCAGTCTTGCCCAGCTGTTGATTCTCTGTGCCATTCCCCATCCGGTACTTTCATCTGTACGGTTCTGCATGGATACCTTTGCTGCTGCAAACCACTCTGCATGATCCTCTGTAATGAGGTCTCCCGGGAAAAGTCCGAGAAGGTGGGACATATGACGGTGGTTATATCCTTCTCCGAGTGTAGCTCCACTTGCAGTATGGTTAAAGGTTGTCTCTGTATACCACTCTTTGATCTGTCCGCTGTCACCGACCTCAATCGGTCCTTTCAGATCTGCCTGGTTTGCTTTCCATGTAGCTACCAGATCTGCATCTGTTCCAAGGACTTCTGCTGCTTTGATTGTATCCTCATATAACTGCCAGATCAGTGTCTGCTCATACGTGTTACCACTTGTGACCGGTCCATGCTCCGGTGAATATGCCGGTGAAGATACCAGCTTTCCATCGCTGTCGCGGACAAGCATCCGATCATACAGTTTTGCCTCTTCTTTCATCATCGGATAGATATTGTCTCTTAAATAAGATGTATCTCCGGTATACTCATAATAAGCCCAGCAGTTCTGCAAGATCCACGGTACTGCTGCCGGTGACCATCCCCAACTGAAACTCCATCCAGGGCAGGTCCATCCGAACGGGTTGTTCTGCGTATGTGCCATGAATCCATTTTCCTCGCCATCGGCACTGGAAACTCCTGCATAAATTGCCGCAGTCACACGCCCCGGTTCTCTCAAAGCATCGATATAATCAACCAATGGCTGTGCACACTCTGCCATGTTGGTAGAATATGTCGGCCAGTAGTTCATCTGTAAGTTTACATTCATATGGTAATCTGAATGCCATGGAGAGTTGTTCGCTCCGACCCACAGTCCCTGAAGGTTGGAAGGAAGTGTCTCTCTGACATAACCATTTCCATCTGTCTTTGTCTCTCTGGAAGACTCAATGGTCATAAATCTTCCGTACTGGAACAGCATAACTTCCAGCTGACGTCTTTCAGCTTCTGATGCAGTTCCTGCTTTGTATGCGGAAAGAAGTGCATCTGTTGTCTTTGTTGAGACAGTCTGTCCAAGATTCAGATCAACACGGTTGAAGATCTCCTGATAATCACTTACATGATTCGCTTTCAGTTCTTCGTATGTCTTAACTGCTGCCTGATCTACATACCATTTTACACGGTTTGTCAGTTCGCTTGCAGTCTCACCTGTTCTGTAGCTCGGATATTCATCCTTATAATCTGTTCCCATGGAAGTGATGATCGTAACCTCACTTGCACCGGAAACACTTACTTTTCCATCCCAATCTGTCACCGTACCGGCATTGTCGGTAATAACCTGAGTCTGGGATGAAAATTTCATCTGGTTGTCTGTGAGCTGTCCGTTAATGGAGATCCGTCCATCTGACACGGTTGTATCCCATGTTCTCTGATAGCTGCTATCGCCAATCCCATTAATAGCACTTCCTCTGCTATTATCCGGTTCTACACTTACATCCAGACTGATCTTTTCAGAACCGTCTGCTGTGATATGTGTAACAATAACATTGTCCGGATAACTTGTGAAGTTCTCTCTTGAATAATGAGTACTTCCCTTGTCATAGTTTACACCTGCGATGGCTGTTTTCAGATCCAGGTCACGGGTATAATTCGTCACATCGTTGTTAGATGATACATTTTTGAAATCAATATACATATTTCCCCAGCTCAGGTAATATCCATATCCATTGGTTCCTGCATCATCGCTTACACCGACCAGGTTGCTGTTTGCAAGACTGATTGCGGAGCTGTCCTGGCCATTTGCGAAATAGTTGTGGATTGATGTCATAGTCGCTCCGTTATTTCCCTTGTTCTCCAGGTTACCTCCATTGTAATTCGGTCTGCTGGTGCTTGGTCCTCCTGACCAAAGCGATTTGTCATTCAGCTGGATACGCTCTCTGGTGATTCCGCCGAATACCGTTCCACCGATTGCACCATTACCGATCGGAAGTGACTTTTCCTGCCAACCTTCGTAATACTTGGTAATATCTGCCGGACTCGTATACCACAGCTTCAGATCATTGTCACCGGTCTGCTGCGTTACAGCGGCCGGTTCCGCATTGACCTGCGTTGCCATATACGGCAGAGACGTCACAGCCATTGCTGCTGCACAGGCACTTGCAAGTACCCGCCATTTCATTTTTCTTCTCATAATACCCCTTTCTGATACGTTTCTGATGTATCTTAATTTATTGTCATGAAATTCCTCTGCCTTCGATTCCTATGGGCAGACTCCTCCCAATGTCCAATTATCTACATTATAAAACTTTTCTTTTGAATGTGCTTGTTTAATTTACTCTTTATAATCGCTTATTTTGTCAAATTCAGAACCTCTGAATTTACATTTTATTTATATTTTTTAAAAAAATATTCACATTTTTTGTATTTTTCGGTACATTTTTTCTTTATTTCTGTTATAATACAGATTAACGCTTATTAATTGTGCTTATCTATGGAGGCTTTTTTTACACATGAAGAAAAAAACTACTGTTCAGTCAGTAAATAAACATTCTACTCCTCCTGCTGAGGAGACTAAGATTCAGGAACACGAAGTACCTGGATTGATGACATTGTCCGATTCCATCCTGTCCGGTGCTGTTGTTGAATATCGTAAAGCCGGTTATAGTTTTGCCCGGCACTTACATACAAATATTGAGATTTATCGGATTCTTTCCGGTGAATGTTATATGGATATTCAGTCGGAAACGATCCACTGTACAGCGGGCGAATTTATCATGTTACTCCCCGATGTAGTTCATTCTTTTTATCTGAATGACACATCTGACTGTGAATTTCAGCATATTCACTTTAACCCTGAGATGTTTTCCACGATTGTTCTTGAAGATGAGGGAGTTTTTCCTATCACCCTGATGCATGCGATCCTCTTTTCTGCCCAGTTCTATTACCGGATGGAATCTGATCCAGTCATCGACGAACATCTTCAGAAGCTCATTACTCTCTATGCTTCATCCAACAGTCTCTTCTCTGCTGCAAATATTAACGTTGCACTGATGAACCTGATGTTGTATATCCTTGACCATACAGAGGCAGAGCATGGATTTTCCGAACCACAGCTTCAGAACAGCTATGTTGCTTATACACTGAATTACATTCGGGAACATTTTACCCAGAAGATCCGTCAGGAGGATATCGCCTTGCAGCTGCATATCTCTGTCCGCTATCTGAGTAAGATCTTCAAAAATTATATGGGGGTAACCCTTTCTAATTACATTAACATTTACCGGATCAACCGTTCCATCGAGTTAATGCAGAATACAAGTCTAACGCTGACAGAAATCGCTCTGGAGGTCGGATTCAAAGATTCCCAGCATTATTCTAAGGTCTTTATGAATGTAATCAATGCAACACCATCCCATTACAGAAAAGCGATTTTGAAATAAAAACCACAAAAAAATTCCTTCCAGGAAACCCCCGGAAGGAATTTTTTATTCTTTTATTGCATTGAAAATTCGGAACTCACTTCAGATTAGTTTGTTCTTCTTCTCTTTGCCATTACTACAACAAGTCCTGCTGCCAGGCAAAGCATTGCCATTCCTGCTACATTTGCTGTATCACCAGTCTTGGCTGCTTTCGCTACATTTGATGTACCATTTGCAGTACCGTTATTGGATGATCCATTGTTGAAAGAACCATTATTATTTGATCCGTTATTCGCATTGCCGTTGTTATTTCCGCCATTATTATCGGATCCGTTATTATCGTCTTTCTTGTCATCACCCTTATTGCTGTCGTCCTTCTTATTATCATCTTTTGCTTTCAGGGCTGCTCTTGCTTCTTTTACAGCCTGTACTGCTGCATCAATCTCATCCTGAGTTGCATCTGAATTCTGAAGAACTTCATTTGCCGCATCGATTGCTGACTGAAGAGCTGCAAGTGATGCTTCTGTATACTTGTCTGTTGCTCCGACAACTTCTGTTGCATCTGCAACCGCCTTTTCAAGCTCCTCTTTTACAACCGGTGCTTTCTTCTCTTCGAGTGCTGCCTTTGCTGCATTTACAGCTTCAACCTGTGCATCTACCTCTGCCTGGGTTGCGTTGTCATCAGCCAGAACTCTATTGGCTGCATCAATTGCTGTCTGAAGAGCTGCGATGGATTCTTCTGTATACTTATCTGTCAGGGCTGCTTCACCCTCTGCTGCTGTCACTGCAAGTCTCAGTGCAGATTTGTCTGCCTTCTCTTTCAGTGCTGCAATCTTAGCTTCTACATTTGCTTTTGCATTGTCAACTTCTGTCTGAGTTGCATCTGCTTTGTTGTAAACTGTCTGAGCTTCATCTACAGCATTCTGAAGTGCTTCCAGAGAAGCCGGTGTATAAGCGTCTGTCTGTGCGAGCTTCTCATTTGCTGTATTGATTGCTGCAAGCAGATTTTCCTTTGCAACTGTCATTGCATCTTTTGCAAATGTTACTGCAATCGTATGGTTTGCTGTTACGTCTGAGAATGTATATTCTGTTACAACGTCAACTGCAGTTCCATCTACTGTAAGGCTGTCTACATGATATCCGTCATTCGGTGTGATCGTGAATGCTTTGGATGTTCCTTTGTAAACATTTGTTGCTCCTGTCGGTGCGATCTTTCCACCATTACCTGCTGTTGCTGTAATTGTGAACTGAGTCTGGATGTCAGCAATCTTTGCTGTGATCTCAGCTTTCTTCGCATCTACATCTGCCTGAGAGCTTGCTGTTGTCAACTGCTTTCCTGCATTTACAAGTTCCTGAAGCTCTACAAGTGCCGCTGCAGAATATTTATCTTTATCTGCTGCATTGAGGATTGCCTCTGCATTTGTGATCGCTGTCTGAAGTTCTGTAAGGTCAGCTTCGTCTGCCAGTTTTACTAACTCGATATCGAATTTATCTGTCTGTGGTGAATCTCCGTCTGGTGCTGTAAATACAAGAGTTCCTGCTCCTGCAGTTGTAACAACCATGTTAAATTCAACAGTCTTTGCCTGAAGCACATTATTCACCTTGGAGTTCGGTGTTGCCACCTGACCGGCAGTGATCTTTCCATCCTGCTCACTCCATGCAAGTTTGTTCGTATCAGAACCACTTCTATAAGTTACTGTTACTTTATAAGTTCCTGCTACCGGTGCATTATAAGCATAAGCAACTGAATCTGCTCCTGTAGATGTCTTATTCAGAGAATTAATATACTTTCCATTGCTTGCCCAAGCTTCTGAGTTTACTTCGCATCTCCACTCTGTTGCTCCGCATGCCTCAGTAATTGTTGTTGCGTGCTCTGCTTCCAGAGTCTTTGTCGTTCCCTTTGTTGTCGGGAATTCAAATGGATTTGCTGCAGTATAATTTGCAAATGCAAATGTTGCCTCAATTGTATGAGCTGCAGTTACATTTTCAAATGTATAGGAAGTTCTCTTTCCTACGGATGTTCCGTCAACTTTAACATCGCTGACTTCATATCCATCATTTGCCGTGATCGTGAATGTTGCACTTTCACCTTCTGTAACAGATACCTTGCCGTCTGCAAGACCTTCTGCTGTGATCGTACCGCCTTCACCTGCTGTTGCTGTGATATCATAAGACTCAACTGCAACGTTCTTTGGTGTAATAATGAAGTAATCAATTCCAGGTCCCTTATTTGTATTCGGGGCTGTGACAGAGATCATTCCGTCTCCGGCTTCTGTTACTTCAATATCAAATTCAGCAGTTCCAAATACAACATTATTATTTTCCTTTGTAGGATTAACTTCTAATGTCTTCTCTGTGATCTTTCCGTTTGCTTCAGTGATCTTGATACCATTTTTTTCATTCTCCATAGAACCGCTGCGGTATCTCATCACAACATGATATGTACCTGCTTTTTCTGCATGGTAAGCATACGTTATTACATCCTTATATGCCATATCAGTCACAAATTTTCCATTGCTTGCATCACTGTTATCAGTAATATGCATTGGCCAGTCCGGATCTGAATCTGTATCGTTGCTGTTCGTCACTTCTGTCGCAAACTCTGCTTCCAGGGTTGCACTTGTTCCTGTCTTCCACGGGAACTGGAATCTGTCATCTGTTGTATATTGCGTACGTACTACAAGAGCTTCTTTAGCTGCATATAATGTAGAATATGCATTTTTGATCTGTGTATCTGTAGCATTTTCATTTGCTGCAACAGTCTTTGCTGAGGAAAGTGCCGCTGTAAATGATGTCCATCCTTCTGAATAAAGATGTTCTTTTAATCCTTCAGATTCTGTGATCAATGTATTAAGTAAATCTCTTGTAATTGCATCAGCATCAAGAATTGTTACTTTTGCTGAGCTTGCAAGTCCGATTACCGGGCTGCTGCTTGAAAGCTCCAGTGTAAAGTATACATCCCCGTCCATTGTCGGCACACGGTTTGCATGTGCTGCAGGGCTGATTACTTTTTCCGACTCGCCATCTGCAAACTGAACTGTAGGAATTAATCCTGTATTGAAATGCTTCTGAATCGCACTTCCTGGGTTTGGCTCAAGTTGCGCTGTGATTTCACCTGTTGTTCCACCAACACGCTTGATCTTGACAGCAAGATCACTGTCTTCGTTCATCGTATAGGTTTCATTTTCAATTTCGAGCATACCTTTTCCGCCATTGTTAATGACATAGGCTGCCTCGACACCGATTGCTGCTGTCGTCTTTGCTACCAGCTTCAGTGTATGATGTCCGTTTTTCAAATCCGCCGACTCAAAAATCTTTGCTCCTGTTGATCTTACGGTATCATGAGTATCAATCGTTGCAACCGGAGTATCCATATTATCAATATAGACATCTGCCTGACCATGATTTGGATCTTTTGTTCCCATCAGATATACTTTTGTTCCGTCAAACTCATAGGTAAAGCTTGCATCCGCTTTATTTGACCAGGTATTCTGTCCATTAATATAAGTAGGTCCCGTCTGTGGATTCCATCCTGAAGAACTAAATTTAAACTTCGTTTTATCATTTACACTTGTCGAATTCATTCCATCCGGAGCAGCCCCACTCAGCTGGAAGCCTTTGCTGGCTTTATAAACTCCAACTTCGCTAAGTTGCGGAACTTTTCCTGTTGATGTTTCGACAGTAATTTTTACCTGAGTTGCAGATATTGGTGATGTTCTGATCAGTCGTTTTGATCCAACCGTCACACCTCTTTCCATGGTCTGCCAGCTTGCATTGTCATTTTCTTTGTATTCAACTTTATAGCTATTGATATGCTGTCCATTCTGGATTGCCTCTTCGATTGATACAACATCAAATCTCTTTGCAGAATCCCACTTGATCGTCAGGCTTCCACTTGTTGTATCATCATCTGTTGTCCAGTATGTAGCATCATCATCATCCACTGCATTTCCCGGCTTGAAGTCAATATCATTGCCGCGAACATTACTTGCTGTAATTGTTGTTCCATCTGCTTTTGCAAGATTGGTTTTGAATGTATCCTGAACATTCTGGCCAAATTCCACAACACGATCCTGAATCGCCTGGTCTACTTTTCCCTCATTATTCGGAGGTACATTCAAAAGTAATGTTGCATTATGACCAACTGATCTAAAATACATCTCTGCAAGGTTTGTCAGAGTTCTTGGAGTATTTTTCTGTGTTCCCCAGAACCATCCGGATGTAATTCTTGCATCTGCCTCCGGTACTGTCCAGTGATTACCATCTTCATATCCATTGGAATATCCGTCTGTCGGATCTCCTTTGTAATCTCCGTTACGCTGACTGTCATCATTATGGATCTGACCATTAAGGATTTTTGATTTTGCCCATGTCGTATCATCTGCAAAACCATTTTCATTTCCGATCCAGCGAACTGTTGTATGAGTTCCTGCTCCGAACAGCATACAATCTGCTTTGTAACCTGCTTTTATTCCTTCATATTTCTGAATTGTTGCATACCATTTTTCAAAATTGTATGTCTGCGGTACATTATTGTAACCGTTCGCTCCATCCATCCATACTTCCACGAAATGCCCTTTATTTCCATATTTCGGATTGCTCAGGATTTCTTCAAGTTGGTTATTATAATATTCATTGTAGGCATTATTGATCGATCCACCATCTGAACCAAAGGTTGACTCTGCTACATCCCATGGTGAAAGATATAATCCCATGTCCATATTAGCTGCCGTACATGCTTCTGAAATTTCTGCAAGGATGTCTCCTTCTCCATTTTTATAACTTGTACTTGCAATGTCATACTCTGTATGTGCACTGTTCCAGATACAGAATCCATCATGATGCTTTGCTGTTACAATCAGCTTTTTAAATCCTGCATTTTTCAGTGTATTTACTAATGTTTCTGCGTCGAAATCACTTTCCAGAGTAAAAATCTCATCCGGAGTCCTTCCTTCATAAAGCTTTTTCTGTGTTGACTGGTCAAATCCCCACTCCAGTTCATTGAATGTATTCGGACCAAAATGACAAAATGCTGCAAGTTCATCCTTCTGATACTTATACTGATTTGCATCAGGTACTGTATTGTCCGGTGTTGGTGCTGCAGTATCTTTATCTGTGCAGTCCGCATCTGTTACGCCATTTTCAGCGGCATATACCGTTACTCCTGTTGTTCCAACAGAACTGAAAATCGTCGTAACTCCAAGAACCAAGCCCATAAGCATTGATAAGGCTTTTTTTCTCATGTCTTTCCTCCCATTATGTTATCAAAGCGGAGGAGATCAGCATTTTTCATAACCTCCCCCGCTTGTTTCTAAATTTCACATTTACAAAACTGCAAAGTTTTTAGTTCTCTTTTTTACGCTTTACTACAACACCTGCTGCCGCTGCGGATGCTGCCAGTGCGAATGCCCAAACTGCCACGTTTGTTGTATCGCCTGTCTTAGCTGCTTTCTTAGTATTGTCTACCTTTGTTGTAGTCTTATTGTCAGACTTGGATGTATTAGAAGAATTGTTGTTCTTGTTGTCGTCAACCTTTGTATCATCCTTCTTATTGTCACCCTTGTTGCCGTCGTCTTTCTTTCCGTCATCTGTCTTCTTTTCTACAAGAGCATTGAGGGCTTTTGCGATGGCTTTATTTGCTTCGTCAACCTGAGCCTGCGTTGCATTTTCGTCATTCAGAACGGATGCGTACTGATCGTAAACTGCCTGCAGGGCTTTCAGTGATTCTGCTGTGTACTTGTCTGTTGCTGCAAGTGCTGCATCTGCCTTTGCTGTAGTTGCCTTGAGTTCTGTCTTATCAACTACTGTCGGATCAGGATTTACAGCATCTTTCTTTGTTGTAAATGTAGCTGCTGCCTTTGCGGATACATTGTTATTTGTATCAACAGCTTCTACCTCTACTGTGTACTCTGTTCCTTCTGTAAGACCTGTCAGTACATATTCTGTTGTTGCTACCAGTGTATCATTTACCTGAGTTCCATTTACATATACATTGTATCCGGCAACTCCTTCATTATCTGTAGAAGCTGTCCATGTAACAGTTGCACCTGTCTTTGTAACATCAGATGCTTTTACGTCTGTCGGAACGCTTGGTGCTTCTGTATCGACTGCCTTTGCTGTTGTAAATGTAGCTGCCTCTGATTTCTCAGATACATTTCCTGCTGCATCTACTGCTTCAATCTCTACGCTGTAATCTGTAGCTGGTGTAAGACCTGTCAGATCATACTCTGTAGCTGTTACCAGTTCTGTGTTTACCTTTTCTCCGTTTACATATACGTTGTATCCAGTTGTTGCAACGTTATCCAGAGCTGCTTCCCATGCAACATGAGCTGTTGTCTCTGTAACATCTGCTGTTCTTACTGCTGTCGGAGCATCCGGTGCTTCTGTATCAACTACTGCCTTGTCAACGTATGTGATGATCGGAGTAACATGAACAGACGGCCTGCTTGGATTGCTGTTGCAGCTTGCTGTTACGCGGATCACATCGCCCTTGTTCAGTTCAATCTCATCAAAATTTGCCCAGTCTGCTGCTTTCTGATTACTTGTTGAAAGTGTTACACTCTGTTTTACTGTATCATTTACAAGAAGGCTTAATGTAACTGTTCCGCCTGAGTTTCCAGCCTGACGCAGATACGGCTCACCATCTTTTACATTGAAGGATACTGTACCGCTCTTCGGTGCTCTGAATACCATTGCTGTCGAATAAGAAGTCTGCGGTGGAGCAGAGATCAGTCCATGAATGGAATCGCTCATTGCTGTACTGTGATTTGGAGCATCTACACCAACACCATAGTATGTATTCAGTACCCAGTTCGGATAAGTATTATCATAAGCTGTCATATCAGCCCAGTCGCCATTACCGTTCTTCTGCTGTGCAAACCATACATTTCCCTGCTGCTGTCCTGCATAGTCCAGTGTCCAGTTGTATGTATTCTTCTGAGCTACCGTATAGTCATTTGTTGTTCCATCTTCAGCCGTGATGCGTACTGTCATTCCTGCTGTTACTGCATCTCCGTCAGCTAATGCTGTTCCATTGTTCAGTACGGAAACTGTTGCTGTATCAGCTACTGTGATGTTCTTCTTCAGCTCGCTGACTGTTGTAGCATTTGCTGTTGTATAAGGAACACTCAGTGTCTTTCCGCTTACCATGTAGTAAGAAGATTTCAGTTCTTTATCAGAACTTGCAACTACTGTATAAGTTACATCCTCCATTCCTTCATAAGAAAGAACGACGGTTGCTCCACCTTTCACGATATCTGCATCGCCAAGAACTTTATCACCATTTTTTACAGTAACTGTAACGCCTGTATCAACGATGATGTTGTTGCGGAACTGCTCTACTGTTGTATTCTTCGGAAGATCACTTACATTTGTTCCTGAAATTGTGTATGTATTGGAACGAAGTACAAGTGCTGTAACTGCATCACTTTCTGCTGCTCCGATTTCCGGTACTGCTGTGATTGCATGTCCGAAGAAGTCATGATCGATAGAATAACCATTTCTGTCAACAATTACTTTACCAGCATTGATAGCCGGTGAGTTTGCTGCCAGTTTGTATCCATCAAATTTTGTAGTAGCTGTCGGATCTTCATGCAGTCTTGCCTGCTTGTCCTCTGCTGCTGCAACCGGACCTGAACCTGCATCAACAAGTACTGCTGTTCCTGCGGATACCTTTACTGCATTTGCATCAGTTGGGTAATTGGATACATTGTAGTACAGGTTGTTGTCGAATACTTTATTGTTGCTCGGATTCCAGTTTGAAACTGTTGCCGGTGTACTTCCTGCAAAATAGAAAATATTATTTTCTGCTGTAACCGGTCCACCATTTCCATGACTTCTATGCCAGATTGTATTCAGTCCCGCTTTAATATAGAAGGTATTATTGTAAACCTGACAATTTCCTGTATTTCCAGCAGGATCCAGCGGTCCCATATCTTCATTCTGGCTGATGTTGTAACGGAATGTATTATTGATGGACTGCGGTCCACAGAACATGATCGTACTTGCCGTATTACCGTGACTGTAGTTGTACTGATAGTTTGTTCCATCACCGTAGTCAGCATCCCAAGGCTGTCCGTCACCATTACCGCTGGATGCATTCAGCGTTGCGAAGCATTCATTGTACTGGAAAATGGCATTTTTACACTTCCATGGCCAGATACCTGCTGCCACACGTCCTGCTCCAACGTCCTGTTTACCAGTCTCATTTCCATTTGCATCCAGACTTGGCTGCTGCTGTGAGTAGTCTGTTTTATTAATCTGCTTTGCTGCATTCTCTGACACATTATACTGGATCAAAGGATTGTCACAGTACATTGTTGTAATCGCATCTCCACCGACATTGTTCAGGTAGTTATTCTCGATTACAACCTTGGATGCTCCATATGTAGACATCACCTCATCTGACAGAGAAGCATTTGTGAATCTTCCCCACTGATAGGTATATCCAACTGCGATTCCCCACCGGTTTACTGTATCAAGATAGCAATTCTTAATCTTAACATCATTGTATCTTGCAACACCTGTTGTTGCCTCATTTGTCGGTTTCTCCATGATAAAGTAGATACCACCATTGGTCATGTGCTTATTATAGACGTTACCTGTTACATCATGAATGTAAAGATCATTCAGTACGATATGATCTACTGTTCCATTATCTTTTGCAACTCCGGCAACACCGGTTCTGTCCATTGCATAAGCATCATTGTAGTCACGTACATTACCATTTGAATCTGTTTCCGGTACTTTATCTGTCGCTCTGTTGTTCGTCAGTTCCAGACCATTGATCTCAATGTATTCTGTATCCTCAATCAGAATACAGGAAGATACTTCACCTTTCCATTTATGGTTCTGGTTATCCAGTGGATTTCCATAGTTCAGATTCCAGCGTCCCTGACCATTTGTATTGATCTGCGGTCTGGCTGCACTCTCATCTCCATAAGTTGAAATAACAACCGATGCATCTGCACTACCGCTGTCCTCCTTCGTAAAATGAAGTGCCTCTCCATTGAAGACAGATCCTCTCTTAAAACGTACCTGATCTCCTGGTTGAAGATTCACTGCATTTACCTGTGCCAGAGTTTTAAATGCATCATCTTTGGAAGTACCTGTTGCATTTTTATCGGCATTTCCATTTTCGGAATCAACATAATATGTTGTTCCTGTTGCAGTGTTCTGTCCTTCAGCATTAACAGCAACTGCCGGCGTCATTGATGCAACCGTAGTTCCTGCAAGCAGAAGAGCCAGAGCACCGCTCATCCATTTCTTCTTCATAATATTGCTCCTTCCATCATTTTATATTCTTCAAGGTAAACCGGTTTACATCTGCCATGTTTCCGTCCACCTGAGAATCAGTTTCACGCTGCGTGATGATGTCATCATATTTCTTTTCACGCAACTCACGTTCCACCGCAATTCTTGCTGTCTCCAGATCAGCATTCTCTTCGCTGTCCCCGAAGATCCACTCACGGCTGTTGTAGTGTTCCAGTATCTCGTCCTCTGTCAGTTCCATGCCCTCACGGGTATCATCATTGCAGTATTTTTCTTTGAGTGTACTCATTTCATACTGGAGATAAATCTGAAAAGTATACTCTTTCAGTCCATAGACCACTTCCCCATTTTCAACCTTTTCACTCCGCTTTGCATTTTCGTCTTTCCAACGCTTTTCCAAAGCCTCATAACTGCTGTCTGATACATCACCACATTCTTCTGCAAGGTCATAGACCGCATGGATGTATTTCAACTGTTCCACTGTATTTTCCGTCAGAATTTCGTAGCCGTATTTTCCATCATACTTTTTCTCCCAGAAGCCATCTTCATAAACGGCATCATAGTCCTGCTGAATCTGCACCTCTGTATCATACTCTACAGATTTCATGCAGTTCACATATTCATCTTTACTGATTGTATGCCCCCCAACAGTTAAATCGAATCGATTATCAATTCTGTATCGGACGACCCCGGCAACAATTCCCGCAACCGCGATCACCAATACTGCAATTCCGATCTTCAGGAACTGCTTTTTTCGATTCTTCATACTCCGCATCCCCTCCTGTTCTGAAATCTTGTTCTTTCTACGCACGAACTTACCCACTCTGACTTAATACTATTATAACAACAGCAGAATTTTTCAACTCGTTCTTTTCGGTTGATTCCCACGCTTATTTTGTCTAATTCGGAACATTCTTTTCATTTCTCCCTTGACTGCTTTTATTCTCTCTGCTATATTACATATAGAACAGTATGAATCGTACTGTTTCTTTGCATACAATAGTGTAAAAAGTAATGCAGATCAGATGATACAAATGTAACGGAAAGATATGAGGGTGAGTCTATGAAAAGAGATTACTATGAACTGCTCGGACTGGCGAAAGGTGCTGATCCGTCAGCAATAAAAAAAGCCTACAGAAAGCTTGCTAAAAAGTATCACCCGGATACGAATCCCGGTGATAAAGAAGCTGAAAAGAAATTTAAAGAGATCACTGAAGCTTATAATATCCTGAGTGATCCTGAAAAGAAGAAACTTTATGACCAATTTGGTCACGCTGCATTTGACCAGAGCGGTGCTGCCGGTGGAGCCGGCACCAGTGGTTTCCATGGTGGATTCTATGGAAGTGGCTTTGGTGGAGCCGGATTTGGCAGCAATGGTTTTGGCAGTGGTGGTTTCAGTGGTGGCGGTTTTACCGGAAACGGTGGGTATCAGGAATACCACTTTGAGGGTGGTAATATGGATGATATGTTCGGAGATATTTTCGGAAATATGTTCCACGGAGGAACATCCCGCAAGACTTCTTCCGGTTTTGGGAACGGGTTCCAGTCCGGTGGTTTTCAGTCAAAGGGATCCGATCTGAATGCAGAAGTAACCGTTGGCTTTGATGAAGCTGCTTTTGGCTGTGACAAGGTCATTACATTACAGGATCCAAATGCTCCGGGAAATCCTTCCCAGTCACTGAAGGTTCATATTCCTGCAGGAATCGACACCGGTAAGACGATCCGTCTCCGTGGCAAGGGAATGCCCGGTACAAATGGCGGAGATGCCGGGGATCTGATGTTGAAGGTCAAGGTCGCTGACAAACCGGGATACGAGCGAAAGGGAACGGATGTCTATACGACAATTACTGTACCTTTCACGACGGCTGTCTTTGGTGGTGAAGCACTGGTTCAGACTTTATATGGCAATGTGCTTTGTAAGATCCGTGAGGGTACACAGTCCGGTTCTAAAATCCGTTTGAAAGGAAAGGGAATTGTTTCCATGAAGAACCCTTCGGTTCACGGTGACCAGTATGTAACGGTTCAGATTGAAGTTCCAAGGCACTTAACTCCACAGGCGAAAGAGAAACTGCGTGAATATGAAACCCTGGTCAGCGGGAACGCAAAGAGTGCTTAAGATAAAATATGCTCCTTCAGGCAACAGGTTTTCTTGTTCCTGTCTGCCTGAACGGAGCATATTTTTTATTCAAACATCACTCTTTCATCTCAATTGTCTTTTTTCTTTTTGAGAAAATTTGCAAGAAGCATCATTGCAGAGACCAGTACCCCTCCTGCCACCGGTACAACCGGAGTTGTATCGCCGGTTTTTGTTGCTTTTCCAGATTTTTTTGTACCCATCGCCGGATTTTTCTGGTCAGCAGATGGCTTGCCACTTCCTGTCGTCTGTCCTGCACCATTCGAATTATCCGGAGTAGATGGCTTGCCTGGGGCAACCGGATCTGGATCTACCGGATCTGGGTCAACCGGTTTCGGATCTACCGGTTTTAGTGCTTTCTGCTTCTCAACGAGCGTATCAGTTGCTGTTGCTACCTCTGTATGCTTAAGTTCCTTTTTCGTTTCCTTGCCTTCCAAAAGAAGTTTTGCAGCAGCTAATGCACTTTCAAAATCCGATGTGTCTTTATAATCTTTTACTATAATTTTCTCAGCTTCCTCTACTGCTTTTTCCAGTGCTGCAAAGTCAGCATTTGTCGCAAGTGGCTGTAATGCATTTATTGCATCCCTCACTTTTTGGGTCATCTCATCAACCTCACTCTGCTCTGTCCGTGGATTGTCAAGTACTTTCTCAGCCTCCGCAAGAATCTTGTCCAGACCGGCATAATACTCTGTCATATATACCGTTCTGTCTAATTTTTCTGCCTCATCTACTGCCTTCTGTAACTCTGAAAAGTCTGCCGGGATGTATGCCTCTTCTACATAGAAATTATCAACATAATATTCACTGCTCTGTCCTGTAATATCTACATAGCAGTCTTCTTCATCACCTGTTGTAAACTCGAGAACAAGCTTTCCACTCTGGGCATTTGCCACCGCACTTGCAAGCGTCTTTGAAGCCTTATCAGATTTTACTGCAAAAGTAAACGCATTTGCACTTGGTGCTTTATATTCAATGCCTACTTTATACTCTGTATTCGGTTTAAATCTAACCGTTGATGGAATGGTTCTCATATAATCTTTTGCACGAATCTTCAAAGAATAGTTTCCATCAATCACATCCGTCGTATACTCTGGATTCACTGGATTTTTCTGAGATAAATGCGACTGATCAGACTCCGTAGACACAAATACTCCAAAGCCCTGATCTACATTTTCAAAATCCTCCCAATAAGTATACTTATTCGGATCCGGGTTAGTAGAAGCATCAACTTTTGCCACCCGCACATCATCAAAGTCAACAACCGATGTATCGCTTTTTCCTGCTGCTGCAGAAAGCGTTAATTTGACCGTGTCAGATGCCGCAGTAAAACGTACCTGCATACGCTGAGCCTTAGTCAAATATTTATCATTATGATGAACTCCATACGTGACATTACTCTGTTCCATATAATTTGAAACTACTTCGTCCCCGTTCTTTACCTCAATTGATGCTTTTCGTCCATCATCAGTAATGCACCATACAGATGCCGAATAAGCCTGCCCCGGAACCAGACCTGTTAAAGTCTGACTTACCTGTCCATCTTTTGTTCCCTCTATATAAAGGTGTGCATTTCCAAGACTATTATCCTTAATCTTTATATGATCTACACTATCAGATGTAGATGATGGTTTCCACTCATCAAAATTATAGGAATCGAATCCCATATCTTTCACAGGAGATCCTGTAGACCACTCCATTGTATCAGCCGTATCAACTTTTACAGCATCCTCTTTGTAAAGTACATATCCTGTTTTTGCTGTCGCATCAATTGTTACTTTACGTCCTGTCACAGGAAGCGTTTTCTTATCAGATTTTCCTTCTGCAGACAGTTTATAAATCGTTACCTCAGTTACATTTCCCCAGGATTCCGGAAGTGTCCAGGTACTTGAACCTCCATCTTTATTATAATGATAAATCTTACCCTGCTCATCATCATCCTTTTCCCATGGAATGAAAATCTTATTTCCTTCGGCAACTTTTTCACCGTCCAGCGTAATAACATTAACGTTATTCACGATCTCAGTTACTACTTCGTTACTATTTCCCAGAACTGCCCGCGATTCGCTTTCATACTGCATCAGCGGATACTGTGCAAGGAACTTAGCCGGAAGTACTTCGCAATAAAATGTATCCAGCGAATCATTCATACTTGCTGCATTATTTCCCTGTGAAGACTGCTGCCAACCGTCAATACCAGCACCACCTTTGCTTGCTCCGCCTGTATCGCCGCCGTTGTTTCTCGATTGTATTCCTCTGAACAAAGTTGTTCCCTGGAAAATATCAGACTGGTTGTTCTCTACAAAACGAACCAGATTTCCTGCTCCTTTAAAGTTGCCTGCCCCGGTCTGAATACCATGGACAAATACACTGTGGGAAACCATTTCATCAGGATTCTCTGTTCCAAGAATAATGTTGCGGCCTTTTATATTCTGTATTAATTTATACATCGGCCATCTTGTTCCAAAGAATACATCTACATATGTCGTATCAATCTTTCCCTGCGTATCTTTATCGTATAATTGCGAAAAACGTCCATCCAATCCATTTTCTGATGTGTCAAGATCGTCGTTCTCACGAATAATGCCTTTTGAACTATCATACCAATCCCAGGCCGGAAGGCTTGCTGCAAGCTTTCCATACTGCGGAGCTTCCGGGTAAGTATCTGTCTGGTTTACATGAATACCTATTTGTGCATTATACTTTTCTGCCTCACTCAGCAAAGTGTTGAAATCTTCCAGACCACCAGCATGCTTATTATAATTTGCATAATCCGGATGAGATGAGTCATGTCCTTCACCTTGATATCCCTTGATAATAATATTCTGCCCAAATCCATCTGTAGCCAGATACATCTTCTTCACATTATCCAAAATACGGAGAAATGGATATTGAGCTTCGGATCCTACATTCATTGCGATCATTGTCCAGGAGTCTGTCACTTCGTCCGCTCCACTTTTTCTGGTCATGCACTTATCCCGAAGTACAATCGCACCATCCTGAGCGTCTACTTTTCCATCTCCATTGCAATCTGCTGTGACCGCTACCTTGACTGCAGGCAGATACATTATCTCTCCATCCAGTCCACGGTAAGTATACTCATTCATCCATAAACCTGTAGAATTATGGTCTCCTGCCGCAAACGTCTGGTATGCTACTTCATGACGGTTTTTATATGATTCTCCACTTAATGCAGCAGCAACATTCCGATTACTTAACACTGCAAGCGTCGTCTCATTATATGCTTCTGATGCATTGGCTGAAGAAAGCGAAATCGCATTCTGTCCCTGATAATTATTTACAGTCAGCTTTCCGTCCGCATCTTTACTTGACATAGAAATCAAACTGTGACGCGGGAAATTCAAAGTGTACAGTTTCGTCTGATCATCAACTATATTTTTTACATTCATAGAAAGGACATTTCCTTCTACAGTAAATATAACATCAAATGAAATTCCTGTCGTCGCCTCTGACACATGATAAACCGCTTTATTCTCACTGATATCTGCTGTAACATCCGGTGTATAAAGTTTATTATTTAACTCAATCTGATGTAATGCAAGTTCCTGTCCTTTTACAGTCTCCCCACCGTTCTTTAATGTATAATCGATTACCCGCGGGAATGCACGGTCCAGACGGACTGTCATGGCATCTGACTGAATTGTTACAGGCTCTGTATTTTCCACAACTGTCGGTACAGCTGCATTCTCCTGCGTAAACTTCTGGATGAGCATTCCATTATTACTTCCGGTTCTGAATCCCACTTTTCCCGGATTTGTCGTAACATTACTAAGTTCTCTATTAAGAATTTCCTCATTATCAACAAATACTGTCACATACTTGTCCACAATCCTTACTTTTATCTTATATGGAACCACTCTATTTGCAAGAATAAAACCACTGTCATTATATTCACTTCCAAGAAGTGACTGTCCCTGTGCATTCCAGATATTCCATCTGGTATAATGCTGATTATTCTGTGAAGACGGTCCAACATAGAAATACTCATTATCACTTACATACCGGAGAACTGCCCCATATCCACAATTATCATTCATTGGATCGTATGTAAATTCAATTTCCTGGTCTTTCAGGCTTGCCGAATTATCATCAATAAATACGCCATCTCCCTGAAGCTTCATGGCACCATTTTCCAGACTCATAGAACCGCTTCCACTCTTTTTCGTAAAGCCGTCTGCTCCGTCTGCCGCAAAATTTCTTGTATAGGATACCGTCGGTTCCGGAATGTTAATATTAATCGTGAATGTCTGTGTCTGCCCATCTTCGAATTCAAAAACCAGCTTTGTACTGGATTGACTTTTGATCTTTTCAAGATAAGTTGTCTTAATTGTGACATTCTGACCATTTACAGTATAATCCGTTCCCCTTTCCAATACCTCTGATCCATTTTTAATCGCACTTAATGTATTCTCGCCTGTTATTGCCACTTCAATATCCTGTGCTGCCGCTGTATCCTGTTCAAGTTTCACACTTTTCGGATCAATCGAAACTGCTGAAAAAATATCGGAAGTTTTTATATTGTCAAACTTCAAAGCACATCCATGGGTTTCTGTTGGTTCTCCCCAGACTCTCATTCCAATCTGTCCGGACATCGTATCACTAAATGCATCTACTGTCTGATCAATAATCACCTCTCCATCCTGATAAACCTTGATCTGCTTTCCACGATACTCCAGTTTGATATGATGCTTCTGGTTTATATCTGATGCATCAAACGTCGTCTTTGTGGAATTAAGATCTCCCCAGTTAGAAGAACCTTTCTGCCAGAACCAGTGAGTACCGTCTACTCCAATTCCTTCCCAGTCAGAGGAAGAATTGTAACGGAACAAAATCAACATTCTCGCCCCATTCGGTCCTTTCGTCAGGGTAAGATCCATTTCAAGAATTCCATCCTGACGGGTTTTGGAATTTCCATATTTGAAAAAGGACTCTCCTGCAGACTCAAGTACCATAAATCCATCATCACCCTCACCATTTTGGAAAGTGATCGTTCCATTTGCCCCATCTTTTACCCAGCCGCCCTGACTGTTCTCATCGGTAAAATCGATCATCTCCTGCGTCACCGCTGCCTTTGCTACATTCCCCGGTATCGGTACCGCATTTGCAATCATACAAGCAGATAAAGTTGCAATGGTAACTCGCTTTAATTTGTTTTTCATAAACTCGCCCCTCCATGCCATTAGATATTTTGCCTATTTTTTATCTCTGTGCCATTTTCCTTTTGCATATAATTATATCTTTTTTCTTCTTTTTTTTCAATATCGGCGTTTCTTTTTATTTATTTTTGTTATTTTATACAATTTTATCGTGCTTGTTCCATCACTTTGCTTGTTCCCCTTGCTTTTTATATAAGAAGGCTGCAAAAACATTTCTTTCAAATGCTTTTGCAGCCTTCTTTACCTCTCCAATCATTTTCTTTATCAGGTGGAATTCTGTTCAATTCCTATGTGCTTCCCTATTCCTGTTCTTCTTCCATCTCAGCCCGGATCGTATCTTCAGATGCTGCCATTGCCTGCAGGGTCATGGTAAGAAGCTTTTCAAGTTCCCAGCCCAGTTGCTTTGCACCTCTTTCAATGACTTCTCTTGAACATCCCGCAGCAAATCCTTTGCTTTTATATTTTTTCTTCAGAGATTTTAATTCCATATCTTTTGTACTTTTTGACGGACGCATCAACGCAGCCGCCCAGATCAGACCTGTCAGTTCGTCTGCCGCAAATAGTACTTTTTCCATCTCATGGACGGGTTCTACATCAATCATCTTTCCACATCCTACTGTGATTCCGTATCCATGAGAACATACTGCATGGATCAGATCTTCTGAAACTCCAGCTTCTCTTAAAAGATCCGATGCTTTCAGGCAATGCTCTTCCGGGTACAATTCAAAATCAATATCATGAAGCAGTCCTGCAATCCCCCAGTATTCTGCATCTTCTGCGTATCCCAGTTCATTTGCATACCACTTCATAACAGCCTCTACAGTCAGAGCATGCTGAATGTGAAATGGATCTTTATTATATTTTTTAAGTAACTCAAAAACATCTTTTCTGGCAATATGTTCCATGTTGTTCCCTCCTTTTTATCTGCAGTTTTCCTACTATTCAGATAGGTTATATTTTACTTTGATCTTTACTGCTTGTCAAGGCGGGAAGCATTTTTACTTTTTTGCCGCAAGTAACTTCTGACTGGCACATAGTCTATGCGATTTCTTTCGATGTTGACTGTATAAAATTGTAGTTACAGCTGTGCCGGCTGTGAAGATTGCCGTCAGTATGTAGATTATTTGAGGTAAACGTGACTTCATTTTCATCATGCCTCACTTTCAATACTTCTTGCGTTCCCTGCAGCACTATCCTATCACATTTCTTCGCTACCCCATCCACGTCCAAAAGCGGTGGCATATCTAAACTATATCTTTTTATTCAGTATATATTTTTTTCCGAACAGTCAGTTTCTATTCGCTTTTAACTGAATAATCAATGATAACTTTCCTGCAGACAGGGCAATGATACGCAATACAGGTTGGTTTCGACCAATTATGAGAACTTAATACTATTTCATCTTTTTTTGCCAGTGCCGGTATAAGCCAAGTTCTGTCAGCTCTCGTTGTGAAGAAAATTTCGCGTTGACTCTGAACCGCGCCACATATCATTTCCTCGTTACAATATGGACATCTCATTATTCTCCCTCCCTTTGTAAATCTGCTTTTGGTGTATTATTCCTTTCAAAATTCCCGATCTTACAGTACGTCCACCTTCACGATACTTTAATCCCGTTTTCCCTTATATTTTTCATATTTTTCTTTATATCTTGAACAGGTTAATTAGGATAACGAAATATCAATTAGAAACACCTATACAGAAGACAATTTATATTCCAAATCTCCTACTAAAAAATTCCTATGATATGTACATGAGCATGCACTTGAATCAAATAATGCTATATTATATGCGTCTTTATCAAATGTACTGTAATATCTTACTCCATCATAACCACAAAACTTTGCAAAATCACTGATGTACTGTGTCGGTAAATAATCCAGTTCACTATCCCAACGGCTCATAGGTTTAGCCAAATCCCTCTCAATAGCACGCATTATTTGCTCATTAATCAAATAATCCACCTTATCAGTATCTGCATAAAAAGGCGAATTGTGCGTTATAGAACACAAATCCAAGACATTTATCTCTCTAATCAATTTAAAAGTGGCAATCGTTACATAATCAAAAGCATGAGCCCTTATTTCTTTCACTGTTGTCTTTTTTCTATTAGAAAGATACAAACAGCTTTGTCCCTTAGAATTTGCTCGTCCTGGTGATGCAATGTCATCAGGAGGTGCCCACATTTCTCTCCTTGTAAACCCTGAACTTCCCTTTTCGTTTGATACTCGAGCTCTGTAAAATCTTTCCCCCATCGGAATGGTTATCTTTGCAACCTTCAATATTTCTCTCAACAATTCCAAATTAATAAAATCATTGTGAAATCTGTTCACATTCCTAAGGCTCTTTTTGAACTCCTTCCATGTATGATTCCTCATAATAGAGTATTTCAACAAATATTCCTCATCATATAATTGTGGAATTCCCACAGGCTCAATAAGAATCTTTTCACTTAAGAACAACGAATTATCGACAATTCCCTTTACAATTTTAAACACCTTGTCTAAAGAACCGGAAAAAATACTCCATTCGTCACATAAACGCTCAGCAATTGTTTTCTTGTCACTTGAAGGATAAATACTTGGCAATTCTGATTCAGGAACATAAATTTCAATGATAGAACCTAACATATCCTCAACCGCCGATTTATCACCATCAAAATCCGAATCATAAATCCATGTATCCAATTTACCACAGACAGGACAATTCCCCCTATGACCAATCATTTCAATTGCTGCTTTTACCTCTTTATCATCAAAACAGTCCATACAACATATCATTCATCCACCTCTAAATACTTCCCTATTAGTTCCAGATGATGCATAATAGAGCATTTTTTTATCACCCCTAATCCAGGAAATTTACCATTTGAATAGTAATCAAGCAAATTCTGTAAACCCTTCGTCTTCGGAATAATATCAAAATTCTCCCAACTTAATAGATTCTGCATAGCCTCTGCAAATTTTCGTGCCGGGTCAGATATATTCTCATTTGATTCTGATACAAAATGGTGAACTCTCAATTCACTTTTCTGTCCAAAATATAAAATATGAATTGCGACCGCCAATGGAGCAAATCCACTCTCTTCATAGGCATCACCTACTATAGAATAATCGGAAAATCCTACATAACCACGTTTTCTATAAACTAAATGATTTCTACTAAATAATTCATCTGGTGACTCAATATAATCAACATTCCTCTTTGCCTTCACATATACATCTTCTAAAATTACTGTTTCGCCAAATACTTCGTCCTTAAAGTCTTCATCTTTTGGAATAAATGTATATACTGCTTCTAATTTTGATCCATATTCTTCATAATAACCGAATGTATCAATGCCCGTATTAATCAGAACAATATCCTTCACATTCTTCTTACCATCAAGACACTGAGAAATAACTTTATCATCACACAGATATCCACTAATAATATGAGAATTATTCAACAATTCTTTATAGTTTATTAAAGTTTCCTCTAGTTTCTTCTTCTTAACTTCATTAGTCTCGTCTTCAATTTTCTTTTTTAATTCTTCATAATCACTTCGAAATTTACCGACCTTCGGATTTTTAATTATAATAATTTTCCTATCAGCTTCAATAAATTTTTTTAAAGTTGTAAAAAAAGTACTATTGCAACGCACTGGCTCAATAATAGGAATAATAGTGCTATACAATCTATCGACTTCTAACAGTTCTCTTAAGCACAGTAATTCATTCTGTCTGCCCCTTAAATATGGAAAATACATTACTACACCTCCACCTTTTTATTTAAGAACTCATCTAATGCATCATAATTTGATCTATATTTTTTTGAGAAATATGCATAAAAACTCAATTCATTTGGTACTCTTTTTTCAAATACATCATCAATTGATAATATTGTTCTTTGCTTTAGAATTCTCATTATTTTCTTCTGCAATGCTACAATATTAATTTCTTTCATCCACCGTAAACATTCCCTATAATACTCAAAATTATTAACCTTTGGCAACTTATCAAAGTATTCTAGAAGTATTTTCTCAAATTCTTTTTTTCGGAGTACTTGAAACATTGCATCATATGACAGTTCTTCATTATCGCAATATGCTCTTTTTCTACAAATTAGTTTTCCAGAATTTGTAAGTTCAAAAACGCCAACCTTAGTATCTCTCAAAAACTCTTTTACTCTCTCCACCTGTCTCTTGCTAACAACAACATTCACATAACTAAATACTTTATAATAATCCTTTATCTGGCTCTGAAGTCTTTGAAAATTATCTAAATCTGTCTTTATTTCATATACCACACCTTTTCCATTAATCATTACAAAATCTGCTTTAGAATTAGCAATAGGCAACTCTGTTAATGCTGCTGTATTATATAAATCATGTTTTTGTATTAACAACTGGTTAAAAATAGTATTTTTGTAGTAATATTCATTTCTATACTCACTGTTCATATACTCATAAATGCAACTGATTGCCTTACCGTATGTCAGTTCATCATCCTCTTTCACATATCGAGATATACATTTTAGGAAAGAATCCGGCACATCTTTTTTTTCAACTAAACTATCAAAATATGGAACAGTAAAAACTTTTGTAATAAGAAATTGGTTTTTCTCCATAAAATGCCTCCTTTCCTTTGTTAAAATTTTACCATAGCTTCTGTCAATTCTCAATCTAATCTTTCTTATTGCAAGTTAGCTCATTCTTTCTTTCACACTATTCCTGAACGGCTCTTATTACAATATTTCACCAGCAGCAATTCCTAAAGGCAAAAAATCCCTGGAAACACAAGGTTTCCAGGGATCTCATATCGATATTAACTCTAACTGGATATTAATTACTCGATGATAGAAGCTACAGTTCCTGATCCTACTGTACGTCCACCCTCACGGATAGCGAAACGAAGACCTTCCTCCATAGCTACTGGATGAATCAGTTCAACTGTCATCTCTACGTTATCTCCAGGCATGCACATCTCTACTCCTTCCGGAAGATCGCAAACACCTGTTACGTCTGTTGTTCTGAAGTAGAACTGTGGACGATAGTTGT
>OGQE01000247.1_pt1 | contig 64482 bp, 61 predicted proteins | sample 1553131 | NCBI WGS metagenome assembly OGQE01 (sample SAMEA2579929, study PRJEB22360) | human gut metagenome | biome: human gut; feature: human-associated habitat; material: faeces | place: Denmark | collected 2008/2010
TGGAACTGATAAGCGAAGTATTTCGTCCACAGCAGCCCGGTGCCACGATCAGCATGATCGAATCCGGCACAGCAAGTCCCGCTCTTTTTACTCCGAATCCTTCTGCTCCCGGTGAGTTAAATGCAAGCGTTGCCGGTGAGCTGTAGATCAGGTGTGTATTCGACCGGAGCTGTGCCGGAATCGCATCTCTTCCCAATTTATTTAATTCTTTTACGGTACAATAATATGCTTCTTTTGCCATACCTTCTATTCCTCACTCTTCAGTAATAACTCTGCCAGATCAAAAAATCTCTTACTGATCGCGGAATCTTTGTCCCCTTCGATCACCGTCATTCCCTGATCCTCATAGCGGATGATCTCATCACTTCTCGGGATTTCCCCGACGATCGGGATCCCGCTTTTGTCGGAAAATGCCTGTACTTTTTCCGTCTCATTTTCCACATTCCTGTGGTTCAGTACAATACCGAAAACTCTGGCATAGCTTCTGTCCTCAAAATTCCTCACCGCACTTGAAATATTATTTGCTGCATAAAGTGCCATCTTTTCTCCGGAAGTTACGATCAGAACCTTTTCGGCGTACCCTTCCCGGATCGGTGCTGCAAATCCACCGCATACCACATCACCAAGAACGTCATAAAGTACAACATCCGGCTTATATGTTTCAAATAACTGCAAATCTTCTAACAGCTGGAATGTGGCAATAATCCCGCGCCCCGCGCATCCAAGTCCCGGTGTCGGTCCACCTGTTTCAATGCAGAGCACACCACCATAGCCTTCTTTTGCAATATCTGAAAGCTCCTCCGGTTCTTCATCCTCTTCTCTCATATAATTCATCACCGGTCTGAGCGGCTCGCCGCCAAGCAGATTGATCGTAGAATCTGCCTTCGGATCACATCCAATCTGGATTACTTTCTTTCCCATCGCCGCAAATGCTGCCGCCAGGTTGGACGTAATCGTAGACTTTCCAATACCGCCCTTTCCATAAATTGCAACCTTTAACATAATCCTTTTTCCTTTCTATAACCAAGCAGGCAATTTATCGTATACACAAAAAACCCGCCTCCCAAAACGGTAGACGAGTTCCACTATACATCTTCGTATATCACCAACTGTTTCCCGCTCGGATCTACCTTGCCGTCAAAGTCTCTTGTATAAAATTATCTCCATTCAGCATTCAGATAGGAATCTTCCACTCCGTCTGCATCATTATTTTTAATTATATCTCCACGCCTATAGGTCAGTCAATTCTAACTATGTTTTATCATGGTATTTTTCTATATTTTTTCAGAACTTTTCTATGAATAACTGGTCAAATTCCCCATAAAATCTTGTAACAAACTTTATTGCAGCGTATACTACACCTATAAAACAAAATTTTGAGGAGCCCATATGATAAAAAAATTTTCACTACACTGTATAGAAAAAGTTTTATTCTTCATTGGCATTTTTCTGCTTACCAGCGAAATCCTGAAACAATTACTCCTGACCTTCGTCATGAATAATGGGCACTACAACCTGTGGTACTTCCCATTCCAGCTCTGCAGCCTCCCGATGTATCTGCTGGTTCTCTACCCATTTTTTCACACAGAACCTGCCAGAAATACCATCCTCGGCTTCCTTTCCACCTATAATCTTCTCGGTGGAATTGCCGTTTTTTTCGATACCAGTGGAATGCATTATCCGCTTCTGATCCTGACAGTTCACTCCTATCTCTGGCATATTTTACTAATTGTCACAGGAATCCTGTCCGGTATATTTCTGGTACAGAAATTATCGTCAGAAAATTGTATCTCATACACCAAACGCAATAAAAGACAGCCGACTCGCACATCTTCACGCCGTCTGCTGCCTTCTTTTCCCCGTATCACTTTGCTTTATATTCTGTTTGCTCTCATCGCAGAATATCTGAACCATATTCTGGATCCCTTTGGTGAAATTAATCTTTTCTACATTAATCCAGATTACCGGATGGAACAGATTTTCTTTGTGAAAATTGGTAAACTCTACGGAAATAATTCTGCAATTCTGGTCTATATCCTTGCGACTATATCAGGGGCTGGGATTTTGTATGGAGCCTGGAATCTCATGATCCGTTTTTATTCTTCTCATTGACATTGCTTTTGGGAAATTTCTGCTCCCTTGCTCACATACTCTGCTCCCACCTTCAAACTAAAACGCCCGGATCTTATCCTCCTCATCATCCGTCGTATCTTCAATCTTCCGTATCACAAGCTCATACGAATAATCATCGCTAACCTTCACCTTCACAGTCTCTCCTGCTTTATGCCCGAAGATTGCCTTTCCGATCGGAGATTCGGTACTGATATAATTATGAATTGAATTCCCGCGAATCGAAGTAACCAGCTTATAGGTTTCTTCCTCGTCATCCTCCGGAAAATATACGGTCACACGGTTATTGATTCCGGCAACACCTTCTTCGGAAGTATCGGATACAATCTCCGCATTTTTCAGCATTCTTTCCAGATACCGGATCCGGCTTTCATTCTGGTTCTTATATTTTTTTGCTGCATGGTATTCAAAGTTCTCACTTAAATCTCCCTGCGCACGCGCTTCCTTGACCGCTTCAATGGCTTCCTTGCGGATCACATGCTTGCGATGCTGGATTTCCTCTTCAATTTTCTTTACATCACTTTCTGTAAGCTGCTCACGCATCTTTCCACCCTTCTTTCTGTAAAATAATTTCCATCAAAATATGCATCCACTGATGCACCTAACACAAAGCACCTCAATTGTAGCCAATCGAAGTGCTTCGTAAAATTTTCCAATATCCCTAAAAGAAGATTCTCCGGATATCATTATACATCACAAATACCATCAGGCAAAGAAAAAGTGCCATTCCTGCCAGATGTACATACCCTTCTTTTTCCGGAGGCACCCGCTTTCCGCGGATCACTTCCACGATCAGAAATACCAGACGACCTCCATCCAGTGCCGGAAGCGGAAGTAAATTCATCACTCCAAGGTTCGCTGAAAGCAGGATCGTCATCTGCAGAAGATTCAGGAAAATCAACAATGCTCCACCAGATTTGCTTTCCTTATACGTGGTATCCACCGCGCTCACAATGCCCACCGGTCCAGATAACTGATCCACTCCGATCCGTCCTGTCACAAGCTGTTTCAAACTGTCAATCGTCAGATTGATCCAGTATTTAACATTATACGCACTGTATGCGGCAGTCTCAAATACATTGGTCTTAACATAATTGCTGCTCGTAATTCCAATCAGATAATATCCACTGTCATTCTTCTCCGGGGTAACAGAAACCGTATTTTTTTCGCCATTTCTTTTGTATACAATCTTCATCGTCTGTCCCTGATGAAACTGATTGTAAGTAGAAATATCCTTGAAAATATGGATGTTCTTATCATTGATCTTTACAATCTCATCCCCTGCCTGAAGCCCTGCCTCAGCTGCAGGCGTTCCTGCATTTACCGTTCCTATGACCGGTTTGTCTACACCGACAAAGCAGATAATAATGAATGCACCAATAAAGGCAAGAATAAAGTTAAATACCGGACCTGCGGCAATGACCGAGATCCTGCGCCACGGCGATTTGCTGTTGAAGCTTCCCTCTGACAGATCCTCTTTCTCATCTTCCCCCATCACACACGCACCGCCGATCGGCAGTATTTTCAGACAGTAGTCTGTATTTCCGATCTTTTTGTGTGCCAGTGTCGGCCCCATTCCGATCCAGAATTCATACACATTGATTCCATTAATCCTCGCCAGAAGAAAATGTCCCAGTTCATGGAAAAATACGATGAATCCAAAAAGTAAAATCGCCAGTACGATTCCCATTTGCTACCTCCTGCTTCTGATTCTGTCATACGTTTCCTGCTCTGTGTCCAGAATCTGTTCCACAGTCGGATTCGCAATTGTCTTATGTGCTTTCATGCAGTCTTCGATAATCTCTGTAATTTCCAGATATTTAATCTCCCGGTTCAGGAACTGGCTGACTGCAAGTTCATTTGCTGCGTTAAATACCGTTGGAAGTGTTCCACCGCATCGCCCTGCCTCGTAAGCAAGTGCAAGCCCGTAGAAGGTATCCATATCCGGCTTTTCAAAATCAAGGTGTCCGATACTCCAGAAATCCACACGTTCTCCCGGAAGAAATCTTCTTTCCGGATAATAAAGTGCATACTGGATCGGCAGCTTCATATCCGGAGTACCAAGCTGTGCGATCACTGCTCCGTCCACATACTCTACCATAGAATGGATCACACTCTGCGGCTGTACAACCACCTGCACATCATCAATATCCACATTAAAAAGCCATCTGGCTTCCATCACTTCCAGTCCTTTATTGACCATGGTCGAAGAATCGATCGTAATCTTACGTCCCATCGCCCAGTTCGGATGCTTTAAAGCATCTTCCACACGGATATTCAGAAGATCCTCCTGCTTCTTTCCACGGAACGGGCCACCGGATGCCGTAAGCAGGATCTTCTTCAGTTCATTCTTTCCATGGCTTCCCTGCAGAGACTGGAAAATGGCACTGTGTTCACTGTCTACCGGAAGGATCTTCACACCACATTCCTTTGCAAGCGGCATAATGATATGCCCTGCCGTAACCAGTGTCTCTTTATTTGCAAGGGCAATATCCTTTCCGGCTTTGATCGCTGCAATTGTCGGACGGATGCCGATCATACCCACGATCGCCGTTACAAGGATCTCACTTTCCTCCATCGTGGCAATCTCCAGAAGTCCATCCATTCCGGAAACAACCTTTACATCCAGATCCCGGATCCGGCTTTTCAGTTCCTTTGCCTTCTCTTCTGTCCACATTGCCACAAGTTTTGGTTGGAATTCCCGGATCTGTTTTTCCAGAAGATCCACATTTGTTCCTGCCGCAAGCCCTGTCACTTCGATATCTTTGTTCTCACGGATCACCTCAAGTGTCTGGGTTCCGATCGAACCTGTTGAACCTAATATTGCTATTTTTTTCATTTGAATCCTCCTGTCAGATTACATCAGTGCAACTGCCAGATAATAAATCACCGGAGCCGTGAAGATCACACTGTCGAAACGGTCCAGGATTCCACCGTGTCCCGGAATCAGTTTTCCGTAATCCTTGATCTCATGATTTCTCTTGATCGCAGATGCTGCAAGATCCCCGATCATGGAAATGATTCCACCAACAAAACAGATCAGCGCATATTCGCCGACTCCTGCCGAAGCACCACCCCATTTATTGATTGCAAGAGCGTAAAGCGCGCCGAGAAGTGCTGCGCCTGCAAGTCCACCGATTCCGCCCTCTATGGATTTCTTTGGACTAAGCTTCGGTGCCATCTTATGCTTTCCGATCAGTACACCCACACAGTACGCACAGGTATCACATCCCCAGGAACATAAAAATACAAGTCCCACGAGGAAAAGTCCGTCTTTCAACAGACGTGTCTGATAAATATAGGATAACATAATCGCCACATAAAATACGCCAAAGTACGCAGTCATTACCTGTTCAGACACATATTTCGGAAAGGCAAATACATAAACTGCCATTACAAGGATCAGCAAAATGATTGCAAACATCATCAGATCTTCTTTTTTCTGTGCACGGATCAGAAAATAATATGCAACTACACCTATATAGCCTACGATTCCGAGTGGTGCTTTCTCAATCTTTACAACCTTGTAAAGCTCAGAAACTCCGATCAGACTGATGATCAGAAGTGTTGCAAACAATACATCCCCACCAAGGAAGATCGTTGCAAATGCAATGATAACCAGTACAATTCCGCTGAGTAATCTTGTCTTAAACATTTTCTTCGTCCTCCTTGATTCCGCCGTATCTTCTGTCTCTGCTATTATATTGCTCAATTGCTTTTTCTAATTCTTCTTTTGAAAAATCCGGCCACGGAACATCTGTAAAATAAAATTCTGTATAAGCAAGCTGCCATAACAAATAATTGGAAAGTCTGAGTTCTCCGCTGGTACGGATCAGAAGATCCGGATCCGGAATCCCATGTGTATCCAGATATCCTTCAAACAGTTCTTCTGTAATCTCTTCCGGTGCAAATCTGCCATCTGCACAGTCTTTTGTCATTTTTCGCATGGCACGGATCATCTCATCTCTGCTTCCATAATTGATCGCAATCTGGAAATTCAGTCCGTCATTATTTTTTGATGCCTCTTCCAGTTCCTTAATTCTGGTACGGATATCTTCATCCAGACCTGTCTTATCTCCGATCACACGGACACGCATCCGGTTCTTTTCCGCCGTCTTCAGACAGGTTTTCATATAGTTACGAAGAAGCTTCATCAGTGCATCCACTTCACTCTTCGGTCGACTCCAGTTCTCTGTGGAAAACGCATAGACCGTCAGATATTTGACACCCATCTTATAAGCAGCCTCACAGATCTTTTCCACATTCTTGCTGCCCTGCGCATGCCCGTAGTTTCTCGGCATTCCCTTTGCTTTCGCCCATCGTCCGTTACCGTCAAGGATAATGGCTATATGCTGCGGTACATTCATCTTTTAACCCTCTCTTGATTGATACTAAATTTACTGATATAAAAAAGGAAAAGAGGCGCCAAACATCTCGCCGCCCCTTATCTTTCCTTCTTATACTGTCATAACTTCTTTTGACTTTGCATCGACTGCTGCATCAACTTCCTTGATGTATTTGTCAGTCAGCTTCTGGATCTGATCTTCAAGATCCTGAATTTCATCCTCTGAAACGTCTGTGCCTTTCAGCTTCTTGAATGCATCATTTCCATCACGGCGGATGTTACGGACTGCAACCTTGGATGCTTCTCCTTTTTTCTTAACATCTTTCACCAGTTCTTTTCTTCGTTCCTCTGTCAGTTCCGGGAATACCAGACGGATAACAGTACCATCGTTTGTTGGATTGATTCCGATATCAGACATCAGGATTGCTTTCTCAATATCTTTGATGATCTTCTTTTCCCATGGCTGGATCTGGATCATACGTGCTTCCGGAACAGAAATGTTCGCTACCTGCTGGATCGGTGTCGGTGTTCCATAATATTCTACCGTTAATTTGTTCAGAATATTCGGGTTTGCACGTCCTGCACGGATAGAAGCAAGCTCTGTATCCAGTGCATGGATGGTTTTCTGCATCTTTTCATCGTATATTTTTAATTTTTCGTTCATATGTTATCCTCCCTTAATGGGTGCTGCTTATACAGTCACCTTTGTTCCGTTGAAATTACCGCTCATTGTCTCTACGATACTGTTCTCTTCGTTCAGTCCGAATACCAGCATCGGCATCTTATTCTCAAGGCACATGATCGATGCGGTCAGATCTACTGCCATAAGCTTCTTATCGATGATTTCCTGAATAGAAATCTCATCATACTTCTTCGCTTCCGGATTCACCTTCGGATCGCTGTCATAGATTCCGTCAATTGCTTTTGCAAGAAGCATTGCATCTGCTTCAATCTCAATTGCACGGAGAACAGCTCCTGTATCTGTTGAAAAATACGGATGTCCTGTGCCACCTGCGAAAAAGATTACTTTTCCTTCGTTCAGTGCTTCCACTGCTGCATCTTTTGAAAACAGGGAAGTGAATGCTCCACAGACAAATGGAGTGAAAACCTCTGTCTTCATGCCTACATGTCTGAAAATATCGGATACATAGATGCAGTTCATCACCGTTGCAAGCATTCCTATCTGGTCAGCTTTGGTACGGTCGATTGTCTCACTGGTTCTTCCTCTCCAGAAATTACCGCCTCCGGTTACGATTGCAACCTGGATTCCCTGATCTACGATCTGCTTTACCTGCTTTGCAACGCCAATGCATGTTGCCTCATCAAAACCTGTCTTTTTGTCTCCTGCAAGTGCTTCTCCGCTTAATTTTAAAAGAACTCTTTTCATCTGTCTTTGCTCCTGTCTCTTGGTTTTTAAGATACTTTCGCATACCTGGATTTAGTATAGCATACCTAGGTTTAAAATGGAAGTTCTAAGTTTATTACATTGAGGGTGAGCAGCGCAAAATTTTGTAGAATTGGAGGAATTGACGCAGAATGTACAAATGATTTTATTTCACTTCCGTTGTGCAAACCATTCCGAGAAGCCTCTGAAAGCGAAAATCATTTTCATCAATGGCTTCAATGATTTTTGAGTCTTCTCTCCATTGCACAACAATTGGAATTGAAATAAAATCATTTGTACATTCTGCTGGTTTTCCCTGATTTGAATGTTTTGGCGTGTGCTCAATGTAATGAACGGAAAGCGGTAGCTTTGGCTCACTGATCGGTTTTGCTTTGACACTACAATTTCTACAATTGATTAGAGCTAAGCTTCTTTATTTTCCGGCTTTCCTGGCAGTTGGGCGAGGATGATGGCGCTGAACATCAGAATGCATCCTGCTATTTCTCGAATACTTAGTTTCTGACCTAATATCACCCAGCCTCCGAGGACAGAGAATACGGACTCCAGACTGAGGATCAGGGATGCCACGGTTGGATCGGCATCTTTTTGTGCCACGATCTGGAGGGTATAGGCTACACCACTTGAGAGAACTCCGGCATAAAGTACCGGTACTGCTGCTGCGAAAATATCTGACAGCCGTGGTGTTTCAAATAAAAACATTGGAATTGCCGACAAAACTCCGGTTATAAAGAACTGGGTGCAGGCGATCCGCACACTGTCTGCTTTTGGTGAAAAATAATCGATCACCAGAATGTGGATGGTAAATACAACTGCACATAGCAATACCAGAATGTCTCCTTTTGCAAGTACCAGCTTATCGGTAATACACAGTAAATACAAGCCTGCGACAGAAATTGCCACGCTTATCCAGATTCTCACTCCGGCTTTCTTTTTCAGAAAAATTCCAAAGATCGGCACAAGCACAATATAAAGTGCTGTAATAAATCCGGCTTTTCCTACCGTTGTGTACTGTATTCCGATCTGCTGCAGGTTACTTGCCACACAAAGTGCCAGTCCACAACAGATTCCACCCAGGATGACATTCTTTTTTTCTTCTTTCCTATCTGCTTTTTTCTGTCTTTCTGCTCCGTCATTTTTCGCACGCCATTTGTCCAGAAAACAGATACATGGAATCAGAAAAATCCCACCGATCAAAGAGCGTACACAGGTAAATGTAAAGGGCCCGATATAATCCATCCCCACGCTCTGTGCTACAAAAGCTGTTCCCCAGATAAATGCGGTCAAAAAGAGCATCAGTGTATTCTTTCCTGTCATTTTCTTCATCGAGCCGTCTCCTATTTGCCAAGTTCGTGAAGATATAATTTTGCTTCTGTTTCAATGAAGATCGTTCCGGCTCCGTTTACACTGAAGAATTCGATCAGAAGAACGTGACGGATTCTTCCGTCCAGAATATGTACACGGTTGACACCATTTTTTGATGCCTGAAGACCATAGCCGATGATCTCGTCAAATTCTTTCGGGAAATTACGTTCTTTGCGCAGTTTTTCTACTTCCGGGACGGTAATCTTATAATAAATATCTTTTCTCTCTTCGTCTTTGTAGATTCCAGGATATTTTGACAGATAAACCAGCTTGTCCGCCTGCATCTTCTCTGCAATCTCAAGTGCAGTCTCTCTTGGATCAATATATTCGCTTTCGTTGTCGATATCATTTGGCACGATGACCGGAATATAATCATTGTCCAGCATCAGACCAATCGTCTCTGTATCCACGCCGCAGATACCGATTGCCTTAACTCCACAGAGTTCAAGGAGCTTGGCAATCCGCTTATTTTCACGGAATTTGTCTAGTCCCATACGGGTAGCATGTACCACAATCGGACGCATACCAACGCTCTTTAAAAGAACGATATCCTGCATCAGTCTCTGCTCTTCCACTCCGCTGAGCCACTCGGCACATCCGTACTCGATAACTACTGTCTTCTGATTAAAGTCTCTGATATATGGTAATGCATCTATCAGGATCGAAGCTTTATGCTCCACAAGTTCTAATTCTTTATCCATGATTACACCTCATTTTTTGTTTTATCTAAAATAGTATAGCATAGAATGCTCTCTATTTGAAGAACCCATTTTTCACAAAAAACAGGAAGTGGCAAATGTTCTGTAAAATCACCCTTTTTCGCTGCTACCACCATTTTTTTCACATCCATTATACCCGGAAGAACCGGTTCCTTGCATCAGCAAAGTACCGGTTCCTCTGTCTCATTTATTTGATTCGTGATATAGGCTTCCATTCCGCTCTCCGGAATCCCAAGTGCTATGGAAAGCTCCGAATACAGGTTGCCTTCTGCCATCCTCAGATAACGCTCGTCAGTCGCCGTGATCTTCTTTCCCTGCTTCAGGCGGGACATCTTCCGCTGATAAAGGGTCTTGATGATCCGCACCCATTCTGCACATTTGCAGCTTTTCATGCATTCCTTGTACTTTTCCTCTCTCTGCTTCTCGCTTCCGATCCAGAGTCCTTCGATCTTTGGAATCTCACGGATCAATTCTTCTGCTTCTTCTTTGGAAATGACTTTTCTCATGACAATCTTCTCATTGTCTACCGGTGTAAATACTTTTCCACGCTTTTCACGTACCGGTCTCAGAATATAATACAGTTTGTCCTTCGGCACTCCATCCATTTTCAGCGTCGTAATTTCAGTCACTTCACAAATTCCTGTCCGGCCATAAACAATCAAATCTCCTACTTCGTACATTCTCTTCCTTCTTTCTTAAACTTGCCGAATCTCTACTTCTTTATTTTATCAGAAAATTAGTTTAAATTCTAATGTTTTTCAGATTTTTGTGAATCTTAGTCAAAGCTAACGCCTGGATTTTTATGCATTTTTACTAGAAAATAGGGGGATTTTGTCGCAAGATGCGTCCAAAAAAGAGTCCTGCCACAGTACGAGAAATTGATAAAACCGGGGGAGGGGCGCTTGACCGTTGTTCCAGGTGGAAGGTGTTTCTTGAAGATACGCTTTATTCATATGGGCACTCTTTCAATAAACATTCAACCGCCATCCGGTATTCCCGGATGGTCTGGCTTTTGCGGATTTGCGTCAGATATTCTTCGCTGTTTTTAAAGTTTTTGCCAAGATACCACCAGAGTTCTTTCATTTTGACTACTGCGTTTTTTTCTTCTGGAGATTTTTCGATATAGGCATCAAGAAGATGATCGCAGAATGTAGCAATCTTCTTGGTGTCAAATGTAGATTTCCCTTTTATAACTGCCGGAAGAAATGGGTTCATCAGAATTCCTCTTCCGAGCATGATACATTCTGTTTCGGGAAATTTCTCCTGGAAAATTTTGTAGTCTTCCGCACAAAAAATGTCTCCATTATAGACCAGAGGATTTTTGCTGTTCCGGCAGGCGTAGGCAAAAGTGGTCCAGTCGGGTTTGTTTTTGTAGTAATCCTGCTGGACTCTTGGATGAAGGATCAGTTCTTCCAGAGGATATTGGTTATAGATATCCAGAAGCTCTTTGAACTCTTCCTGATCATATTTACCGCTTCTTGTTTTGATAGAGATTTTCATATCGAGTTGATCGAAAACTTCGGCAAGGAAATGATTCAGTTCATCGGGATAAAACAAAAAACCGGATCCCCTTTTTCGGTTGACGACTGTTTTGGAGGGGCAGCCAAGGTTCAGATTGACTTCTTCATATCCGAATTCTTTCAACTGCCGGGCCAGGCGGATGAAATCCTCGGCGCGGTTGGTCAGGATCTGCGGAACGGTATACATGCCCTCATTATTCTCCGGAAGGATTTCATTCCATTCCTGTCTGCTGAATTTGCCTTTCGGGTTTGGATTTAAAAATGGTGTAAAATATTTATCCATTGGTTCAAAAAAGGTGTGATACGCCCTGCGGTATACCTCACCTGTAATGCCCTCCATTGGCGCCAGATAGATTTTCATGACCTTTCTACCTCCGTCACATAAAGTGTTTTTTTGTCTACCCGGAAATGAATTTCCATTCCCGCGTAAGACATGCCGTAAATCCGGACTGGATCCTTTTGATAAGAAGGTCTCGGATCCTGCTCCAGGATCTGAATCAGTGCTGCTCTTTTTTCAGCCGGAATCTGTTCCAAATACATTTCCGGGAAATTCACATCCAATTTATAATCTTTCTTTTCTTCCGCGAAACCGCCTTTTGCCTCCGGGTGGCTATCCACGTATGGAAGGTAGGGCTTGATATCGTAGATCGGCGTCATATCCAGAAGATCCGCACCTTCCACGATCAGCACCGGACCTTCTTTTTCCCGGAATTCCACCCCAATAAGCTTTACGGAAGAAAGTCCGATCGGATTCGGGCGAAATGGAGAACGGGTGGCAAAAACTCCCACCCGTCTGTTACCACCAAGCCGCGGTGGACGTACCGTCGGGCTCCAGGTATCTCGGATAGATTCCGAAAATTCCCAGATCAGCCACAGATAATCATACGCCTCGATTTCCCGCAGTGCATCCGCATTCTGATATTCCGGCAGAAAATGGATTTCTGCCCGGGTATCCGCAAGATTACTCTGTCGCGGAATCCCGAATTTCTCCACAAAATCAGATCTTATATACGCGATCGGCTTTATTTGCATTGTTCTTTTTCTCCATCAACAAACATCATCACAAAAGCAATTGCCAGAATTGCAGAAGCGATCAGAAGTGCCTTTTCAGCAAACATTTCCACACAGGCATTTCCGATAACTGCACCGATCACAAAGAAGAAGATGATTCCATAGTACAAAAGTCCTTTCTTGATATACTCTTTATCCTTCGTGTTCGCATAACTGCACATATGCTGGGTCGCACTTCGTAAGTTTCCGATGCACATGGTGGTTGCAATTCCGTTTCCATGGATTTTGCGGAAGCTTTCCACCTGAATCCCACACGCAAGGGACGTGAGTGCATTCGCCACCAGATTAAAATCCTGTGGGATAAAGCTGACACTCAGCAGGATCACTGCCTCACAGAATACCGAAATCTGTCTCCAGTGCAGAAGTGTCAGATCTTTCGTCCGTATTTTCACCAGATCCGCAAGGGCGATTCCAATGGCAAATGCCAGCACCGGAACCAGATAGTGGAGTGCCATATGCCAGTTTCTCTCTGAAATATTGATTCCAAGAAGCAGAATATTTCCGGTTTGTGCATTGGCAAATACTTTTCCTCTGCACATATAGGAATAGGCATCCATAAATCCACCGGCAATCGCAAGGATCACACCAAGTTTAATTGATTCTGACATCTGTTTTGAAAATTTCAAGTTACTCATCCTCCCTATCGTATGCTTTGATGTATACAAAATTCTCATTGTTTCGTTCTGTATGATAATCCAAATTCAGTGCCGCGTCAAGAAAATCCTTACCACCGGACTCCACTGCCTTCACCGTCATGCCAAGTGCCGCTTCCACGTCCTGCACCGTCAGATCATCCAGAAAGACCTCTTCTCCGCTTCGCAGCATATTGATTGGAATCTGCAGAGTATCTCCCAGATCCTCTCCTGCTTCTTTTCTCTCTTTTAACTGTGCCACCAGATCCTGTCCGGTAATCAGACCGGATACGGTGATCGTCTCACCAAAGAAATCATTACGGATGCAGGCAACCGTGATCTTTACTTTTGGAAATGCTTCCGTGATCCTGTCTGCAAATTCCTGAATTGTCGGATACGCAAGCTTTGCAGTCGCAATGGTAAATGTCCGTGCGATTCCTTCTTTTAACTTTGGATATTCTTCACTTTTCTGAAGCTCTTCAAAGGCATGGTAAAATTCATCCCGTAGAAGCCGCATCATGCCAACACCATTTTCCAGCTGGATATATCCGTCATAACGTCCTTCCTCTGGGAAATCCCGCTCTGCAAGGATATACCACTCGTCACTTGCATGGATAAAATGAAGTCCAAACTCGTCATACGCCTTCTTCTGATAGCTCTCGATCAGATCAATGACCTCTTCCGCTTCTTCTTTATCAAAAAGCTCCAGTGGATAAAGTCCCTCCCTGTATTTGGAAAGTCCTGCCGGAACCACTGACACACTCCGCATAAACGGCAGATACTTCATCAGATCTTCGATAGAACGCTTCAGCTCATCCTTATCATTAACTCCCTTGCACAGTACGATCTGCCCATTCATCTCCACATGTCCGGCATACAGATCATCCAGGAATTTCAGCTTTTCTCCGGCGAAACGATTGTGGAGCATCTTGCAGCGCAGCTCCGGGTTCGTTGTCTGCACAGAAATATTGATCGGCGCAAGCTGCATCTCGATAATACGGTCCACATCTTTCTGCTTCATATTCGTCAGGGTAATATAATTGCCCTGCAGGAAAGACAGACGGGAATCATCATCTTTAAAATACAAGGTCTCACGCATTCCCGGCGGCATCTGGTCGATAAAACAGAAAATACACTTGTTGCTGCAGGAACGGTAGTCGCTCATCAGACCATTTTCAAATTCTACGCCAAGGTCATCATCATACTCTTTCTCGATCTCCAGAAGCCATTCTTCCCCGTCCGGCTTGCGGATCAGCACTTCTACATACTCATCCTTGATCATGTAACGATAATCAAAAACGTCCTCTATTTTCTGGTTGTTTATTCGTAGAAGGACATCTCCCGGCTCGATCTCCATCGCCTCGGCAATTGAATCCGGGTAAACCTCACGGATCAGATGTCCCTGATACTCATTTTTCTTACTCAAATTATATTCCTCCCAAAATTCGGAATCGGAAACAAGACCTTTTCCAGGCTAGCTTCCTCTTTCATGTAATCCTCATATTTTTATCATAAACGACTTTTTCTGCAATGATTACATACTTTTTCATCATACCATAAAACTGTAAATTTCGGTAGGGATAAAATTCAGAAGCCTGAAACAGAAGCCTGAAACAAAAATTCACCCATAAATTCAAACGATACCTTTCATTCTCCAACCAAACACCGGGGAACGAAACCTTTTACGGTTCCATTCCCCGGTGTCCGGTTTGTATATATGGTTATCTATATACAATTTCCATATGCTTCAAAATAAAATATTCTATTTCTGATACCGCATGTTACAAGAAAGGCTTGCGGTCTTTTATTAGAAACGGCTAAATCAAGTTCCTCCTGTTCTTACGCGTATAAGTATTGTCGACTTCTATATAGTAGCATATCTGCGGTGTACTTTCCTAGTGGTAAAAAGGGAGATTCTTTTGCTACTGAAAATACCGGTTTGACAGCTTGCGAAATCCACCGAAATGTATCGAAAAATGTTTTCTTTCTCCGAATTCCTTTTAATTTTTCAAAATAAATTTTCTTCTTTGTAATATCTGTTTAAAATCAGAAACAGGATTTTAGTGATTTTTTACAGAAAATCCGTTCGATTCTACACTGCATCCCCACGTTCTGTCACCAGCTCATATCCAACACTTGCTACTCGTCTCCCCATACATCCGCGACATTCTGCTGCCTCTTCACCGGTACAGATCTTGTTGTCATAAAGCTCATACTGCTTCCGGTTCTTCACCGGAGAAAGGTTCGGCATCACAACATTCGCCCCGGCTTGCAGACCTTTTTCCCTGCCGAGTGGATCCATCGTACCAAGTGCTGTTGTCGCCGGAAGAAGTGCCTTCGGCAGCAGAATCCGGATCACAGCGAGCAAAAACAGTGTCATCTCCACACTTCCTGCCGGTTCTTTTGCAAACTGCGTATCGTGGTGTGGGATAAACGGTCCGATCCCCACCATCTCCGGCTGCAATTCCTTCAGAAATACCAGATCCTCTGCAAGATCCTCTGTCGTCTGATAAGGTGAACCAACCATCATGCCCGCCCCCACCTGATAACCAAGCTTCTTCAGATCATACAGACAGTTTTTCCGGACTGCGAGACTCATTTTCTCCGGATGTAGCTTCCGGTAATGCTCTTCATTCGCCGTCTCATGACGAAGCAGGTAACGATCCGCTCCGGCTTCCCGGAATCTCTTGTAACTTTCATAAGACTTCTCTCCGATAGACAAAGTCAGTGCACATTCCGGATATGCCTCCTTGATTTTTTTAATAATCGCCACCATCCGGTCATCCGTATAATAAGCATCTTCTCCGCCCTGTAGCACAAACGTCCGGAATCCAAGCTCATACCCATTCTCACAACATGCCATGATCTCATCCTCTGTCAGACGGTAGCGCTTTGCATTCGTATTACTCTTACGGATTCCGCAGTAATAGCAGTCATTCTTACAATAATTGGTATATTCGATCAGCCCTCTGGTAAATACCTTTTTCCCGTAATAAATCTCCCGGATACGGACTGCTTCCTCTTTCAGTCTCCGGACTGCCTCCGGATCTTCTGCACATTTTATCAATTCGACAAATTCTGATTTTGTAAAATCCGGATTCTCGATGAATCTTTCGTAAACTGGTTTCATTCTTTCCATTCTCCCTGCCTGGTTTTCTGTATCTTTTCTGAATTTTTCTAACTTTATGCAGTCTGTTTATCTCTGTACTCAATTATCCATACACAACTTGCATAAAGTTAAAATCAGACATTTCGTCATACAAGTATCAACGATACTATGCTCAATCTATAACATCATAAAATTTATTCTATCACACTTCGTCAGCCGCGGCAATCACTCCATCAATGTCTACGATTTCGTCAAGCGGAATCCGTTCCCCGCTCTGTAATACGATTTCATTCAGATAAGTGTCAATCCTCCGGATACAACCGGACTTCTTCTGGTAAGAGCCACCTCCCTTTTTCTGATCCGGTACAAAATATTCAAAATCCACTTCCCGTGGTTCCTGACTCTGGCATACTTCCCGTAAATACAGATCCAATATCTGTCTGCAATCCTCACTGAGTCTGCGTTTCCGCTCGGTCAGTCTTTCGGTCTCCCTGATTGCATCTTTATGTCCGGTCAGCGCTGCAAACGGGGCAAACTGCGCCGCTCTGTCCTGCCTTGACATCTGCGGATGTCTGACCGATACATGATGCGGTAAATGAATGATATCCTCGTATCCTGTCATGCCTTATGCCCTCCGATCTGCTCATTCCGCGCTTTGGTAGTGGCTCCTTCCTGAAAATTAAGTCCCTTCAGAATTGCATTCTTCCCATACTTCTTCTTAATCGAAAGCACTGCCTCCTGCATCTTCTTCTCCCGTTCAACCTTCTCATCCTGCTGCTTCTTTTCATTGCCTCCGGTAAAATCAGTAAACAAATCCAGTTGCCGGAATTCTGTCTTATCTGCCGCTTTCTTTTCATCCAATACGTGATTCGCCGCCATCGAAATCCGCCGCACCGTTAAATGCGGATTCACAATCCGGTCATACAGTTTCATCACCGCATCCGTTATCATTCTCGCAGAAGCTGTATACTCTCGTAGATTCGCTGTTCCATGTGCATGCTTTGGAATCTTTCTTCCATACCGGTCCACTGTCACCTCCCCTGTATAACCTTTTCCACTTGTCAGATTCTCGATATCATATCCGACAGTCAGCACGATCTGATCCGTAACCAGATGCTTTTCTACAAGATCAAGCGTCAAAAGATCCAACATCTCTTTAACCACAATTTTCGCCTTTTGGGCATCATACGGGCAATGTAGTACTTGTCCTGCACCAACACTGTTATGCTCCGGCTGATACGCTTTTACATCCGCAATCGTACACGGTTCCCAGCCCCAGGCATGATCGATCAGAAGTTCTGCATTCACACCGAACATTTTATACAAAAGCTCTTCGTTATAAAATTCATTCTCTTTTCCAACCGAGCATCTGGCAATATCTCCCATGGTATACAATCCACATTGTTCCAGCTTTTTCGCATAGCCTCTTCCCACACGCCAGAAATCTGTAAGCGGTCTGTGGTTCCACAAAGATCTGCGATAACTCATCTCATCCAGACTTGCAAACCGGAAACCATTCTCATCCGGTTCGCTATGCTTTGCCATGATATCCATCGCAATCTTCGCCAGATACAGATTCGTACCAATTCCAGCTGTCGCCGTAATCCCGGTCTGCTCATAGATTTCCCGCATTATCTTTCCTGCAAGTTCTTCCGGTGTCAGCCGGTAAGTATGCAGATAATCGGTAACATCCATAAAAACCTCATCGATTGAATAGACATGTATGTCTTCCGGTGCAACATACTTCAGGTAAATGTCATAAATCCGGGTGCTGTACTTCATATAGAGTGCCATCCTCGGAACCGCCGTGATATAATCCAGTGCAAAGCTTCGGTCTGCCTTTAATTCCCCGGTGTCACAGGATTGCCCGGTAAATTCATGTCCTCCATTTTTCCGCTTTCGCTCGTCATTGATCTCCTTCACCTTCCGGACAACCTCAAAAAGTCTTGCCCTTCCCGGAATCCCATATGCTTTCAGCGCAGGAGAAACAGCAAGACAGATCGTCTTCGTTGTCCTCTCCGGATCGGCTACAACCAGATTCGTCGTAAGCGGATCCAAATTCCGTTCCTTGCACTCCACCGAAGCATAGAAAGATTTCAGATCAATTGCTACATAACTGCGTGTCTGCTCCGGCATTCGCTGCACCTCCTAACATTTTCACAAAAGAACATATGTTCTTTTCCAATTATACTATATTTTTTCGCCGACCACAAGATTACAACTAACTTAAATGAAAAACTAAATTCCGGTTTTGGACCAAATGCAAGAGTAAATTCCATATAGGTCGAAGTTACTTTTGCACACATATTTGCCATATTGTCTTTGATAATCATTACTCCGTATAATGTACTTGCAGCTGATTGCCTGCCTGTGCAGATTGGAGATAATTATGAAAAATAAAGGCAATCAGAAACATTTAACATTTGAACAGCGTGTTGATATCGAGAAAGGTCTTACTGAGAATAAAAGCTTCACTGAAATTGGACGAATTATTGGTAAAAATCCATCTACCATATCAAAGGAAGTACGTCTCCACGCACATACAAAAGAACGTCCGGATTCAGGTTACACTCACCCGCCATGTATTCATCGCAAGAACTGTAAGGTGACATGCTTGTGTGATAAGATGTGTGGCATTCATTGTAAGCTTTGCAGAAAACCATCCTTTCGCTGCACTGATATATGTCCCGCATATGAGACAGCTGAATGTGAGAAACTGAATAAACCTCCCTACGTATGTAATGGCTGTGGTAAAAAGACCCATTGTCTTATGCCCAGAAAGTTTTATTCATCCAAATATGCCCATGATGAGTACCGTAGCGTGCTAGTCGATTGCAGAGTCGGCATTAACCAGACTCCGGAAAGCATTCAATCCATGAATGATTTATTGGTTCCATTGATCAAGGAGAAGCATCAGTCCATCGGTCATATTTATGCTACTCATGCAGAAGAATTGGGTTGCTCCAGAAGAACACTTTACTCCTACATCAATGATTGTGTATTCGATGTCCGCAATGGTGACTTAAGACGTTCTGTACGTTATAAGAAACGCAAGAAACCTACACAGACCAGTGCAAAAGATCGTTCTTATCGTCAAGGTCATAACTACGAAAATTTCCAGAATTATATGAAAGATCATCCAGATATAAATGTTGTGGAAATGGACTGCGTGGAAGGAATGAAAGGCGAAAGCTGCGCCCTCTTGACCTTTACATTCCGCAACTGCAATCTTATGCTTATGTTCCTGTTGGAATATCAAGACCAGGAATGCGTGTTAGAGGTCTTTGTATGGCTTGAAACAGTGTTAGGACAGGATGCATTCAAAAAGCTTTTTCCGGTGATCCTCACGGATGGAGGTTCAGAATTCTCAGCTCGTGAAGAGATGGAGGAATTCTGTGACGGAAGTAAAAGCACGACGGTCTTTTACTGTGATCCATACAGCTTTTGGCAAAAAGGTGCCTGCGAAAAGAACCACGAGTATATCCGCTACATCCGTCCGAAAGGGAGTTCATTCGCTGATTTAAATGACGAGAAAGTCAGACTTATGATGAATCACATAAACAACGAAAAAAGAGACAGTCTTAATGGACATAGCCCATATGAACTCTCTCTTTTACTCTTGGACAACAAACTGCACAAAGCATTAGGATTAAAGGCAATCGCACCTGATGATGTTATGCTTAGTCCAAAACTTATAAAATAAAATAGTAAAGCACAGGCAGATTTCACTGCACCAGAATTTAGTCTTGCACATAAGGCATGTGGAATTTAGTCTCGCACACTATTTTCAGATGCCCGGTTAGTATGCATAAAAACATAAATCATGAGTGCTTACAGGTTTATTATAAGACAAAAAAATAGAATTGTTAAGGTGCATTACAGAATTTAATCCCGCATAGTTACTGAGATAATCCACAGCTGGAATTTAGTTTTTCATTTAAGTAATAAGTAAAGAAACAGGTGGCTCTTCATGTGATTAGCAGAGAATGGGGGATGCTGTATGCCAAAGGTGATGCAGGATTTAATTGAACAGTACATAGAGGCTGTTAAAAAGATTTATGGATCTCATGTACGTCAAATTATCTTGTACGGTTCTTATGCAAGAGGGGATTTTCGCTCGGATTTAGATGTGGATATCATGATTCTGCTTGATTTATCTGATTTGGAATTAAAGGCATATGGACAGCAGCTTTCTTATATGACGTATGATTTTAATATGGATCATGATCTGGATATTAAGCCGATTGCAAAAAGCGAAGCGCATTTTAACAAATGGATTGTGAATTATCCATTTTATGCCAATATTCATAGGGAAGGAGTAGTTTTGTATGGAGCAGCTTCAGCGGTAGAAAATGCAGTTGAAGTGCAGGTAGCGATCATCTCAAAACACTAGGAGTGCATCATCAAGGGCTATGTCATGGACGGTGAACTCTTGAAAGAGTCGGCCGTTATGCTTTTGCATAGCGGCCGTTTTAAAACGCATTTATGATCGTTGACGGGCGCAAACAAACAGTATCTTATTTTCTTTCAGTAACACTTGATAAATAAAAATCACGATAATCTCTAGGCGTGAGGTTTGTACATTTCTTAAAAATACTACTAAAGTACTGAGGCTCGTTAAAACCAACAGAATAGGCGATATCAGCAATTCGCATTTTCGGATTTTTGAGTAGCTCAATAGATTTCGAAATTCGTATTTCATTGACAATATCTGTAAAATTTTTCCCGGTCTCGCCAGTTATTAAGGAGCTTAAGTATGAAGGAGAGAGGAAAACAGATTTTGCTACAGTAGATAGCGACAATTGTTCCATGTAATGATTCGAAATATAGTCGGTAATTTTATTTACAATGTCTTGCTTTGTACTGGTTTTGATTGAGCGAAAATCGCTAAGGTCAATTATCATATTTACAAATATATCTTTTAACATTTCAAGTGTATCACATCGGATGACTTTTTGAAAATTGGCATATTTTTCAAAAAGCAGAGCAGTCTGTTGTTTATCAGATCCGATAATGCTATTAATAGATAGAACAGATAATACAATGAAAGAACTTTTTATTAAGGATACATTTTTATTAAATACAGATACCCATTCATAAAATAATGAAGAAGCCTGCTGATGTAAATACACTCCTTGATAAGTTGCTATAGATGTTTCTATTTTTTTTTGATAAAGATATAAAGTATGGTAGTCGGTATAACCTAACTCGTCTTCACTATTTTGATCTAGAAAAAAATGGATACATTGATTCCCTGTGAAGAATTGTTTTCCGAGAGCACGTAGACTTTCGGTATATGCAGTATGCAATGCCTCATAATTTGAGTGTAGGTTACTAATACCAACAGATACTGTTGTATGAAAAAATTGATAAATTCTATCTTGCAGTTGTTTCATTAATGATTGTAATTCTTGAGTTTGTGTGCTCATTCTGCCTACAATAATCAGGACATAATGTAGTCCGCTGGCTTTTACTGAGATATAATGATTAAACTGAATAATAGATTCACAAAATTTTGCGAGATTGTGGATCCGGAAAATATCATGCTCTTGATTGTCATCAAATTGAAAAGCGCACACTCGGAATTGCTTGAGAGAATCAAGCAGTTGTAAGATTCTAGGTGAAAAATCTATACTACTATAGACGTGACCACTCAATAAATTGCTCAGAATATAGTCTTGCTGATTTTCAATTTGCTGTTGCTCTTGTGAGGCGAGTATTGTATTTATTATTTTTTTGAGATGATTTTCCAATTCTTTATAATTTACAGGTTTAAGCAAAAAAACGGCTGCTCCAAGATTTAATGCATCACAAGCATACTCAAAATTTCTATGACCGGTAAGGATAATAAATTGAGTATTCGGATATTTTTCTTTCAAATAACGAAGAAAAGTGATGCCATCAATTCCGGGCATGACGATATCTGATATTACTATGTCTGGAGGAGTAGATAGACTATACTCTAGAGCTTGAATACCATTTTGTGCTAATCCAATAATTTCACAACCCATATTTTCCCATGAAAAAGCATTTGAGATACTGTATAAGATCCCTTCTTCGTCTTCTGCAATTAATACCTTAATCATTAGTATTCTCCTTAGAAGCTATTGATGTCTGATATGGAATTCGTAATTCAACACGTGTTCCGAAAGAAAGCTGACTAGTTATTGTAAAACCATAATTTTTCCCATATAGAAGCTCTAACCTGGTTTTTATGTTAGATAAGGCAATATGGTGCCCGTTTTTATTTGGATTATCAATAGATGTAGCTGGTGAATCTAAAGAACGTATATTTTGTAGTACTTTATTGTCTATACCAACTCCGTCATCTTCAATGATACAAAGTAAATCCTGATCGCATTGTTCAACCGAAATAGATACTACACCGGGTGTTGGCTTTGGAGCTAATCCATGGTTAATTGAGTTTTCTAAAAAAGGTTGAATGATCAGTTTTGGTATAATACAGTCAAGAAGATGCTCTGGAATAGAAGTGTGTATGGCTATTTTGTTATTATACTTGCAACGAATAATTAACGTATATTGTTTAATATATTCCATTTCATCACGAAGAGTATAGACTTTATTTTCATTAGAATATAAATCTGTTTGCAGCATATAACTTAAGCTGGAAATCATATCACAAACTGGATAAGCCTCATATTCGTATGCCTTCCAACTGATTAGTTGAAGGGTGTTAAAAAGAAAATGAGGATTCATTTGTGATTGAAGATTTTTTAGCTGTGCTTCTTTTTGTGCAAGCTGAACTTTATAGACTGTATTAATCAGCATATCAAGCTTTTTGCTCATTTTATTAAAGCCATGATTTATTAGTGAATATTCTTTCATAAATGATGTTTCTGGAAGAACGAACTTAAAATTTTCGTGGGCTATCTCTTTTAATGCTTTAGTAAGATCATAAAGCGGAGCAGTAATGATTCTGGAAAACATATATATGGATATAAAAGAAAACAGAATCAAAAGAAGAGCAAGGATATAGAATCTGGTTGAAATTTGGCGAAAACCAGATAGTAATTTATTATGATCAATTTGTATAACGGTAACCCATTTATCATAGGAAATTGCAGGTACAGCACTGCGCATATCAGCATAACTATATAACTTACCAGCGCTTGAATATGATCCACAGGCATTGGTTGATAGCTCAAAGCCATCGAATACATTGCCCAATAGACTAATATCCGTAGAACAGATGATTTGCCTGTTTTCATTAAGAATATACATGCAATCTGCATTAATAATGTTAAGATTTTGAAACTTGTCTAATAAGAAAGACTGAGACAATCGGATTACAACAATTCCTTCTAAGGAATAGTCAGTATAATTATATATGCACATTGAAAGTTCTAAACATTCTTCCTTTTGGTTGTATGGGAGCCAGTTTAGATTAGTTGGATAAATCAGAGCATTTCTATAATAAGGACTGGTTTGAATGTCGCTTAGTGATGTGTTTTTATAACCATAATGAAGACTGCCTTTTTTATGAAGCAAATATAAGTCTAGGCCTTCCAGATAGTATGCATCAAGACTATTTACCTGAAAATAACTTTCGATAATATTTTGAAAAGAGTATTGGAAATCATCAGTACTCTCATTTGAGATAATAAAATTACGAATTTCAGGATCATCTATTAGGTTTTTTACTTTTGTTTCGAATTGATGCAACGATTGGGATATACCAAGATTTGTTTGACGTATAATGTTCTGGCTATAATTTTCGGCTTGTGCTGAAAATAAAGCAGAATACCTTATTGAGGGAAATATAAATAGAAGGATAGTGATTAATGTGATTGCTATTATGCAGGGAATGATGATTGAACTTTTGAAATCAAGTTGCCATTGTGATTTATTAAGCTTCATATGTCGCCTCCTGTTGTCATGCCTCATCCTATAAGTAGCGAAGCGGATTGTGAATATCCGCTTTGACTTAAATGTATGTGGGTTTTCTAAAATCATTCAATTGTTACGATTATAGTATAAAATACCGTATGCGTCAATGATATAAATAAAAAACAACGAAAATATGCATAAAAATAAAATGGAATACACAAGAAAAACAATCAAAATGTATAAAATAATACGATTTAATCTATATCGTAAGATTTTATAAATTATATGAGTAAGATATTGGATTTTAATTTATAGTTGGGCAAAGTATAATGTACCTATCAGAAAAAAGAACAGCAGGAGGTATTAAGAAGATACAAACATAAAATGTAAGAAAAAGTGAACGTGAACTAGTAGAGAGAAAAACAAAAATTATTATTGGGAGGCGTAACATGAAGAACTTATTAAAAACAACGGTATGTTTCACAACTATGTCTTTGACAGCGATATTATTACCAATGAATGTGATGGCAAATGAAGGAGAGGCCAAAACAATCACCATAGCCTGGACTAATATTATGGAAAGTCAGCAGGAAATATGGGAAAAATACATTTTTGAGCCGTTTGAAGAAAAACATCCTGAAGTAACAATTGATTTTCAGTGTCTGCCGGATCTTCAGAATACAGTTCGAGTTCAGGTTGCAGCAGGAGCAGGCCCTGACATGTTCTATATGGATAGTGTTGATATTCCGGATTATGCTTCTACTAATCGTATTCTTAGTCTTGAGAATTATAGGAAAGAATATAATTTAGATGACAGCATGTATGACTGGGCGATTCGTTCTTGTCTTTACGAAGATGAAATGTATGCGTTACCAGCATCTGTCGAAGCGACTGCAATGACATACAATAAGAATCTTTTGGATCAATTAGGAAAAGATGTTCCTACCAACAGAGAGGAATTTGTGGATGTATGTAATGCGGCTCTGGAAGCTGGTTTGATTCCTGTTTCGTTTGGATATTCCGGGGCAAATCTTTTGCTGACCTGGCCATATGAACATTATCTTACGTGCTATGCAGGCGGAGAGAAGACAGCTCAGCTCTTAAAGGGTGAAATTACATTTGATGATCCGGATATTAAAGGTGCATTTGAGTTATTGAAAGCCGACTGGGATGCAGGGTATATCAATGACAAAAAGAGTGGAGCTATAACAAATGATGAGGCCAGAATATTATTTGCAAATCAGAAGGCGGTATTTAACTATGAAGGACCATGGCTGATTCTGGCAGATGGTGCGGCTAAGACATGGGATTTTGAATGGGGACAGTGTGCATGGCCATCTATGAAAGACGGTACACCGGCTGGATCAGCAATTACTCTTGGTGAAGCGATTGGTATTAATGCAAATTCACAGGTTTCTGATTTGTGCATGGAAATGATGATGGATTTTTATAGCAATGAAGAATTAATGGCTCAGGCTGTTGCAGAAGGATTTTCAACACCGGCAGTGCCAATTGATTCTGCTGCTTATCCGGAAGATATGGATGAAAATATAAGAAAAGCACTTGATGCACAAAATGAAAATATGAATCTTGAAACAGTTGGATATGCGCCATGGGGATTTTTCCCTGCCAAAACAACAACCTTCCTTGATGATAATCTGGATAAGGTATTTTATGACAAAATGGATTTAGATACCTTTATTGATAAGGCAAACGAAACAATCGCTGAAGATTTCGCAGATGGTTATGTGCTTGCAGGTTAAGTAAATCAAAAAGAACTGTGTAAGTAGGTTCTTTCTAAGGCTTCACACTGTTATAAAACATTAAACGCTTATAGTATATGTGAAGTCTTAGTTCTTTTATAAGGGAGGAATAAAATGTCATACAATACGAGGAAAAAGTTAAAAGGTACATTTTTTATTCTGCCAGCTTTTTTAATACATGTGATTGTAATTGTAATTCCGGCATTATCCATGATTTATTATGCATTCACAAAATGGAATGGATTATCAGAACCAGTGTTCATTGGTCTTGATAATTTCAAGAGAATGCTTAAAGATTATGATTTCTTATTTGCAATGAAAAATAATTTGATTTGGATGGCAATTTTCCTGATCGTTCCTTTTATCCTTGGACTGGGAATGGCCTTAGTATTTACCAAGATAGGAAAAGTGCAAATGATTTTTAGGACACTCTGCTTTCTTCCATATGTTATAAGCGCAACAGTGTCTGGAAAAATTTTTTCCATATTCTATAGCCCATATTCTGGTTTAGGATCAATATTTGAAAAATTGGGAATAAAAGCATTGGCAGGATTTGCACCACTTGGAAATGAAAAACAGGCACTTTATGCAGCGGCATTTGTTGATAACTGGCACTGGTGGGGGTTTGTTCTTGTTTTAATGTTGTCTGCGTTACATCAGGTGGATACTTCGTTATATGAAGTAGCTAAAACAGAGGGCGCAAATGCATGGCAAACTTTGATACACGTTACAATCCCGCAGATTAAGCCTACAATAATATCGTATTTTGTGTTTGTTATTATTGCAGCATTTACTACCTTTGATTATGTGTGGATTATGACGCAGGGGGGACCAGCCGGTTCAACAGAGGTGTTTGCTACTAGAATATATAAAACCACTTTTATTAATTATGATGCGGGTTATGGTGCAGCGATGAGTTTATCGGTTTGTATATTGGCACTGAGTGTATATTTCGTTTTAAAATTCATTCAAAAAAGGGGGCGTGAATAGAAATGACAATGCAGAAACGCAAAAAAATGACTCTTTATATGAAGGTTTTTTTCGCAGCGTTAATATCCTTGATTCAGATTATGCCGATTGTTGTGGTGGTTGTGAATTCGTTTAGAGGAAACGACGAAATATCAAAGCTTATGCTGGGGTTTCCAACAAAATTTCATTTTGAAAACTATGCTGTTGCTTGGACTAGAGGGGGATATGCATATGCTTATGCAAGCAGTCTGATTATAGGTTTTGGAACTGCGTTCAGTGTGGTGTTGCTTGTTGGCCTGGCCGTTTATGGATTGTATAAGACAGATTGTTTTTTTAAGGAATTTTTTAAGTCATATTTTGTTGCGGGACTTGCGATTCCAACGTTTGCTGTAATTGTACCACTGTTTTTTTTCTTTTATAAAATTAATCTGATTAACACCCATATTGGAATGATTTTAATATATATAGGGATCAATATTCCATTTAACTTCACCTTTATGTCTGCATTTTTTGAGGGAATGTCAAAAGAACTGGATGAAGCGGCCCGCATTGACGGAGCATCAGAAATGCAAAATTTGTGGCATATTGTTGTTCCTCTTGCGAAACCTATCATGACAAGTGTTATGTTAATCGTATTTGTGAATACGTGGAACGAGTTTCTTTTTTCCAATACCTTTTTACAAAAAGAAGAAATGCGAACGGTATCTTTGCGCTTCTTTAACTTTGTAGGAAAAAACGGAGCAGATTATGGTTATATTTACGCAGCAGCTATTATTTCAATACTTCCAATCATTATAATATACTTTTTGATGCAGGATTCATTTGTAGAAGGAATGACAACAGGAAGCGTGAAGGGATAAAAGATTATGGTAGAATTTCCAAAGTATGTAAAAATCAATGATTTGGATTTGGTAATGGCTATTCGTGAGGGAATGAATCCAATGCTGGAGTGGTATGATAAAAAACATAACAATCTTCCCTATTTTTGGAATTATATTTCTGGTCCCAAATATGGAAATAGTCATCATAAAAGTTATAGCTGTGTTCATTCCATGGGGCGATGGCTTGATGCTTTAGTTAATGCAGAAGCGATCACAGGAGAAGTCGTACCACAGGAAATATATGATCAATTGGCATTTTGGGCATATGAAATTTTTAATAATGATACTGGAATGATGGCTAATTTAAATGTAAATACATTTGAGTGGGAAAAGGTATGTGATCTGCATAATCTTAGGGAGGCAATGTATGCCTTTGTAGCATTGTTAAAGAAAAATCCAAATGATCAGAAGGCTAAAAAAGGCGCAGAACATTTGATCGATATGGTCGATCGATATACAGATTTTGAAACGGGAAATTGGAAGACAGACCTGTATGAACGTGAATGCGGAGGAAAAGTTGAATGTGGGGCTAGCAGTGAACGGGAAGTATATAGGTTTTCTTCTACGCTTGGAAGGTATATTGGGGGATTAGTCAGACTGTATATGGTATATCCGTATGATAAGGCGTTGGACCAGGCTATCAGGCTTACGGATACAGCATTAAAAAATGTTTTGCTTGATGATGGAGAATTTGACAGAGAAAGATTTGCAGAGCATCTTCATTCAACAAGTTCTATGATTTCAGGAATTGCTATGTTAGGCAGTTTGATTCAGAATCAAGAAATTTTATGCCGGGTAAAAAAATTTATGGAAAATGGATACTACCAGGTTGCTACCGATTTTGGATGGTGTTTAGAAAATGACAAAAGGGTAGATAATTGGGTGGGGGAAATTAATAACACAGGTGATTACCTGGAAGCATGTTTGTGCTTGGGCAAAGCAGGTTATGAAGAGTATTACGATAGAGCTGATAAGATGATAAGATGCCATCTTCTGCCATCGCAACTTTTGGATGTCAGTTTTATTTCAGATGAAGAATCTGAAGATGATTCCATTTCCAAAATGGCAACTAGGATGAAAGGAGCGTTTGGCTTCCCATGTCCATACGGTCATGAATATGAGCCTGGAAGCGAGATATCCTTCAATTGGGATATCGTTGGTGGAGGGGTTAGCAGCCTCTGTTGGGCATATAATCATATTGTGACAAATGTGAATGGAATTATCAGCGTTAATTTGCAGTTTGATTATGAAGATGAGAAAATTTGCTATAGAACGCCATATTCATGTGGAGAAATGAAAATTTTACTCAAAGAAGATCGAGTAGTCAGATGCCTGATGCCAAAAGATGTAGATTGGAATGCATTAATAAAGGAACTAAACCGACAGTCAATATTATTTTATATAGAAGGACAATGGTTATATCTATATGGAATTTATCAAAAGGGTATGTTGAGGTTGCCGGTTAAGTATTTGAAGCAACGTAAAAAATACTCATTTAGAAATAATGAGTTATTGGTAGACTATGTAGGAAATAGGATAGTTGGAATGAGTTCTGAAGGAAAAAGATTATGCTTTTTTAAGGAGGTAAATAAATGATTGAGAATACATTGTGGATGACATACTTTGAATATCTTCCTATCGAATTGAAGCAGGCAGAGGAAGAAGGAAAAAATGTTGAATTATATAGAAAAGAGATAGAAGAAATTATTCAGACATCAGGTGATATGTCATTTGAAGAAAAAGAAAGAAAAGCCTGGGAAATACTGGATAGAATTGAAAAAGAACCAATTAAAAGAGAGTTCCCATATCAGGAACCAAATGAAATAGAAAAAATAGAGGAATTGAGAAATACGGAACTTAGAAGGAACTTTACTGTAGATCAAGCGACAATAGAAGACAGAGTTTGGGGTGCATGGCTTGGACGTTGTATTGGATGTTTGCTGGGCCAACCTATTGAAGGTTGGAAAAGAAAAAGAATTGAAGGGTTCCTTAAAGATACCGATAATTATCCAGTTGAGAGGTTTTTGTCATCTGATGTTTCAGAAGAAATAATTCATAAATATAATGTAAGTAATAATGGAGAAAATGCATTTTGTGATACTGTCACTCACTGGATTAATAACATTGTAGATATGCCAGAGGATGATGATACAAATTATACAGTCATAGGCTTGAAAACTCTTGAAATTTATGGAAAAGATTTTACGAGTGATCAAATTGCATGGATGTGGCTTACAAGTCTTGCAATGGGTCATGTTTCTACTGCTGAAAGAGTAGCGTATAGAAATATTGGCAATCTGGTGCCTACCTCTAAAAGTGGCTGGTGGAAGAATCCATATAGGGAATGGATAGGTGCACAGATCAGGGCAGATATCTTTGGTTATGTGTGCCCAGGGGATCCGAAGAAGGCAGCTGATATGGCATGGAGAGATGCAAGAATCTCTCATGCAAAAAATGGAATATATGGAGAAATGTTTGTAGCAGCTTTGCTTGCGGCAGCATATGCTGAAAGCAACGTTGTCAAATTAATTGAAACGGGTTTAGGCGAAATCCCTGCAACATCGAGACTTTATGAAGTAGTATTGGGAATAGTATCAGATTATTGTAATGGAGTATCAAAAGAGAAAGCTATTAATAAACTACATAGTAAATACAATGAAGATGATAGCCATGATTGGTGTCTCACTATTACCAATGCAGCTGTAGTTGCTATTTCGATTCTATACGGGGAAACTGATTTTACCAATGCGCTTGGTATAGCAATGGAATGTGGCTATGATACTGATTGTAATGGGGCTACGGTTGGTTCGATTATGGGAATAATGATTGGAGCAAAGAACATTCCAGAATCTTGGAAGAATAATGTGACTGGTATACTTAGAACAGGAGTTTCAGGATTTTATCAGGTGAGCATTGAAGAACTTACGAGACGAACATGTGCAATCATAGATAAAAAGTAAAAGAACTGATAGAGGGTTTAATACTGAGGTGTAGAATATGAAATATGGTATTTATTACGCTTATTGGGAAAAGGAATGGAATGGAGATTACAAATATTATATAGATAAAATTTCAAAATTAGGTTTTGATATTCTGGAAATTTCTTGCGGCGCTTTTTCTGACTATTACACGAAAGATCAGGAGTTAATTGATATTGGAAAATATGCGAAAGAAAAAGGCGTAACATTGACAGCAGGGTATGGACCTCATTTTAATGAAAGCCTGTCATCTTCAGAACCCAATACGCAGAAACAAGCAATCAGTTTTTGGAAAGAGACGCTCCGGAAATTGAAGTTAATGGATATTCATATTGTTGGAGGCGCACTCTATGGTTATTGGCCTGTAGATTATTCCAAACCTTTTGATAAGAAAAGGGATTTAGAGAATTCCATTAAAAACATGAAAATTATTAGTCAGTATGCTGAAGAATATGACATAATGATGGGGATGGAAGTTCTTAACCGTTTTGAAGGCTATATGTTGAATACATGCGATGAAGCGTTGGCATACGTTGAAGAGGTTGGCTCTTCTAATGTTGGTGTTATGTTAGATACTTTTCATATGAATATAGAGGAAGATAATATAGCAGCAGCCATTCGTAAAGCAGGAGATAGGCTTTATCACTTCCATATAGGAGAAGGAAATCGTAAAGTACCAGGAAAAGGTATGCTTCCTTGGAATGAGATAGGACAGGCATTGCGAGATATAAACTACCAACATGCAGCAGTTATGGAGCCATTTGTAATGCAGGGAGGAACAGTAGGGCATGACATTAAAATATGGAGAGATATCATTGGAAACTGTTCTGAAGTTACATTAGATATGGACGCTCAAAGTGCGTTGCACTTTGTAAAACATGTATTTGAAGTCTAATCGCGAAAAGTTTGATTGATTGCGAATGTCCGCTTTATAAAAATCTGATCATAGCATAGGGCAAAAGAAAAAAAGTACAGAACAAATGTTTGAGTTTGCTCTGTACTTTTTTTTGCCTGAATGGTATACTAGTACATACTTAAATGAAACTTAAATGAAAAACTAAATTCCGGTTTTGGGCCAAATGCAAGAGTAAATTCCATATAGGTCGAAGTTACTTTTGCATACATATTTGCCATATTGTCTTTGATAATCATTACTCCGTATAATGTACTTGCAGCTGATTGCCTGCCTGTGCAGATTGGAGATAATTATGAAAAATAAAGGCAATCAGAAACATTTAACATTTGAACAGCGTGTTGATATCGAGAAAGGTCTTACTGAGAATAAAAGCTTCACTGAAATTGGACGAATTATTGGTAAAAATCCATCTACCATATCAAAGGAAGTACGTCTCCACGCACATACAAAAGAACGTCCGGATTCAGGTTACACTCACCCGCCATGTATTCATCGCAAGAACTGTAAGGTGACATGCTTGTGTGATAAGATGTGTGGCATTCATTGTAAGCTTTGCAGAAAACCATCCTTTCGCTGCACTGATATATGTCCCGCATATGAGACAGCTGAATGTGAGAAACTGAATAAACCTCCCTACGTATGTAATGGCTGTGGTAAAAAGACCCATTGTCTTATGCCCAGAAAGTTTTATTCATCCAAATATGCCCATGATGAGTACCGTAGCGTGCTAGTCGATTGCAGAGTCGGCATTAACCAGACTCCGGAAAGCATTCAATCCATGAATGATTTATTGGTTCCATTGATCAAGGAGAAGCATCAGTCCATCGGTCATATTTATGCTACTCATGCAGAAGAATTGGGTTGCTCCAGAAGAACACTTTACTCCTACATCAATGATTGTGTATTCGATGTCCGCAATGGTGACTTAAGACGTTCTGTACGTTATAAGAAACGCAAGAAACCTACACAGACCAGTGCAAAAGATCGTTCTTATCGTCAAGGTCATAACTACGAAAATTTCCAGAATTATATGAAAGATCATCCAGATATAAATGTTGTGGAAATGGACTGCGTGGAAGGAATGAAAGGCGAAAGCTGCGCCCTCTTGACCTTTACATTCCGCAACTGCAATCTTATGCTTATGTTCCTGTTGGAATATCAAGACCAGGAATGCGTGTTAGAGGTCTTTGTATGGCTTGAAACAGTGTTAGGACAGGATGCATTCAAAAAGCTTTTTCCGGTGATCCTCACGGATGGAGGTTCAGAATTCTCAGCTCGTGAAGAGATGGAGGAATTCTGTGACGGAAGTAAAAGCACGACGGTCTTTTACTGTGATCCATACAGCTTTTGGCAAAAAGGTGCCTGCGAAAAGAACCACGAGTATATCCGCTACATCCGTCCGAAAGGGAGTTCATTCGCTGATTTAAATGACGAGAAAGTCAGACTTATGATGAATCACATAAACAACGAAAAAAGAGACAGTCTTAATGGACATAGCCCATATGAACTCTCTCTTTTACTCTTGGACAACAAACTGCACAAAGCATTAGGATTAAAGGCAATCGCACCTGATGATGTTATGCTTAGTCCAAAACTTATAAAATAAAATAGTAAAGCACAGGCAGATTTCACTGCACCAGAATTTAGTCTTGCACATAAGGCATGTGGAATTTAGTCTCGCACACTATTTTCAGATGCCCGGTTAGTATGCATAAAAACATAAATCATGAGTGCTTACAGGTTTATTATAAGACAAAAAAATAGAATTGTTAAGGTGCATTACAGAATTTAATCCCGCATAGTTACTGAGATAATCCACAGCTGGAATTTAGTTTTTCATTTAAGTAAGATTACAACTATAGATTTTTTATTTTTTAAGCAGTTGGATATTCAGATCCACATTTCCTTCAATCCCCGGCACACTTCCTGTACTGGAATACTGCCACATACTGAACCTATACGGCGTCTGCGGAAGTTCTTCATAATCTGCATACCAGACCGGATAATCCAACAGCTTTTCCAGATCCAGTTCATACGCTTCCCACAGCATATTACTGTAAATCATGGCATCATAACCGGCTTTTTCTATTTCTTTACAAAATACCTTCGCATTTTGTGTAAATTGTTCTCCCGTTACACCATCCGTCCGTGCTTCGTCTTCCAGAATATGCTCTGGATCGTACACAACCGGCATCTGAAGCTCCTGACCTTTCAAATGTTCCAGAACAAAATCAGCCTCTTCCTTTGCCTCTTCTTCATTTACCGCCTGCGAGAAAAAATAAACGCCCACATCTATTCCAGCTTTTCGGGCATTTTCCATATTCTGTTCAAACTTCTCGTCTGCATTTAACGTACCTTCTTCACCATAGCCACGATATCCGATCCGCAAAATTGCGAACTCATAGCCTGCTGCTTTCACCTGCTCCCAGTCAATATCTCCCTGAAAAACAGATACATCTACGCCCAGCCTTGAAGTATATTTCTTATCCTCATAGCTGATCTTATTTTCATTTTTTACAAAAAGTGCTTTATCATACGGATTCTTCGCAACTGCTTCATTGATTTTCACCGTATAACGCTCTCCGTGTGCATCTACAAAATCAAGCGTATTTTTCTCATCTGTACTTTCCGCATTTTTTGCATCCGCAGAAGTTTCTGCTGTTTTCTTTCCAGAACATCCTGCAAGCAAAGCTACTAACATTCCGAAAATAATCCATCTTACTTTTTTCATCTATTCTCCATTTTTCTTCGTTATATTTTCCACAGATTCTAAAATGTAAACTGTGTATTGCTCCACAAAAGGTTATTATTTATCTCTTTTCTCTTCAAACCTGCAAGTGCAATTTTTTTATTTCAAAACATCTCATGTTATTGTTTATCACTTTTCGCAAGATTTCAACTAATAATCCTTTTACATTTCAAAACATCTCATGTTATTGTTTATCCGAGGGAATATGAAAAATGCGGTACTGTTCACGGTATTTCAAAACATCTCATGTTATTGTTTATCTTCTGACAATGCTTCTTTCATCGTTTTTCCTTCGCTATTTCAAAACATCTCATGTTATTGTTTATCTGGAATTCCGCGATAGGTTCCTTTGTAAAATTCACTATTTCAAAACATCTCATGTTATTGTTTATCGGAGTATATGCCGATTCTTGCGAATCAGATTATGCAATTTCAAAACATCTCATGTTATTGTTTATCTTAGAATCTTTCTATGTTTCTTTTTAATCGTTGTTTCATTTCAAAACATCTCATGTTATTGTTTATCTGCCGCTTAATGATTTTTCCGTCTTGCAATCTGTATATTTCAAAACATCTCATGTTATTGTTTATCTGTACTATCCGGCAGTATAGCTCTTGCGGCAGATATTTCAAAACATCTCATGTTATTGTTTATCGCGATTTAGAGGAAGAATCTTCAGCGGTAAATTTGTATTTCAAAACATCTCATGTTATTGTTTATCAAAAAGAAAAATAGCAATCATACCAATATCACATATTTCAAAACATCTCATGTTATTGTTTATCTTTGCTTTCTTGTCCTACAGTTCCTACTTTCTTCAACATTTCAAAACATCTCATGTTATTGTTTATCCAATACCGGAAGGTAGCGGAGCATGAATATTTTATAATTTCAAAACATCTCATGTTATTGTTTATCGAGCTTATGCGCATGAAGAACGAAAATCCAAACCTATTTCAAAACATCTCATGTTATTGTTTATCACTTCTTCACGATCCCAAATACGGTTGCGTTCATCATTTCAAAACATCTCATGTTATTGTTTATCTGCTCCGATGCCACCGCTCAAAGCGCCAGTCATTCATTTCAAAACATCTCATGTTATTGTTTATCAAGTAGAGATCCGCGGAAACGTCGGTCATGTTTTATTTCAAAACATCTCATGTTATTGTTTATCCATATCGCAACCTTCAGAAGTAAGGGCGGTAATATTATTTCAAAACATCTCATGTTATTGTTTATCGGCATTGGGAGGATGTTGACTTCGAGGCTCTTACATTTCAAAACATCTCATGTTATTGTTTATCACTATGCTGAATATGAACAGTTGGTTGGTGGTGTATTTCAAAACATCTCATGTTATTGTTTATCGTTTTTAGCTGTATCTGTATAATTACCTGTATAGATTTCAAAACATCTCATGTTATTGTTTATCAAAGTATAAACGATTTTATAAAATTAGCTGTTGCATTTCAAAACATCTCATGTTATTGTTTATCGATTCTGACAGGACTTTTGCTGTTTAATTTTCTGCGGTATTTCAAAACATCTCATGTTATTGTTTATCCCTCGCATTTCCGCGTTTTTTAGTTTCTCCCCTCCCCTTTTTCCCCTTATATTTTCTATATTTCTCCATTTTTTACCAGCCAACACCCTTATCCTGGACCGCTCTACTTATCATCCCATAAATCTCTTAATTTTTCAAGCTTTCCTGGATTTTTCATTCTTTTTCCGCCTGGTAAAAATCCTATAATTATATCATTAAACTTTCTCCTGTTACCTCCCCTCCATTTCCCAAAACTTCTTCTCCAAACACATTGTCATTCATCAACTTGATAATGCAAATAAAATCTTCATCCTTGTCTATTACCTGGTTCAAATCCTTCCGCAATTGTATAAACTTTGATGGCGTCATCTCTCCTCTAAATACAGACTTTTGAAAATGTGAAAGATACTTTTTACAGATCTTAAACACTTTCTGAACTCGTTTTTCATTCACATCATAAAACAAAAATGCATAATTATAATTCAATTCTTTCTTCTTTTTCATTACATCCCTTCTTTCAATGAAAATGGAACAAATTCTTTCTCTTCCAGTATATTTTTAATCAGCTTATAGCAATCCAGCTTCAATGCCGTGCGATATGAAACTTTTCGTTTTAATTTGGGATGCATAAATACACTTTCCAGACGTTCTTCAAATGACTCAATAAATATTTTTCTGCCTTCCTCATTTAAAACACAATAGTTTACCTGCTTATCAAAATGTTTTTCTACCTGCAATCTGCGATTGTTTACCAAATCAAATATCGTTTTAAATACAATTACCGGCTTAAACACTTCACTGAGATCCAGGCTTAAAGAAAATCTTCCTTCTGATGGTTCGTGAAGAAAACTGATCCTTTGATCCAGATGTGTCTGATAAATTGCAGCAATTGTCTTCGTATATAACAGTGTATTTCCAAAAGAAATCAGCGCATTAATTGGGTTATCCGGCGGTCTTTTCACTCGCTTATTCATAACAAAATCTTCCGGAAGAAAATATACAAAGTCGCCATAAAACCTCATCCATACTTCTCCTTCATATGCCATCAACTCTTTTACATCTTCAGCTTGCACTACCTGTGGAAAAAATGATTTCTTTATCCAGTCTATTGTATTTTTTACTTCCTTTTTCCCATGTTTATAGTAGTGATAAAGGACTTCATAAATATTTACTCCAATTCCTTTTACAATCGCCCTTGCTATATCCATTCTGTCATTCTGATATTTCACTGCTTGCTTTACAAGTAATTTTCCACTCAGATAATGATCTTTTGGGTAATAAGTCCCACTGTATCCACCATAATAATTGAAAAAGTGAATGATAATATGATTCTGTGACAGAAAATCCAACAACTTTGTGTTAATACCCACTTCGTTAAAGCAATAAATTTCTTTTGTGTTTTCCACTGGAATATATACATTCCTTCCATTTTTCCGAAAGCAAAGCGAATTATCCTTTCTGGTCAGTTCTCCAATGGACATGATATATCTTGTACTTCCCATTTACATCCTCCCAATTTTAAATATAGCAGTATTCATAATAAGCACATTTTTTGCATGTATTTTTATGAATACATTCTGGCGGTTTCTCTTCTGCGATTAGTGCTTCAATCTCCTGAATATAATCGAATAGCTGCTTTTCCACTTCATCAATAAGTTCCAGATAAATAATCCTTTTATCTTTCTTATTCTTCTCCACAAATTCTAGCTTTCCTTTACGCAGAATTCCTTTTTTCTTCAAAACACTTAGGTAATATAAAAGTTGCCATTTTGCTGATTCCGGATCAGCATCGGACTTTTTCACTTCAACCAGATATTCTTTTGTCAGCTTATCCAGACAGATATTTTCAATTACAATTTCTGAGTTCGTACTATTTTCTGCTCTTTCCTCATGAATCGCTTTTCCAATCTTCACCTGCTCACTGTTATCTTCCAGATTCAAACGATTTCCATGCAGATAGCACTGCCTTTTGCAGTGAAAATAGTAATTAATCAATGTTCCATTTATTCTCACAGGCTCACCTCATTTCCTAAATAAACAAGTCCTTCCCCTCTTCAAACAGCTCGCGCCTTAAAATATCGTTTTCATCGAAATACACTTCTCCATTTTCAATATAATAAAGCTCACCAATCTGTTCATCCTCCATAAATTCTGCCTTGCAGCTGAACTGATAAATGAATGCATTCATTTTACTTCGAACGTTATGCAGCTTCACTTTGCGCTCAGAATATTCCATCTCTGTTTCTTCAATCAGCTGTTTATATTCATCCCACACAAGCCTTCCATCAATTTCTTCTCCATTTTCTTCTTGGATAATCCTTCCCAGATAAACAGATTTCATCAATCTGTTATCATTGATTAACTGCATCCGCTTATCCACCTTCGGCATATCAAGATTTCCTACTGTTTTCTGGAAAAAATCTTCTATATTTTCATCATTACATTTCTTTTTTTCCGCCAGTACCAGCGGAAGAATTCCATTTTCATAATAGGCAGGAAAGTTTTTCGCAGTCAGGAGCTCCCTCATTTCTTTATTCACCAATGTTTTATCCTTCTCAATTCTTTTGTCCCCACTGTATATTTTCTCAGCATTATCCAAATCAAAGAAATAGACAATGCCTGACTTTCTCCCCGACCGGTTGATTCTTCCCATAAACTGTTCTTCACTGTCCAGTCTGGAAATATCTTTATAGCCGATATCCATGTCAATATCTACACCCGCTTCAACTACCTGCGTTGCAACCAGTATAACTGAATCTAATGCTTCTATTTTCCGAATCATTCTCTTTCGATCCAGAATGCTGCTGTCACCTGTCATTAAAAATACCGGTATTTCACTTTTTTCACATAAGATTCGATAACATTCTTCGGCACTTCTCTTTCTGATAAATTCAATCAAAACTTTTTTATTTTTCCCAGCTTTTTTTACAATCTCATCCGTCAGATATTCCATCGTCATTTTCTGTTCCAACAGACTGTAATCCGCCACAACTCTTCTGGCAAATTTCGGATGATTAAAATATTTTTCTCTGTTTTCAATCAGACGTATTGTTTGGCAATGATTATCTGTCAGTATATCGAGATTCGGCAACGTTGCAGACATAATAATAATTTTCATCTGCATAAGTTCCGCAAAACCTTTTAAAAATGTAATAATTTCACCCCATAATTCATTTTTATAACTCTGTATCTCATCTAAAATAATCACCGAATGACTCAACTGGTGAAATCCAAATACATCCTCCTTCGCATGTCCAAACATTGTTCTGAAAAGCATGACATGGGTTGACAAAACAATCGGATAATTCAGGAACTGTCTGTCCAGTAAAATCCGATTCCAGTCATTTCCTTCGTCTCTGTCTTTCATTGGGACGAGTGAATTTACAACTGCTACCTGTGACATCACCCTTTCATTTTCACCAAAAATCTTTCCGATAGATTCCATATTTTGCTCTACCAGCGTATTGAACGGATAAATATAAAATATTTTATTTAATTTTTCATTTTCCCTGATAAGCCGAAATCCCAGATTCATCGCTGTATTACTTTTTCCACTTCCAGTCGGAGCTTCAAGATAATAGAATGTCTGATCTGAATTTTGCTTCAGAACCCGTTCTGCATCCAGAAACATCTCCGTTCTCAGAATATTGATTTCATCAATTTTTTCAAGTTTTTCCTTCTCCATCGGATATGTCTCTTTTTCATATTCACGGATTTTCTTCTGCACATCCCCACTTTCATAGATATCAATCATATCCTCATAATCGACGATCTCTCCAAAATCCAGCATCCTGGCACCATTCATGAATTCCGTTGTCGCATAATAATCGGCTACCACCAGAAGAGAATACAAAAGCTTCGTTAATCCGTATAAATAGACTGTTTTCTTTACATCTTCTTTCTGCATCCGCCCAAACATCTTTTTCCAGTCTTTCCGCATCTTAGATATCCCACTCTCATGCAAAATATTCTCTTTCCACATCATATACCAAGATTTTGCCCTTTTCCCCAGATTCTCTCCTTCCATCTGTTTCCCTGTCAGACTTGCCATATATGTTTCAAATTCTTTTAATTCTCCATGATGTCGTGAAATAATATAAGAATAAATATATGCAAAATCTTTTAAAATTTCTGCCTCGGATTTTTTAATCAGCTGCTTTGCTCCCCACATTTCATTGATTTTCCCAAGAAAATAATCCAAATAAAATACAGATGATAGAATCGAATGTCTGCTGCCAATATTTGGATCCGGCTTTACCTCTTCGTGCCACTTATGATGCATTTTATCACTCTGAAAATTTGGATTAATTTTTCCAAGATCGTGAACACTGACAATATTTACTGTCATAAGCTCAAATAGATTTCTTGATTCTTTACTTAGTTCCTCCAGGTAAACATTCTCAAACTCCTGAAAAATCTCATCAATTTTTTTCCTTTTCACAATCTCTTTCCAATATTTCTGACAGAGTTCCGTATGTTCTCGCAGTGTTTCTTTTCTTTCGCCATTCTCTGAAAGATGTGCGAAACATACTTCTCCATACTCTGTAAATTCAGCAATCGGCAACATTAATTTTTCAATATCCATTTTCTATTCCTCTTACAAGAAAAGCCCCGCAAACTATGCAGGGCCTTCTGTTTTAGTAAAAAATCAATCTTCTGTTTGCTTCTTTATACACGATTTCTTCCGTTATTGTCACCGGCATATTTGTGTAACAAAATTTTTCATACTCATACAAATTCGTATAACCATTTAAGGCGATTGGAAGATTCTCTTCATATTTGAAAACTTCCAGATCGTCCTCATCGTCTAACAGACACAGCTCTCCCTTTCGTTTTGGGAACATTCCGGAGATTTCCTGTTCTTGACAAGTTGTTTCTTCCAATTCAACAATCTGCACATTTTTTATGTCTGCAGGATGATCATTTTTCCCAAGATATGGCATATATACACATCGTTTCTGTTTCAGACTATCTGCAAGCTTCTCTGCCTTATCACAATCAATCAGCACATAAATATCCCATTTCGGATTTTCAAGCCACTGTTCTTTAACAATCAGATTTCCTCCCTGCTCCCCCGATGCATAACCTACAGAATTGTTAAAAAGCTGTACCTTTTTCGGAATATATCCCCGTTCATTTTGTGGAACGATTGAAATATGAAGCTTATTCAGTTTCTCATAAAATTCCGGATACTCTTTGACAATACTCTGTCCCTTTTTTATCTTTGTCCACTTCTTCTGTGCATAGCCATCATAACCTAATATTGCACCAAACATTCCTAGAAGCGCAACTTTATGAATCTGCCCAAATGTAAAATAGTAGTAAGTATTTACTTCCGGTTTTTTAAAAAAGGCATTTTTGCCACTCAATGTAAATTTTACAGCCTTCATACATTACACCTCTTTTTGTGTAACTATATTATAAATTTTTGCCTCTTCAATTGCAGACACTAACTTGGTCGTATACGGGTTATAATACACTTCAACATTTTTTATTCTATTCTTCATAGCACTTAAGATTTCTGTGCAGTCACTGATATCAATCACATTTATTTCTTCCTCTTTTTTGAAAGTGATGTATTCTGATAAATTTGGAAGATATAAATCTGGATCTGTCTCTACAAAAATAGCAAATTCATTTTCACATCCTTCTTTCGCATTTGTTGCATAAGAAGTAGTCGCTACAAGCGCTGTTCTTTTGAAATTTTGATAATCTTCTTCTGTATAGCCTTCTGTTACACCAAGTTTTATCCATATCTTCGTCACCGTGAATGATTAAAAGAGGAATATCGGTATGTGCTAAAGCCTTACACGCATCTGCGTCTGATAAATCAAACCTCCCCCAAATCTTTGTTCCTACATTAAGCATAGTAGGAAATAGATTTTTGGGTATGTATTTTGATATTTGCTTGTTATTATTCTGCTTTATCACGTCCAATGTAGATGTAAAACCACAGTCATCAATAATTCCATATACTGAATCAGGCAACTCCAAATCACTGCTCATCATCACAATTGATGCTCCCATTGAAACTCCCATAAGAAAAATAGGATTTTTATTTCCAAAGCGATTTTGTGCCCATTCTACCCAATCAAGACAATCATATTTTTCTAGCACTCCTAATGTTGAGAATTCCCCTTCACTATCTCCCTGTGCGCGTAAGTCACATAGTAGAAGATTCCAATTGTGTTTTTGTGTAATTCTATATATTGGCACGCCATCCAAATAACTGTGCCCCCACAATCCATGAAAAAACACAATTAAAGGCGCACCTTTTTCTCTTTCATAATAATGACCTATCAGTTTTGTATTATCAAATGCTTGTATCATAACAGTTTCATTTGATTGATTTTTTATTTTATATGCATCTATGAGAATTCTATATTCATCATCGTCTGCAGTACCTAAATCTGACCATGGAGTAGTTCTTCTTTCGCAGATTCGCTGAAATACCAATCGGCTTCCAAATATAACTCCGACCATGCATATAGCAAATCCAATAACAACTGTTATGAAGTATACTTTTTTTCTCTTCACTTTTGATTTCATTCCTTTTACATAATATTATTGCTTCATTTTTCGTGTTCAAATAGTTATTTTCGTAACTCAAGTTGGTATTTCTGGCAAATTTACAATTTATAAATACCTCCATCTATCACACAGCAATTTGAACTGTCCAAAATCTTTTTTACGTATGGATTTATCTAACAGTATATATTTATTCTGTTGTCGTGGTGAGTTTGCAAAGCTTGATAAATAATGTTTTCGTAGCACAACAAATCCAGATTGTACCGTTTTCTCATCCAAATCTTTTGTTCTTGAGTACCCTAAAACCATATCATCCAGCATACTGATCTGAAGCCATTCATCCGACCTTAATATTTGTTTGTCTTTTATCAAATCCCATAAATAAAGCATAATCCAATAGTGATCAATTGACTTGACATTTCCTCTACTTTTATAAGTTATACCATTTAAATTATACCTATAAGCATATACATCATTTTCTATTGTATATTTCTTTTTCCAAAAAGGATATATACAATACTCAAAAATGGAATCCTCATACCAAAAACCATCTGGAAAGCAAAGATTTTCAAATATGTGATCACTAATTTTCTCCTTGCTCAACCCGCTTTATCAAAAGTCATTTCACGCTGTTTAGAAATTCATTCATATTACTATAACGCGGGCTGTTTTCTCTTAGCTTTTCATAGCTATATTCTTCATTTCCAACAAGTTTCATCATCTTTTTCCAGCACTCAGGAAGTTCGGTATCCCCCTTTGTGAAAAGCCAAAAGAACTCGTGCAGTGAACTTTCATCTGCTTCCTTTCCGTAATGTTTACGATACAACTTTACAATTTCTTCTGCTTCTTGAAGTTGTAACGCTTTACGTTTTTCATGATACTTATCCAGAGACATTATCACTCTTGCTGGATTACCAGCTACTACACAGTTATTTGGAACATCTTTGTTTACAAGACTATTCGCACCAATGATAACATTATTACCGATATGAACGCCTTTTAAAATTGTTGTCTTCATTCCAATGAAAACATTATTTCCTATGCATATACCCCCCCCGATCCCAAAATATCTCCATATACACCTTTCAAAACTGCCCAGTCATATCCATGTGTTAACAACGTAACACCATCCGTAATTTGAACATCATTTCCGATATCAATTAACCAAGGTCTTGTCATATCAATATTTGTTGTTTTAGGTGAAAAAATAGTTACTCTTTCACCAATTCTCGCCCCTTTGCTTCGCATGTAAGAAATATACGCTTGTGATGACGACCGTTCTTTATATATAATTTTTCTTAGTATATTTTTTAACCACATCTAAAATATCCTTTCAATATTGATGTATCTGATTTTTAATTCTCACAAACACACAAATTGTTTGAATATTACAATTCTATAATGACACCCATTATCCATTCCCATTAAAACTTAAAAGTATCTTTCAGTCCCATCCACTTCTGGTCTTTATCACTCAGGTTTAGTGCCGTACCGTCTTCCAGCGTATAGCCCTCTGCACTTGCGCTGCCCCTGTATTCGCCCTTCAGCTCCGGCCACTCAATGCCGATTTCCGGGTCGTTCCAAGCCATGCCGCCCTCATCATTCGGATGCCAGAAGTCATTCACCTTATAGCAAAACTCTGCCTCATCGCTCAGAACAAGGAAACCGTGTGCAAATCCCTCTGGAATGAGGAACTGCTTCTTATTCTCAGCAGACAAAGTCACACCATACCACTTACCATAAGTTTCAGAATTGCTTCTAAGATCAACAGCGACATCAAACACAGTTCCGCGCACAGCGCGTACCAGCTTGCACTGCGGATACTGCTTCTGGAAATGCAAACCGCGCAGCACGCCCTTCGTGGACATAGACTGATTATCCTGTACGAAGTGAATATCGATGCCGGCTTCCTTCATATCTTTTTCGTTGTAGGTTTCCATGAAATAACCACGTGCATCACCATGAACAGCAGGCTCAATCACGCAAAGCCCCTCAATGCCACCTACATTTTTCTCAACTTTAATCTGTCCCATTTCTTCTATCTCCTCTATTACTGCTCGATTTCTTTCAAATAACGACTCAGTGCATCCTGCCAAGTCGGAAGCGGAGTAAAGCCAGCTTCCACCAGCTTGCTCTTATCTAAGCGGCTGTTGAACGGGCGAGCTGCCTTGCTCAGACCGTACTCTGCCGTGGTCACCGGCAGGACTTCCGTCTTATATCCAGCCTGACGATAGATTTCTTTCGTGAAATCATACCAACTGATATAACCGCCCTCGTTGGTCGCATGGTAATAGCCGTATTTCTCGGTTTCATTCATATCAACGAGCAGTCGAGCCAAATCATATGTATAGGTCGGTGTGCCAATCTGATCATTAACCACGCGGACAGTATCGTGCTTCTTGCCGACATTCAGCATGGTCTTAATAAAGTTCTTACCATTCAGACCAAACACCCATCCTGCGGTGTGGAAATAATCAAAATGTCGCGGATGCCAGCGTTCATTAGAACTGACATTGGATAGTAAATCATCGGTTTATCAAATATAGGTAAAAGCTGTTTACTTGTTACTTTTGTTAATGGGTACAGGCGTGTGCCTGAACCTCCTGCTAAAATAATTCCTTTCATACTAGAAATCCTCCTACAGCCACTTTTTTAAGTTAGACTAATTTAATCCATCTGTTTTTTAGTTCAAACGGGAAAGCAGAACAGACAGTATGAGAATGTGTTAAATATAAATCACTGAACAACTCAGCCTTGTACAAGCTATTCTCCAGTATATTCTTAGGAACTGTCTTTCACGAAATCCGCAACAATCTTAATATTCTATTTTTCAACGATTCGAATTCTGGTGTCCGTCCAAAAATCAAAATAAAAAGGATATTAGGTACAATTAAACAAATCACTCCGCTTATAATAAATTTCACAAAACTAGAATTGAGAACTATCATATTAGAAAGCGTATAAGAAATTGACATTGATACTACAAACGTCCCAAAATACTTTAGTAGTTCCATCACATAATCAAAATATTTTTTATGCAGAAGGCCTTTATAAATCAAGATAGGAAAAGTATACGCATAGATGCAAAAATAACTACATGTAGTTCCCAAAAACACACCAACCACACCAAAAAGCTTGATAAATATTAATGAAAAAACAATATTTGAAATTGCCTCTATTATTGGAACAAATCTATCTTCATATTGAATCCCTGCAGCATCTTTAAAAACCCCATAAACCTTACGCATACCCATCAAGCAATAGTTAATTATCAAAACGACTACAATGTAATTTGATAAAATATATTCTTTTCCAAAAAACATCGACACAAATGGAGATATAAGGCAAAGCAAACACGTTGCTGTCATATTAATAACAAAGGCATTAAATAACTGTAACTCTTTATATATTCTAAAATTCTTAGCAATGTCATTGTATGTTAGCAAATCACCCACACTTGCTGTCGCACTTGTTACAATTTGAGCAAAAACATTAGTAACCGAAGTAATAATCAAACTATAATTTGAATAAATACCTACAATCAACAATCCGAAAAACTTAGAAAGAAGCACATTATCCGTACCGTAAACAACATAAGCTCCTATTTTATGAAACATTGTTCCTTTAACTTTCAATACAATATCATCAAAAGTTGCTTTATCTAACTTCTCTGCATTCTTAACTTTTAAATACGGATACCACTTATTAGTTGCAAGGTTCAGTAGGCTGTTTTCTATAATTCTCAAAATAACTTTACAAGCCAAATACCAGTAATAATTCTTAGTAAAAATAATTATAAGAATTTGAATAGAGTAAGATAACAACAGGTAGAATGAGTCTGCAATAAACACTATATAGTTTCTTTGCTTTGCATATAAGATAGAGCGCTTGTACGTAAACAAATACGAAGCCAACACCTCAAACAGCATTAATAGATATACAATGTTAAAATTAATGTCTATGGAGTTTTCGCCAATAAAAAAGCCAAGAAAAGGAAGTATCAGTAGACCCAACGAAAAAACAACTATTGCGATGATATTATAGCATTTTCTATAAAATCCCATCAGTGTTTTAATCTGAAAAATATCATCCTCCTGTATCGGTTTATACAAATGATATATTATGGCTGTTCCTATTCCCATTTCTGCCAAGGATAAAAGTGATAGAACATTTGAAAACAGTCCATTAATACCTTGATACTCTACACCCATTACTGCCAGCAATATTTTTCTATTTATCATGCCAAAAGCAATATTAATAATATAATATATCATTTGAGCTATGGTATTATAAAATGAATTTTTGGTTCTCATAACTATTCATCACCCCTTTATATTCTTCTTAAATTTCATATAAAGTATCTTAAACTTATAGATCATATAATATATTCTAGGAAATCGAATGATTCTGTAAGCATATTTTTTGATAGAATATTCAAAGTCATTAGCTTGCAATGACAATTGTCTTTTTATGTTCGCCATCTCGTCTGAATTTCTATTATAGCCAACCTGTAGATATTTAATTATGATATATTTAGCCGTTTCAACAATACGTCTATCACAATCATTTTTCAATTCAGGGAAAAAAGCAACCATTTGTTGCATTTGTTCATTTACAGACTCCCATAGGCCAATAATATTTGTTAAACTACTGCTTATACTACTACTATTCTCCACATAATAATACAAAGGATCCTCTATACCGACAACTATCTTTGCTTTCATAAATACCTTATATGTAGTAAGAATGTCTTCATAAGTACGACCAACAGGGAAATTAATCTCATTAAATAATTCCTTTTTATATAGTTTGTTCCATGCAAAGTTATTAAACGCTACTTGATTAATCAAATCTTTTGCAGCATGTATTCCATCCATCGATACACATGATCCAAACACCGAGCTAACTTCATGTCCATCTAGTGATGTTCGATAATATCCACAACAGCAAATATCAGCATTTTTATCATCCATTACAGAAACCAATCGTCTATACATATCTGGATGAACATAATCATCACTATCTACGAATGCGATATAATCCCCTTTTGCAAGGTTCTTACCATAATTGCGCGCATCGGATAAACCACCGTTGTCTTTATGAAAAATTGAAATCCTATCATCAATTTTTCCTATAGCCTGGCTTATACTAAATGTTCTATCTTTAGAGCCATCATCTACAACAATGATTTCTATATTTGAATATGTTTGTGCCATTAATGATTTCAAACATTTTTCAATTGTTTTTTCTACATTATAAGCAGGAACAATTATACTAACTAATTTCATATTTTTCTTCCTATAATATAGTCCAGTTTTTTTCATATAATCCAACTGGACGCTTATCGTTGCACCATCTAGACGGCGCTATAACTATTTTTTCTTCATTTTCTGCTAAATGTTGTGCCCACCAACTAAACGTACTATTTGAAATGACAAAATGTTTACAGGATGACATCAACCTTAACTTTTCCCAAACCGGATCATTTCCGCTCTCATACAGAGCTTTTCCTTTAACTTTGATGTTATTTTTTACCCAATCAATATCATCGGAAAAGAAACAAATTAAAGCATTTGGATATTTTTCCTTAATAAATTCTATTCCTTTAATATAATAATCCACTGTACATATCAATCTATCCTTCGAAATATTCTCGTTTAGAAAGTCTCCTCTACGTACTGTAACGCAGATTGATTCTGTACTTTGAATAGCTTCAAGCATAGATATATTCTTTTCCAGAACAGGTTTTATCGCTTTCAATTCGTTTCTTATAGAGGAATCGATATCTTTAAAATATTCAGGCGCCTCAAAATATCCCACCAAAATCTTATTCTTCACAAATCCAAACGGTTTTCTAAAAGGGATATATCCATCTTGGAAAATATATAAACCAAATTTATTGAGAATGCCACTCAATAACTTTTGCCTACGATAAAGCTCAAATCCATTTTTATTTTTAGTATATAGCCAGTTGATTTTTAACAAAATCTTCTGATACCAAGCAGACATATCTGCATTATCTTTCAAATACGGGATAACCGAAAAATCGTCAAGTGAATTAATCCATCCTTGTTCAGAATTATTTTTCTTCTTTATAGCATCATCATTAATCACAAGCACACTATCAGAGCACAAATTCATTATATTTCGTGCAAATGAATATTGGAACAATTGATTTCCCAAACGTTCACGCATATTTAAAATAACCACAAAAAGCACATTCTCCTTCTCATTTTATTCTTTTCTTAACTTCAAGCAATTTTTCAAAGTTCTTTTCACCAATGACCCTTTTTATTTTATATACTAATTTCTGTTTTGGTGTTTTCCAGGAAGCGTTATATTGATGAATACTAATGGTATTCATCGTTTTATGAACTTTACCGGTGTCATAATCCTTTGCTGCAAAATAATCCGTAGGATATATATGTAAATCACCAACATCCTGCTCACGATTATCTCGAGATAAACCTTTTTTTACTAAATACTCAGTAATATAGTAAGGGCTTGGCTTAAGATTCAGATTACCATCTTCCTGATAAAAACTCAGGTGATCATACATATCTCTTAAACCTTTTATAGTTTCATTTCCTGCTTCTCCGCCAAAGCCAATGCCACCATTAATCCAAGTACCACCTTCAAACCCCATATATCCTTTATTATCTCGTAATATATCAAGCGAAGCAATTAATTCAACATCCGTATCTAAATAGAAGCCTCCATGATTATAAATAATATCAAATCGTGCATAATCAGGCACAAATCCCCATTTACGTTCTTTGTAGGCTTCTGCCATGTATTGATTTTTATTCAAATCATAATTTGATTCATTCCACTCAATAATTTCGTAATCCGGACAATATCTTTTCCAACTCTCAATGCATTTTTTGTCTTTTTCTGGTATCGGATTGCCTCCAAACCAACAGTAATGTATTTTTTTAGGAATCATATCATAATCTCCTTATTTGTTTTGTTGCTCATAAAAAAATTCTTTTTTGCAACTTCTGGCATCGCCAAAAGCATAAAAATCAATGGACCTGTTGTTTCGCCTCTTAGTGTTGTGTTATAAAAAAAGAAAAATAGAGCCAAAATTGCAACTGTCTTTATAAAGCAATAATCATCTTCATCCACATACCTTCTTTTTATATTCAAAAAAGCTCTTACAATTACACTCAAATAAAGAGCAACACCAGCTAATCCAGTTTCTATAAACAACCAAATATGTTGAAAATACTGATAGTGAAGTGCACTATATTTTTGATAAAACTCACTTACAAAGAAATTGGTGTACTCAGCATTTCCTACTCCAGTGCCTAATAAAATTAAGCTCAAATCACCTTTGAATATCTCATTGATCACTCTAGATATGCCAGATAATCTATTCAAATCACCTGTTCCATCATATCCTGAATCTCTCGATGCATATGCTAAAAGCCCTTGAATAGTAAAATTATCTGCATAATTTTGACCATTATCATTTAAGAACACGAATAAACCAACGAAGGCTGAAAATACAATTGATATTAGTAACACGCATAACAGAATTCTAAACATCGATTTAAAATCGACTCTTAATGTTAACAGAATCGCAGCAAATATTATAGCCATTTCAGGAATAAATACTTTCAATTCTGCTAATGCAGACATAACAAGAGCCGCACAAATTACTGAAATAAAATAAACCAAACTTTTTTGGCCTTTAAAATACTTGATTGTAACATAACATGTCGTCAAGCACAATAAAAGATTCAATGGCGCATTGCATCCTGAATAATTCCAAAAAAATCCTCCAATCATATCGCCAACAATAGTACCAAAGGGATATGATACAAAAAACCTTTCGATAATGCACAATGGTAATGAAAGCCAAAATAGCTTTTCTAGGAAAGGAAATAGCTTTTTATATTCTTCCATTGTTAAAAATGTCGCACAATTGATATAGCAAATAAACATTCTTGTGTTATTCCGTAATCCCCAAACAACAAGAAATGGATTTTCTAAATTGACTAATGAACTACATATCATAGAGACAAAAAGCAAGAAAATTAAGGCCTCCGTTTTTGATACGCGCATTCCTCTAGCTGCCCTTACTCGAATGGCCATCAGTAAGACAAAAATATTTATTATATCTCCAAAATACAAAAGCGCTCTTGGAAAATTAAACGTATAAACAAGAATAATGGATACTGCAAAAAAAGCAATTGCAAAAAGTGAATATTCTGCGCCTGTCCACCTTTTCCTTGTCACATACATAAAATAAACACCACCTTCCATTCATATTAATCTAAAAACTCTTTGGAAGAAGATACACTTCCAATAATTTTTGCAGGGATACCAGCTAAAATAACTCCTTCTTTCAAGCAATCCTTATTGACGACTGCTCCAGCTGCTACTATCACATTATTTGCAATACTAACATCACCAATTATTTTTGCTCCAACACAAATTCTCACATTATCACCAATTACCGGACATTCTGAATGAATCCCATCATTTCCGATACAATTATTTCCGTAAAGTCTACAGTTCTTTCCAACACGAGCATTTCCATTAATCACTGTTCCTTGTGTGTGAAAAAAACGAACGCCTTCATCAAATACATTTTCTCCGCATTCAATGCCACAGCGCCGCCCCAATCTATTCATTTTTCTACAGGCAAATAAATAAAATATGGCATTAAAAGGATTTCGATTTCTTTTCGAATAATAATATGATGTCCATCTCAACTGCTTGGTATATAACCACGCATTATAGTCAGGATGAGATTTAACTATTTTCAAAAATTTCTGATACCAACCCTTTGAGCTTATATACAAATTTCTTTCCGATTTTATTACCTGTTTTAGCTCTTCCCTATTAGAAATCTCCATTTTAATCTTGGTCTCCTACACTATCACTTGCTTTTTTACAACTTTTGCCGGATTACCCGCAACAATACAATTATCAGGTATATCTTCTAATACAATGGATCCAGCTGATATCTGCACATTATCTCCTATGTGTATTCCACCGGCAACCACACTATTTGTATATATCGTAACATTGTTTCCAAAAGATGGAATATCTACACCTTCCTTGGTGTGTGATGGATTTCTACCTACTGTAACTCCCTGAAAAACAGAAAAATTCTGTCCTGCCTCTTTACAATGAATTACACAGCATTGTCCATGGTAGACAACGACCCCCCCCCAATATTTCCGGTAATTTCAACTTGCCGTTTATTAGGAAATAGTACTTTGATTATTTTGATGTTTAATTCTATACTGATAAACTGCTCTAAAAGGCAGGTTATATACAAGAGCCCAACATAAGCCAAACATACTCTCAGCTTTCGGCACTGAATACGAAATCTTTCTTAAATCAGTTTTTACAATATTATAAGCAGATCTATCCAACACACAAATCAGTGCAGGAATAATACATCTCCAAAAATTAAAATAAAGCACAAGTTTTTTCATAATTAAAATCTCCTATTTTTCCCGTTAGTACTAAGTTTTCCCAACAGCAGAATACCAGGAATAAATTTAATTCTGATACAAAAATTAAATACTCTCTGTTTGACCGGATTTTTCCAGAATGGATATCTTGCAATGACTCTTCTAATTTTATCGTCTGTTGTCATTTCAAAAATATGATTATACAAATCAAAACTCGGCTCTACTTCTGATCTTCTAACAGCCTTTTGAACGCACGTTCTGTATCTGCCAAGAAAATATCTATCTGTTCGATAGAGAAATCTCTCTGGATCAATAAATTTTCCTAGTTCAAATTCAATTTTTTCAATCTGTTTTTTTTGCCTCGTAAATTCATTATCTCGGTATTGATGCGTCAATGAATCTATATTATTGCAGCGATAAAAGTATAACGGATCATTAATATAACAAACACTTTTAGATTTCTGTAAATAAGCAATATCAAAAATAATATCTTCAGAAATAAACTCCCGCTCAGAAGGAAATCGAATATTATTATCTCTAATGATTTCCATAGAATACAATGCGTGCCACACAGACATGGAAAGAATTGCATCTTTTTTTGCTTCTGGTTTACTCGCAACCATTTCCAAAAGCACTTTATCAATTATTTCTTCATCACAAAAAACTTGTCTATTATAGTATGCAGGTACAGAAACAAATTTTCCAGAATCATATGCCATTGTATAACCGCAGTAACTTGTGTCTGAATTATATTCTTCTAATGCATTGTGAAGTTTCTGAATCATATTAACATCTGTATAGTCATCAGAATCAATAAAAGCAACATATTTTCCTGTTGCATAATCGAGGCCAGTATTTCGCGCCATCCCCAAACCCGCATTTTTTTTGTGTACTACGGTTATTCGAGCATCATTATTTGCCAACCTATCAACAAGTTTACCTGAAGAATCCGTCGATCCATCATCGACAAGAATAATCTCTATATTTTTATATGACTGCTCCATCAATGTTTTTACGCATTTTTCCAGGTATTTTTCTACATTATATACAGGAACGATAATACTAATTAAATCATTCATCGTTGTCTCTCTTCCTAATCTATATATCCAAATGACTTCGATAGTTTTTCTATCATTTCATCTTTCCTTTTTTGAGTTACATTTCCTCTGTGAGTATATTCTTCTCCAAATACTACATTTTGCTTCATTGCTACCTGATTTTTAGCAATAAACTCTTCTATTGTACAAATAGTTTTAGCCGGGGATCCGGCGACAACAACACCGTCTTGAATGCTCTTAGTAACTACGCTTCCCGATCCAATCACTACATTACTTCCTATGGTCACATTTGGTAAAATAATGCTTTTTGCTCCAATAAAAACCTTGTCGCCTATCGTCACTTTTCCAATACGACTATTTCCAACAAAGGTTTTCATACTTCCATCGTGGCACAATATCAAGCAATCCGGTGCAATCGTCACATCATTTCCAATGGTAACCAACCACGGGAATGATGGATCAATTGATACGCCCCTCTCGATTTTGACATTTTCCCCCACGCTCAATCCATCTTTTATCCACTTTTTTACTTTAATCCTAGTTATCACATTACTAATTGACATGTTTAACTACCTTTTTATAAGCATGTTTACTGTTTCTTTTAAATACTTCGGAAAATACAAACTAACATCTTGATGATCTGAATAGTTTGCAGTATTTTCATCTACTGAAGTAATTTGTTTTAAATCATTTAACAGATATATAATATGTTCATCAAAAGTATGCTCCTGCTTTGAATAGTGGAGATAAACTTTTGTATTCTGTAATCCGCGAATTTTGTTTCTGATATGATTGTCTAATTCATCAATAACAATTTCATCATCATGCAAAAAACCTTTTACAAAATTCAGCGTAGTCATATTCGCTGGTGCCTGCAAGTATTGCCCCAGTTTGTATTGTGGCGCACCAATAATAACAGCCTTAACTCGTCCTTCCATACTGGCAGCAATATTCAGAGCAGACCATCCCCCCTTTGATGAGCCAGCAAAATAAAGGTTCTCAAATGAATACTTATCTGTCACCTTTGTAATCAATTCAATTACTGCCTTTTCTGTATAAAACTCCGGGTACTGACCAAGATAATAACTTCCTCTTTGATCATCACCTTCGTCATCCAGAATATATAATCTGTTTACTTCAATGCTGTCCAACGTCCTTATGTAATTATACCTTGCTGGAATTCCTACTCTGGTACATGCACTGAACACAACCACCATATCTTTTGAATTCTTACATGGATAAAACAAATATTTAAGTGTAGAATTCTCATTTCGATATTTTTTCTCTCGAATAGCTTTACTTACCAGGCTCAAGGCATAATCAATATATTTTTTCACCTTTTTCATCATTGCCATTATCCTTGATATACTTTCAAAATTTGTTCAAAAAAACCATCTTCATTAAATTTCGTAATTGCAAGCTCTTTTGAAATTTTTGAAAATCTGTCATATTGATTTTTATTACTAACCTTCAAAATTGCATCTGCTATGGCTTCTACATCTCCCGGATGAATCAAATAACCATTTTCTCCATCTCTAACGGCAGCAGCCATATCTCCAACATCTGTAGCAATCACTGGCAAGCCATAGCTAATAGCTTCTAATACTGCCATCGGAAGCCCTTCATTGTAAGACGGAAGCACTAATGCTTGACTATCTTTTAAGTACCGTTCTTTCGCTTTTCCATCAGTCCAACCAGCAAATTCTATCCATGGCTCAACTTGTAATTCGCGCGCCTGCTGTTTTAAATTTGCTTCTTCCGCTCCACTTCCCGCAATTACGAATTTAATATTATTTAGGCTGCCCTCTTTTTTCAACAAACTAATTGCCTGTATTAAATCTGCTACACCTTTTCGCTTAATCAAAACACCAAGGAACAGAAATTGAAATCTTTTTTCATTCCAACTAGTGGTATAATTTGGAATGGGAACTGTATTGCTGACAACAACTGTTTTTGTTTTCGGTTCAATATCGTGGATAGCCTTGTTCCATTTTTCTCCCAGAACAATAAACGATGCACTTTCCCTCAAAAGCGTTCTTATCTTCTCTTTCGTCCTATCGTCAGATTCGTTATACCACTTTTGAAACTCCGAGCCATGCAGATGAATAACATCAGGAACACCGTATTTTTTACAAAGTTTATGAATTGCATATTTCCTATAAAAGCTGCCTCTATAAGACATATGAATATGAACTATATCGGGCTTGTTTGTTCTCATTTCTTTTTCAATATTCATATATGCCCTTATAAAATAAGCAATCTTCTTTATGCCAGAAGCTTCAATATAAGTTGGAATAAACTTCATCTCCACTCCGACCGAATCCCAATCAAACGACAACAATTGCTGAATAACGCTCGTGATTCCGCCTTTTACGGATTGATGATTTCCAATCATCAAAACCTTAATTCTCTTCACACCATCCCCTCCTTCAATCACAAAACTTTTAGAGAGATTTTAAGTATTTTTCTATACTGCTAATAATTGTCTGTTGATTCGACTTATATGGCTGCAGGTTTACATCTCTTATCGATTCGTAAGCATCTCCAAGTTTTTCTGTATCGTAACACGCAACAATAATGTTCATATCTTCAAATTCTTTTAACAGTTGTAGCTGATGGTCGTCAACGTGTTCTCCATATTTAGCCAATCGTGGTACCGCAATAACTTTCTTTCCTTTTTTCACCGCTCCGATTATTGCACCCGTTCCACCATGCGTGATAACTATATCCGCCTTTCCTTCCATAGAAGCAAATTCATCTCTATCCAAGAATTGCTTATAATTATAGTTGATCGGCTGATAATCGCTATAGCCTATCTGCGCAAATACTTCTTCTTTTATTTTCCCCTGTTCAATAAGTTTATCAATCGCCTTTAAAAGCCGATTAAATTGGAACTTCTGTGAACCCAATGTAATAAATATCATAAACTACGTCCCCACATTAATATATGCCACCCAAATAGATTGCTTTAGGATAAATTGACAGCATAGATTCCCACTGTACATAAAACTGGTCCGCGAATTTATATAACAATTTTCCAGTTTCTGTAGGAGATGTAACCTTCGCAAACGATTCAATATAGATCAGTTTTTTCCCCGCCATTTTCGCAATCAAGCACATTGGAATCATTGCTAATACGCCAGTACAGATAACAACATCAGGCTTTTCTTTTTTATATATCTGCAATGATTTCCAGGCGTTTTTGAGCATTTTCCAGACAAAATCTTTTTCTCGACGATTTACCTGACTCATGTAATATGTTTTTTCGCCCTTAGCTTTTGCACTATAATCTGTTTGTTCTGTAACAACAAAACTATCATATTCTTCCATCAGTGGTTTCAGCATCATAAGCTGCTCATAGTGTCCCCCTGATGAAGCCGCAAAACAAATTTTCATTCTTTTATCGCTCTCCATATCTCACACTCTACCTTCACTTAATCACGTTGGAAAATATCACGTGTATAAACCTTATTCTTCACATCGTCCAAACACTTGTCATAGCGATTTGCGATGATTGCGTTACTCAATTTCTTAAACTTAGTCAAATCATTGACCACAAGGCTGCCAAAGAACGTGTCGCCATCCTTCAGAGTCGGCTCATAAATAATCACCGTTGCACCTTTAGCCTTAATTCGCTTCATAACGCCCTGAATAGAACTCTGACGGAAGTTATCAGAATTCGACTTCATAGTCAGACGGTACACACCAATGGTTACAGACTTTTCATGCTTCTCATCATACTCATTGTCATCATTATAACCGTAGTATCCAGCCAATTTCAGAACACGATCTGCGATAAAATCCTTACGAGTACGGTTACTCTCAACAATAGCTTCAATCAAATTCTCCGGTACATCAGCGTAATTTGCCAATAGCTGTTTACTGTCCTTAGGGAGGCAATACCCACCATATCCGAAGCTAGGATTGTTGTAGTGGCTACCAATACGAGGATCAAGACAAACACCGTCAATAATCTGCTGGGTATTCAGTCCTTTGCTCTCTGCATAGGTGTCCAGTTCATTGAAGTAAGCCACACGCAGTGCCAGATAGGTGTTAGCAAACAGTTTTACTGCTTCTGCCTCGGTGAATCCCATAAAAAGTGTGTCAATGTTTTCCTTAATCGCACCTTCCTGCAGCAGACCAGCGAAATCATGAGCAGCCTCCACCAATCGCTCATCATTCGGATCTGTACCAACGATGATACGACTCGGATATAGATTATCGTACAATGCCTTAGATTCACGCAGGAACTCCGGGCTAAAGATGATGTTCTTACTATTGAACTTCTCACGCACAGAAGCGGTGTAACCAACAGGAATCGTAGACTTAATGACCATAATGGCATTCGGGTTATATTCCATCACAAGTTTGATTACAGCCTCAACCGCAGATGTATCAAAGTGCTGAGTGTGGCTATCATAGTTTGTGGGTGCCGCTATTACAACAAAATCCGCATCGGCGTATGCGGTCTTCGCATCCAGTGTTGCGGTCAGATTCAATTCTTTCTCTGCGAGGTACTTCTCAATATAATCATCCTGAATCGGAGACTTGCGATTGTTAATCAGATCAACCTTCTCCGGTACAATATCAACTGCAGTTACCTGATGATGCTGACTCAGCAAAGTTGCAATCGACAGACCAACGTAACCAGTGCCAGCAACAGCGATTTTGTAATTCTTCATAATATTTACTCCTCCGGTCTTCTTCGGACCCAATTCCCTCAAAAGGTGCTTTTATCTATGTACACATCTGCTCTTCACAGATAGTATTTCTTTTTCCTCTTGCCGCTCACAAGGCTAAATGTTTCCTTATGCTGTCGTATTCAACTCCACCATTGGTCATCAGACCTCAACTGATTTTGTTGAGTAGACATTTCTACACTCTACATACTTAAAAAAAGTAGCCTTTTCAGCATTTCGTATGCTTTTTATTGACCTTTTACAACAATTCTACTTCGATCCAACCTTCCCCAGCACAACAGCCACGGTCTTAAACAGAATCATAATATCCAACCCCGGACTCCACTTTTTAATATACTCGGTATCCAGTCTTACAACTTCTTCAAAGTCTGTGATATTACTTCTTCCGCTGACCTGCCACATACCGGTAAGTCCCGGCTTGAATGCCAGTCTGGAGCGGTGATGCATCTCGTATTTCTCCCACTCGTCCACTGTTGGCGGTCTGGTTCCCACAAGGCTCATGTCACCTATGAGTACATTCCAGAACTGTGGAAATTCATCCAGAGAGTAATCACGGATAAAATTACCGATTCCCTTGATGATACGTGGATCATTATCCATCTTGAACATCATACCATCTTTGATATCGTTCTGCGCCATCAGCTCTTTCTTCCGCTCTTCTGCATCCATATACATGCTTCGGAATTTGTAAATGTTGAATTTTTTGCCATTTTTTCCGATTCGCACCTGTTTGAAGAAAATCGGTCCCGGTGACTTAATATAAATGATTGGTGCTACAAAGATAAAAATGATACCTGTCAGTAGCATTCCAACCAGTCCTCCGCAGATATCCATCGTCCTTTTGAAGATCAGCTGACCGGCGCTTACCATATTGATGCTGGTCGAAAGCACCGTATATCCTTCCAGCTTTTCCACAATCTGATTGGAAGAATCATCCGCAACTCTTGCCAGCTTGATATGTATGGTAATTCCCATGATACCGAAATTTTTGATCATTTTATCCGGAAGCGCAAGCTCTGTCGGAATGCTGAAAAGTGCTTCATCCACCCAGTTCAACTGTGCAAAATCTTCAATCGCACTCTCTCCACAAAATACCGGGAATCCATGATAATTTGGAATTTCATTTTCTTTTGCATCAATAATTCCAATTCCCATTACATGAAACTCACTGTAGGGATTGCTGGTAAATGCCTCCACAATTTCTCTATAATTCTTTTTTCCACCGATCAGAAGGATCGCTCTTTTCCCTGATGCAGGGCCTCTGTGCTTGGAAAGCCATTTTTTCAACAAAATCCTTCCTATATATAATACGCAGATCGATATGATTGGGAATGCAAATATAACAACTCGTGAGTAATTGCTCGACTCTTTCATTGCAAACAAATAAGCAATCACACACACAGTCACGATGATTGCGTGCTTTGCGACTGCCTTAGTCTCCAACCAGTACCCTCTTCTTAAGATGCCCTTGTAACTTCCCATCATCAGTCCCACAACCAGATCGATCGCCGCTATCGCAAAAAACACATTCCGGTAAAGCGGTGCTTCTCTGTAATATACAGTCCCATGACGTAACCACTGAGCAAGTAAATAAGATACTTCCAACAATATTAAATCTAACAAAAAAAAAATCCCAGTGCTTTAGCCAACTGGAAGTTTTCTTTCTGTACATAAGTGACCCCAACCCTTTTAAATCATTACATTTGTAATACGTCTCTTTTAATGTTTATAACACATTTTGCATAAAAGGTAAATGGTTACTCACGCCCAATTACGTTTTAATTACTTTTTTCGTCATTTTTTACTTTTTTCGCGAAGAAAATCCATTACTTTTATTTGTTTTTTTGACAAACCCGCAGCTTTTTAATGTACAACAAAAGCACCAAAAAAGGTACTTTTGTTACTTTTCTACCTGTTTTTAGGCGAAAAACTACCAACCACCGAATATTGATGGTTGGTAGAAAATCCTTGATTTTTATTTCTTCAGTGCAATAATTGCCTTCACCACATCGTCAATTCCCATCTCAGAGCTGTCGATCAGAGTTGCATCTTCTGCCTGTTTGAGCGGTGCGATCTCTCTTGTCATATCGCGCTCGTCTCTTTCCTGGATATCCTGCCTGATCTGTTCAAAATCACAGGCTTCTCCTTTTCCTTCCAGTTCTTTGAACCGGCGCATTGCGCGGCATTCTACACTTGCAGTCAGATACACTTTAACGTCCGCATTCGGAAGTACATTGGTTCCGATATCTCTTCCATCCATAACGACATCTTTTTCTTTTGCAAGATTTCTCTGCAGATCCAGAAGCTTTGCACGGACTGCCGGTACTGCCGAGCTTACGGATGCCATATTTCCAACCGCTTCCTCACGAAGCTGTGAAGTGATGTTTTCTCCATTCAAATAGACTTGCTGCACACCATTTTCATAACCAAGCTCTACCTTTGCATCCTCGCATGCCGCCTCGATCTTCTCTACTTCTCCCGGTACGATCCCTTTTTTCAGAAAATGTACGGCAAGTCCGCGGTACATTGCCCCGGTATCTACATAGATGAATCCCAGTTCCTTTGCAACCAGTTTTGCGATCGTGCTTTTTCCGGCACCTGCCGGTCCGTCAATTGCGATATTATATCCCATTTTATATCCTCCCTGTTTCACTCACATTTTCCTGTTTACGCCATCTCTGGATTGCTGTGCGATATCTATAATCCAAAAACTACCAGATATTACTTCCTGCCGCATATGCAGTCGACCACGCGATCTGCAGATTGAATCCACCGGTCAGTGCATCCAAATCCATCACTTCCCCTGCAAAATACAGTCCCTGTACCAGCTTTGACTCCATCGTAGACGGATTGACTTCTTTGACTTTTACGCCGCCCCGTGTAATAATTGCCTCTTTGAAATCTCGAAGCCCGGTCAATGTCACAGTAAAATGCTTGATCAGATGGACGAAATTCATCCGCTCTTCTTTTGTAATCACATTGACCTTCTTCTCCGGATCAATGCCGCTTAAGTGGATCATGACCGGAAGTAATTTTGCCGGAAACAGTCCGGTAACTGCATTTTTAAACTGTTTATTATGGTTTGCATCAAATTCCCGCAGCACTCTCGCATCCAGCTGCTCTTCGGAAAGTGCCGGCTTCAGGTCGATAACCAGCTTTAACTCATGCTTTTTCTGCAGGATTTTACCTACATAGGCGCTCGCACTGATGATCAGTGGTCCGCTTACTCCAAAGTGGGTGAATAACATTTCTCCGAAATCACTGTACAGCTCTTTCTTTCCGTCATAGACCGTTGCCTGGACATTTCGGAGGGAAAGCCCCATCAATGCCGGAATGTACTCTTCTCTGACATTCATCGGAACCAGGGAAGGTGCAGGTTTGGTGATCTTGTGTCCCATCGCTTCTGCAAAGCGATAGCCATCTCCGGTGGAACCTGTTGTCTGATAGCTGACACCACCGGTTGCGATAATGCAGGCATCCCCTTCTTCTTTGCTTCCATCTGCCATGACAAGATAGGAAAATCTTCCATCCTCTGCCACAACTTTTTCTACATTGGAATAAAGATGGATGTGTACTCCATTTCGCTTCATTTCCAGCTCCAGTGTGCGGATAACATCCGAAGAATGATCCGACTGCGGAAATACACGGTTGCCACGCTCTGTCTTCAGACGCAGTCCTGCATTTTCAAAGAAATCCATCACATCCTGGTTGGTAAATCCGTAAAAACTGCTGTACATGAATTTCTCATTGGATACCATATTCTGGAAAAGTTCATCCACGTCACAGGCATTGGTGACATTGCATCTGCCTTTTCCCGTGATGAAAAGCTTCTTTCCAAGTTTTTCATTTTTCTCAAATACGTGGACTTCATTGCCATTTTTCGCCGCAAAGATCGATGCGAACATACCGGCAGCTCCGCCCCCTACGATCAGTACTTTACTCATTTGATCCTTACCTCATCTTCTACAGGCTCCAGCTCATCTCTGGAATAAACCTGATATTCATCCCAGATGTCCTCCAGTGTCTCCAGCGTCTCGATGACATCATCCTGCTTCTTCATACAGAGTGCAACCACCAGTGCATTGATCACACTGAGCGGTGCAACCAGGGAATCTACGATAGATGCCATATCACTCTTGGCGATCAGATTGCAGGAGGAATAGAGATTCATCGGTGAATTCACACTGTCGGTCAAGGTTATTACCTTTGCTTTCCGGTTGCTGGCAAATTCCAGTGCTTTTAAAGTACGCATGGAATATCGCGGAAAACTGATCCCGATGATCACATCTTCTTCCCCGATCCGGATCAGTTGCTCAAAAATCTCGCTGGAACTGTTGGTATCGACCTCTACCACATCCTCACAGATCAGATTCAGATAGAAAGTCAGGAATTTTGCCAGCGGTGCACAGCTTCGGATTCCGATCACATAAACCTTTTTTGCCGCAAGGATCGTATCCACCGCCAGCTCAAATGCATGATTGTCCACAGATTCCAATGTCTGCTTGATCTTCTCGATATCAGACTGCAGAACCGTCGCCAGGATCTCGCTCCGGTCGATCCGTCCGTAGGTCACTTCCATACGCTGGATAGAATTCAGCTTGGTACGCACCAGTTCTCCCAGTGCTTTCTGGAATTCGGGATAGCCTTTATATCCAAGCTGTGTTGCGAAACGGACAACCGTTGATTCGCTGACACCGACTGCCTCTCCCATCTTTGCAGCCGTCAGGAAGGCTGCTTTATCATAATTTTCTTTGATGTAATCCGCAAGCCGCTTCTGTCCTTTGCTGAACTTCGGATATCTCTCATCAATTCTAATCAGTAACTCATTTTTTGTGCTCACAATTTGCCTCCAAATAAGAAACGTGCCTTTTTATAAAATCATTTACTTCTATTATAAATAAGGTCACAACCCTTTTTATTATAAGCAAAAGAGCCATAAAATTCAACTCGAATTTTATGGCTCCTGAGGTTACGTTTTGCTCACAAAATACTGTCTGTAACAGCTTTCGTCAGTTCGGCGTTATTATACCGGATAACTTCCGTCTTTTGCAATTGTAGCATCTACTTTCTTCTCCTGTGCCTCGCGGTATTTGAAGAAGTCTGTAGCTACCTGCGGGAAGAGTGCGTAGCTGAGTACGTCTTCATCCTGCTCCTTGTACTGTTCCATCTCTTTTTCAAGAGTTCCGAGTTCATCCGGGATCAGATCTGCTGGACGGCATGTGATAACTTCCGGATTGTCTCCAAGTACTTTCTTAACAACATCCGGGTTGAACGGTTTAACAGTTGCACCGTATTTTCCGCTCAGGATGTCTTTCGTCTCTTTTGTTGCCATCTTGTAGCGTTCGCCCATCAGGACATTGAATACTGCCTGTGTACCAACGATCTGTGATGACGGAGTAACCAGCGGTGGTTCACCAAGGTCTTTACGAACTCTCGGTACTTCTTCAAGTACGTCGTAGAACTTGTCTTCTGCTCCCTGCTCTTTGAGCTGGGAAGTAAGGTTGGAAAGCATTCCACCCGGTACCTGGTACAGAAGAGTCTTGATGTTAACACCAAGGTTCTTCGGATTGAGAAGTCCGCTGTCAAGTGCTTCGTCACGGATCGGACGGAAGTAATCAGCGATCTCAGCCAGAAGATTCTGGTCAAATCCTGTATCATAAGGTGTTCCCTTGAATGTCTCAACCATAACTTCTGTTGCCGGCTGAGAAGTTCCAAGTGCGAACGGTGAAATAGCGGTATCGATCACGTCTACACCGGCTTCAACTGCTTTTAAGTATGTCATTGAAGCAACACCTGATGTGTAATGTGTATGCAGCTGGATCGGGATATCAACAGCTTCTTTTAATGCTCCGACAAGTTCTGTTGCCTTGTACGGAAGAAGAAGACCTGCCATATCTTTGATACAGATAGAGTTTGCACCCATATCTTCGATTCTCTTTGCGATGTCTACCCAGTAATCCAAGGTGTAAGCATCTCCAAGTGTGTAAGAAAGCGCGATCTGTGCTTCTGCTTTCTCAGCGTTAGCTGCTTTTACTGCTGTCTGAAGGTTTCTAAGGTCATTCAGACAGTCAAAAATACGAATGATATCGATTCCGTTTGCAACAGATTTTTTAACGAAGTATTCTACTACATCATCTGCGTATGGACGGTATCCAAGGATGTTCTGTCCACGGAAGAGCATCTGAAGTTTGGTGTTCTTGAATCCGTCACGGAATTTACGAAGTCTTGACCATGGATCTTCATGCAGGAAACGAAGGGATGCATCAAATGTAGCTCCACCCCAGCACTCTACGGAATGATATCCGACTTTGTCCATTTTATCTACGATTGGAAGCATCTGTTCTGTGGTAAGTCTTGTTGCGATCAGGGACTGATGCGCATCACGCAGAACTGTTTCCGTAATCTTAATCGGTTTCTTTTCAATTGCTGCCATTATATCTTCCTCCAATTATTATAAGGTTTATTAAGCTCCAGGATTGTTATCTCACTGTCAGATACGCGCTGCTCGCAGCGCTAAGGAAACCTGACGGTTTCCTTCTGTGCCTGATGGCACAGTCTGACATTTCGATAGCAACCGCGATTTGCCCTTGCAAGCAAGCAAATCGCTTCCTGTTGCTACATTACTCCGAAAATAGCCATAAATGTTCCGGCTGCTACGGCTGTTCCGATAACTCCGGCTACGTTCGGTCCCATTGCATGCATCAGAAGGAAGTTTGTAGGATCTGCCTCAGCACCAACCTTCTGAGATACACGGGCTGCCATAGGAACCGCAGATACACCAGCGGAACCAATCAGCGGGTTAACCTTACCATGTGTAA
>OGQE01000266.1_pt1 | contig 62664 bp, 51 predicted proteins | sample 1553131 | NCBI WGS metagenome assembly OGQE01 (sample SAMEA2579929, study PRJEB22360) | human gut metagenome | biome: human gut; feature: human-associated habitat; material: faeces | place: Denmark | collected 2008/2010
GTTACAAACGGTCAACGGGCTGAGGTAAAGCGGGCCTGCACTGCGAAGGAATATCTCTGATTTCCGCGTCCGATTCGTCACAAAGAAGTCTTTTTCTTTACAAGCGTATCATTCCAACAAATACAAATTTAATTCTATTTATCTTACTTTTTTCGTTGCTGCATACAGCTTTGGTCCTACGATTACTGCAATAATGATCTTAACAGCATCTCCTGGGAGATACGGGATAACGCCCATGAAAAGACCTTCTTTGAAGGAAAGACTCATCAGTTTTGCGAGCCAGACTGTTCCGAAGATATAGCATACAGCCATACCAATGAGCATACCGATGATCGTTGGGATCAGCTTACGGTCAAAATATTTCATTGCAAAGCCCTGGATCAGTGCAAGAAAAATAAAGCCGATCAGATAACCGCCTGTCGGTCCTGCAAGTACACTGAGACCCGCATGGAAGGAGGCAAAAACCGGAAGTCCTACTGCACCGAGAAGCAGATAAATTAAAAAGCTGATCGTAGCATCTTTCATTCCCAAAATAAATACGGAAATAAAGATAACCAGATTTGTGAGAGAAATCGGTACCGGACTGAATGGAAGCGGAATTGACAGCGGTGCAAGAATGCAGGTGATCGCAGTCATCAGTCCAATCAGAGTAATCTGTCTGGTTCTTGAATTTTGAGTAAGAGAGGTTGTCTGTCCGTTTGGTTGTTGATTAGTCATGAGTGACTCCTTTCAAATATCTTGATTAAATTTCTTATATGTCCTACGCAAGTATAAAGCACAAAAAAATATTTGTCAACCAATTCTGAATTAAGGTTGACAATCGAGCTGCTTCGAGGTTAACAATGTGAATGCGAGAAAGGTGAGAGAAAGGTGAAACTGTAAACCGACAGTACCAGTTTCAGGTGATTTAATGCTAATTTAATAATTGCAGCTATTCCTATAAAAGATACAGCCATGCTATAATAAAAACTAAGATTTTAATGAAAAGAGGAAGGATATGTTTGGTTATGTGACGGTGTGTGAACCGGAACTGAAGGTAAAAGATCTGAAAAAATACAGAGCATATTATTGTGGGCTGTGTCGTACTTTAAAAGAAGATTATGGATTTATGGGGCAGATGACGCTGACATATGATATGACGTTTGCAGTGATCCTGCTGTCCTCATTGTATGAGAGGATTCCAGAACTGGAGAAGCACCGCTGCAAGATCCATCCAGTAAAGAAGCAGATGATGCAGCGGAACGAGATCACATCATATGCAGCAGCAATGAATGTTTTGCTGGCTTATTATCATATGGAAGATGACTGGCAGGATGAGCGGAAGGTGACAAGCCTTTTGGCAAAAAGTATGATGGAAGGAAAAGTGAAGAAGATCATTGAAGCGTATCCAAGACAGAGCAGAGTGATCAGAGACTCTTTAAAAGAACTTTCAGAGTGTGAAAAGGAGAATTGTCAGGATATTGACCGGGCAGCGTGGTGTTTCGGACGTCTGATGGCAGAACTTCTGCTTTATAAGGAAGATATCTGGGAAAAGACGCTCCGGAAGATGGGATTCTATTTAGGAAAGTTTATTTATATCATGGATGCTTATGAGGATCTTTCTGAAGATAAAAAGAAAAATCGCTATAATCCGTTAAAGCAGATCTCGGAAAAGGAAGATTATGAAGAACGGATGGTTCAGATCCTGCGAATGATGATCGCAGAAAGTACGGCACGGTTTGAGCAGCTCCCGTGTCTGGTAGATGTGGACATTTTAAGGAATATCCTGTATGATGGAGTCTGGAATCGGTATAATCAGATTCAGAGTCGGATTCAGGAGCAGAATCAGGCACAAATGAAAAAAAGTAAGAAAAGTGAGGAAAAGAAATAGATGAGGAAAAATCCGTATGAGGTACTTGGGGTGTCTCCGAGTGCATCGGATGATGAGATAAAGAAAGCATACAGGGAATTGAGCAGGAAATATCACCCGGATGCGAATATAAATAATCCACTGGCAGATCTTGCAGCGGAAAAATTTAAAGAAGTTCAGGAAGCTTATGATACGATTATGAGAGAGCGGACAAGTGGATCAGGTTATAGTTATGGTTATGGTAGTGGTTACGGGAACAGCTACGGAAATGGTTATACAGGCGGACAGATTGATCCAAGGCTCCAGGCAGCGGCCAATTATATCAACAGCCGCAGGTACAGAGAAGCGTTAAATACATTGGATCAGGTAAATGAGAGGAGTGGAATGTGGTATTATCTCAGCAGTTGTGCCAATGCAGGCTGTGGAAATAATATTCTGGCGAGAGATCATGCAGCACAGGCTGTAAACATGGAGCCTGGAAATCCGCAGTACCGGCAGTTACTGAATCAGTTGGAATTTGGAAGTAACCGCTATAGCAACAGTCCATATGGTGGAGGGTATGCACCGGGGAGCAGTAATTCCTGTGGTACAGGAAATCTCTGCTGTGACCTGTGGATTGCGGATTCACTCTGTGAATGTATGGGAGGAGATCTTTGTACATGCATTTAAAAGCGAAAAGGGCAGCGTTTGGTGGATTGCTGCTTGCGATGACTGTCATCTTTATGTTTTTAGGAAGTGTGATAGAGACAAATACATTATTTTTATTGGCGGCAGCGTCCTTTTTTGTGGGTGTCGTATTCAGAGAGTTCGGTCAGATGACTGGACTTGCTTTTTATCTTTCAGCAGTGTTGCTTGGGTTTCTTCTGGCACCGAATAAACTCTATGTTATTACTTTTGCCGGAATGGGATTTTATATTTGGGGAAGAGAATTTATCTGGAAAATCCTGGAGCGTTCTGCCGGAGTAAAGCGGAAAATGCAGTGGTATCGGCTGGCAAAAGTGATCCTTTTTAACGGACTCTATCTGCCATTGATTTTGGGATATGGAGAATTATTTTTCGGAGGAGAAATATCGGAGTGGCTTCGTTACAGTTCTGTTCTGGCAGGACAGGTGATTTTTGCACTTTATGATAAGGCATATGACTATGTACAGTTGCAGATCTGGGGAAAGATAAGAAACCGGCTTTTTTCTGAGTAAAAAAGGGCAAAAAGGAAGAGCCACATTTCTGTGACTCAAGGGGAAAAAGTTTATGAAAAAGTGTTCTTTGTTAAGAACAATTATAGTATAGAAATAATTTGTGAAAATTGTGTGATGATTGTTTGAATGGAATATGAAAATCTACAAAGTTCTTGAAAAAAGAAAAGAAAATAAAGGAGCAGATAAATCTTGTAAATGTGTAATAATAATGACAGATTTTGCTGGAAAAATATGTAAAAAATTAAGGGAATATTAAAAAAATATTAAAAATTAGGGGGGTAGTGAAATATACTGAATTATGTTGAAAATAAAGGGGGAAAATGCTATCATTGTGCATGACAAACAGAGGGTGCATCGAAAGGTGCAGAGGCATAAGATGGAGTTTTAAAGGTATAGTTATACAATGAGGGAAAAAGAATTAAAAAAGAGAGCGGAACGAGGAGAGAATGACGTAAAGGGGAAGGAAAAAAGATTCGAACATTGGCAGATTATAGCCGCCTATCTGGTCATATATGACATATTCGCAGTGAATTTTTCTTATTTTCTGGGGTTACTTCTAAGATTTGATTTCAGTTTCACAAAGATTCCAACAGAATATATCCATGCAATGCTCAGATTTGCACCGATTTATACGGTGTTCTGTCTGGCTGTATTTTGGGTACTTAAATTATATAATAGTTTGTGGGCATTTGCCAGTTATACAGAGCTGAACCATATTTTACTTGCAAGCATTATTACAACCCTTTTTAATGTAGGAATTACGATGCTTTGTAAGAGAATGCCGGCTTCTTATTATATAGTAGGAGCAGTCATGCAGTTTTGCCTGATTACAGGGATTCGGTTCGGATATCGCTATATTACTCTTGAGAGAACAAGGATGGCACAGGTGAGAAAAGAGCAGAACCATACAAATGGCCGGAATATTATGGTGATCGGAGCTGGTGATGCGGGAAAGAACCTTGTACGTGAATTGAAGACTTCCAGACGGATCAATGGTACGCCGCGATGCATTATTGATGACAACAGAAATAAATGGGGCAGAAATATTGAAGATGTACCGATCGTAGGGGGAAGAGCATCTATCTTTTCAGCAGTTGAAAAGTATCAGATCAGTACGATCCTTTTTGCAATTCCGACAGCAAGTGCAGAGGCAAAAAGAGAGATCCTGAACCTGTGTAAAGAGACAAAGTGTGAACTGAAGATACTTCCGGGTGCGTATCAGTTTGTGCAGGGAGAAGTATCTCTGGCACAGATTAAAGATGTTACGGTAGAGGATCTGCTTGGAAGGGATCCGATTCAAGTGGATATGGAACAGATTTTTCAGTACATAAAGGGAAAGACGATTCTGGTGACGGGAGGCGGAGGCTCAATCGGAAGCAAACTGTGCCGTCAGATTGCGTCCCATGAGCCAAAGCAGTTGATCATATATGATATTTATGAGAATAATGCATATGCCATCGAACAGGAGCTTCGCAGAAATCATCCGGAACTGAATCTGGTGACTCTGATTGGTTCCGTACGTGACAGCAGAAGGCTGAATCAGGTTTTTAAAAAATATAAACCGGACATCGTATATCATACGGCTGCACATAAGCATGTTCCTCTGATGGAGACAAGCCCGAATGAAGCGATTAAAAATAATGTAATCGGAACATACAAAACTGCCTATGCGGCAATGCAGAATGGAGTAAAGCGGTTTGTTCTGATCAGTACAGATAAAGCTGTAAATCCAACGAATATCATGGGTGCAAGCAAGCGACTGTGTGAGATGGTAATCCAGAGCATGGATGCAGTCAGCAAAAGTGGCAGAATGGATTTACTCCCATTACTGCATGGCCACAGAGACAATGCAGAAGAGCTGGCAAAGCAGGCAGAAATCTGTCTGAAAAAGGCAGAAGAAGAGCAGACGGACGGCAAAGACTCAGAAACTATGGGAAATACTGCCAGACTGAAAATTGAAAGTATCAAGAATCGTGAGAGAACAGGAACTCAGTTCGTTGCGGTACGATTTGGAAATGTACTGGGAAGTAATGGATCGGTGATTCCACTATTTAAGAAGCAGATCGAGGCAGGTGGACCGGTTACAGTTACGCACCCGGATATCATCCGCTATTTTATGACAATCCCAGAGGCGGTGAGTCTGGTGCTTCAGGCGGGAACATTTGCCTGGGGTGGGGAGATCTTTGTCCTTGATATGGGAGAACCGGTGAAGATTGATACACTGGCAAGAAACCTGATCAAGCTGTCAGGATATGAACCGGATGTAGATATCAAGATCGAGTATTCAGGTCTTCGGCCAGGAGAAAAATTATTTGAAGAAAAGCTGATGGCAGAAGAAGGAATCATGCGGACAGATAATGAACTGATTCATATTGGAAAGCCGATTCCATTCGATACAGAGGTATTCTTTGAACAATTAAAAGAACTTGCTGATACATGCTATAACAATTCTGATCATATTGTAGAGCTTGTAGAGCAGATCGTGACAACATTTCATCCGGTAGGAGAACATCCGACAGGGAATGAGATGGAGAAAAGTGAAGCTGAACAAGGAAACAGATAAAATAGAAAATCAGAGGAATTTCAAGGTTATGAATGATGAGTAAAATGGAAGAAAAGAAAGAAGAAATCAGCAGAAAAAAATATCATCGGAATATCCGTTGGATGCTGGTCTTATATGATCTTGTGGTTTATGCAGCAGTTGCAGCAATACTGCTGATATTTTATTGCGGATCAGAAAGGCTGACGGGGAGCGGAGTCCTGCAGCAGATATGTCTGGCCGGAGTCTGGATCTTTCTGGTAAGAATAGCAGGAAATATTTATGGACAGGTATGGCGATATGGAGGAATCCAGTGCTATATCAGACTTTTGTTTACAGATGCGGTGGCATTTATCGGATATCTTGGAACAGAACTTCTTCTCCCAATCCAAAAAATCAGTTTTGCAAGAATGGTATCGTTGGTCAGCCTGAATCTTCTCGGAGCACTGACCTTGCGAATGGTATACCGTTACGCATATAAATGTGGTGATCAGAGGAGTGTAAAAGGGAGAATTTTATCAGCATTGCTCCATATGTTCGGAGGAATCGAAAGTGAACCGGATAAAGAAGTCCAGAAGATTAAAGTGGCGATTATTGGAGCAGGACGTGTAGGAGTCAGTCTGGCGGAAGAACTTTTGAATAATCCGGAAGCGTCCTATCTGCCAAGGCGCTTTATTGAGACAAATCCGGAAAAAGTAGGAAGAGAGATCCAGGGACTGCCGATCTGGTCAGAAGATGAGGCGACTTTCAGCAGACTGGGAGAGTATGAAGTACAGGAGATTATTTTTGCAATTCCGTCTATGGAAGCGAAAAAGAAGAAAAAGCTGTATGAGTACTATAAAAAAGCAGGATATAAGCTGAAAGTATATGATTATCCTATAGTATATACGGCAGGAGGAAAAAGGCATTTACGTGAGTTCGATATAGAGGAGCTGCTTTTCAGAAAACCGCTGATCGTGTCAGACGAGAATACCAATGCTTATTATAAAGATAAAGTAGTACTGCTCACGGGAGGCGGAGGTTCGATTGGAAGCGAGTTATGCCGTCAGCTGGCAAAGATGAAGCCAAAGCAGATCATTATTCTGAATATTTATGAAAATGGAGCATATGACGTACAGCAGGAATTAAAGATTGTTTATGGGGATAAATTGAACCTGGAAATCGAGATCTGTTCAATTACGCACAGGAAAGCTCTTGAAAAAGTATTTAAGAAGTACCGTCCGCAGATTGTTATTAATGCGGCGGCACATAAGCATGTACCGCTGATGGAAAAGAACTGCATTGAAGCAATCTACAACAATATTTTTGGAACGGAAAATTTAGTGAATTTATGCGAAAAGTATGAAGCAGAACGTTTTATGATGGTATCTACGGATAAAGCTGTGAATCCAACGAATGTGATGGGAGCAACGAAGCGTTTCTGTGAGATGATCGTACAGAGTGCGAGTACTCACGGAAAGGTGAAGTACAGTGCCACACGTTTTGGAAATGTGTTGGGCAGTGCCGGTTCAGTTATTCCGTTGTTTAAACGTCAGATTGCAAATGGAGGTCCGGTGACCGTTACGGATAAGAGAATCATCAGATATTTCATGACAATCCCGGAAGCCTCACAGTTGGTTCTTCAAAGTGGTGCGATGGCAAAAAACGGAGAACTATTTGTGCTGGATATGGGACAGCCTGTAAAGATCCTTGATCTTGCAGAAAATCTGATCCAGCTTTCAGGAGTGCAGGGAATTAAGATTGTGGAGACAGGACTCCGGCCGGGAGAGAAACTCTATGAAGAATTACTGGTGAAGACAGAAGAACTGGATAAGACACCAAATAAGATGATCTTTATTGAAAGAGATACAGCACTCAGTAAAGAAGAGATTAGTGAAAGAATGGAAATTCTGAGAAAAGCATGTGACATGGGTGATGATCTGATGGCAAAAGAGGCCTTGAGAAAGGTAGTTCCGACCTACAAGACACCAGAAGAGATGAATCAGAAAATGGGAGCATAAGTAAGGAAGGTTCATAGCTGATAAAAATGAGGAAAATGATGATGTTTAATAAAAAGTTTAAAAAGTATATTTGTATATCAGTAGGAATAGTGGGCACGTCATTTGTGGGATTAAAAGCTCTTGCAAAATATAAAAAAGGCAGTTATATTTATCAAAATTCATTGAAAGAGCAGAATCCTTTTGAAGGGAAAAAAGTAATTTTTGTAAATGATGAAAATGTAAAAGAAAATGCAGATGGAGTAAGTGGATATTTAGAGGAAATTGGAGATTCTGATTTCGTACCATCATTTTATGATAAATATATCAAGAGAACTATGGATGTTGTATTATCTTTCGGAGGATTAGTGGTTTTATCACCTGTATTTGCAGGAGTCGCTCTTGCAATTATGATTGAAGATCCAGGACCGGTATTTTTTACACAGAAACGAGTTGGACAAAATAAGAAATATTTTACTTTACATAAATTTCGCTCGATGAAATTGTCTACACCACATGATGTTCCTACACATCAGCTAGAGAATCCAGAGCAGTATATTACAAAAATAGGAAAGTTTATCCGGGCACATAGTCTGGATGAATTACCTCAGATTTGGGATATTTTTGTTGGCAATATGAGTGTAATTGGTCCGAGACCAGCTTTATGGAATCAGGATCTGTTGATTGCGGAAAGAGATAAATATAATGCGAATGATGTGAAACCAGGGTTGACAGGATGGGCTCAGATCAATGGAAGAGATGAACTGGAAATAGAAGAAAAAGCCCGGTTAGATGGAGAGTATGTTCAAAAAGAAAGCTTATTATTTGATACAAAATGTTTTATAGGAACGATTAGCAAAGTGGGGCATGATGATTCGGTAGTTGAAGGCGGAACCAGAGAAATGTCTGAAAAAAAAAAGTGGGATTTTACCACAGGAAAATCAAAGGAAGAACTGATAGGGAATATTGGTTTTGGTGAACCGGTAGAGGTAGATAGAACGCAAGTAAAAAAAGTACTGATTACAGGAGCTGGTTCTTATATTGGAGAAGCTTTTGAGAATTATACAAGAGAAAATTATGCTGATAATTTTCAGATTGATACTGTAGATATGTTGGATGATATCTGGAGAACAAAAGACTTTTCTAAATATGATATTGTTTATCATGTGGCAGGAATCGCACATGCAGATGTGGGAAATGTATCGGATGATGTAAAACAGAAATACTATGAAATAAATACAGGCCTGACATTAGAAGTGGCTGAAAAAGCCAAGAAGGAAGGCGTAAAAGAATTCGTTTTTATGTCCTCAATGATTGTTTATGGGGATTCAGCGCCATTTGGCAAAAAGAAGGTGGTGGATGAAACAACACTTCCTGTTCCGGCAAATTTTTATGGAAATTCAAAGTTCCAGGCTGATGTAGCAGTTAGAGAAATGGCAGATGAAAAGTTTAAAGTTATCGTGCTGAGACCGCCTATGATTTATGGAAAAGGAAGTAAAGGTAATTATCCCATACTGGCAAAGATGGCGAGAAAGCTTCCAGTATTTCCTGAGGTTATTAACGAGCGTTCCATGCTTCATATAGATAATTTATGTGAGTTTTTATGTCAGATCATGCTAATAAAATTATTTACATTAGAAGCTGTTGTGTTGATTCCTCAGAATCCAGCATGGACAAAAACCTCTGACATGGTAAAGAAAATAGCAGAAGTGTCAGGAAAAAGAATTATTACAACGAAATTATTCACACCAGCAATAAAATTATGTGGAAAAATACCAGGGAAAATAAGTGATCTGGTGAATAAAGCTTTTGGAAATAGCACATATGCTTTAGCAATGTCGCAGTATGAGGGAATTGATTATCAGGTGGTTGATTTTGAAGCAAGTATTGAAAGAACAGAAAGTAATGAAAAAAAAAAGGATGAGAAGCCGAAAGCATTGATTGTTGCGTCTGTTGCATCTATGATCGATCAGTTTAATATGCAAAATATAGAATTATTGCTTGAAAAAGGGTATGATGTGGATGTGGCATGTAACTGTAAAGAAGGAAATACAATTTCAGATGAAAGAATTAAAGCATTAATTGAAAAGCTGAAATTGAAAAATGTTAAAGTCTATCATATTCCGATTCCAAGAAAAATTTCGAATATAAAAGGAATTAAAACTTCAATAACGGAAATAAGAAAAATGTGCAAAAAAAATGGATATACATTAATGCATTGTCATTCTCCGATCGGTTCAGTGGTAGCTAGAATTGCAGCTTGTAATGCAAGAAAAAAGGGAATGAAAGTAATTTATACTGCACATGATTTTCATTTTTATAAAGGAGCACCGAAAAAAAATTGGTTGGTCTTTTATCCAATAGAAAAAATGTGTTCAAAGTTGACAGATGTATTGATTACGATTAATCAGGAAGATTATATATTTGCAAAGAAGCATATGAAAGCAAAGAAAATAGAGTATATTCCAGGAGTTGGGATTGATATAAAAAAATTTAATAATGGAGAGTTTGATAGAGCTGCTAAACGCAAAGAACTTGGATTAGATGCGGATGATATTATGCTGTTATCGGTTGGAGAATTGAATCAAAATAAAAATCATGAAGTTATTATTAAAGCAATAGGAGCATTAGAGAATCAAAATATTCATTATTTTATTGCTGGAAAAGGTGATAAAGAAGAGTTCCTTAAAAAATTGGCAGAACAAAAAAATGTAAAGTTACATCTTCTCGGATATAGGACAGACATTTCAGAACTTTATAATTCAGCTGATATTTTTGTGTTTCCATCAATTCGAGAAGGACTTTCAGTGTCTCTTATGGAGGCAATGGCAAGTGGACTACCATGTATAGTAAGTAAAATCCGTGGTAATGTAGATCTTATTGAAGAGGGAAAAAGTGGGTACTTATGTAATCCAATGAATGAGGAGAAATTTAGGAAGAAGATAAACGAACTTGCAAATGATAAAATGAAACGAAAAGAATTTGGAAAAAAGAATCAATCCAAAGCAGAAAAATATAAGATGGAAGAAGTTTTAAACAGAACAAAGCAAATTTACTTTTAATAAAAGGAACAAGGAGAAAGGTAGAGTTTTACTTCAGGATACGAAAAATGGTAATATTACATGTACTAAATACAGGTTCGTTTTCAGGTGCTGAAAATGTTGTGATTTCAATTATTAATGAATTTCAAAAAAGAAACATAGAAAATATAGAATTGATATACGTTTCTTTAGAGGGAAGTATCAGGAAAAGACTAGAAAAAGAAAAAATAAAATACGAACCGATAAAGAAAATGTCTGTAGGAGAAATAAAAAGGGTTATAAAAAAATATAACCCTGATATTATTCATGCACATGATTTTACAGCAAGTATAATTTGTGCTGTTTCAGCCCAAAAGATTCCGGTAATTTCGCATATACATAATAATTGTCCATGGTTGAAAAAAATTTGCCTGAAGACGCTGGCATATGGAATGACATGTTTTAAATATAAATATATGCTAGGGGTATCAGATTCAGTTTTTGAAGAATTTATATTTGGCAGATTTTTTGATAAGAAGGAGAAAATTGTTGGAAATCCGATTTCAGTGGAGCTGATTAGAAGAAAAACTGACGGTTCAAATAGTGGAGAAGAATACGATATAGCATTTCTTGGAAGATTATCAGAACAGAAGAATCCACTAAAATATATAGAAATAATAAATGATATTCAGTGCGAGATGCCTGTAAAAGCAGTTATGATCGGAGATGGAGAATTACGAGAAATAGTTGAAGAAAAAATACAGGAATTGGGATTGGAAGAGATTATTAATCTGAAAGGATTTTTAGAAAATCCATATGAAATTTTGCAAAAGTGTAAAGTCTTATGTATGCCGTCTCGGTGGGAAGGGTTTGGTTTGGCTGCTGTAGAGGCATTAGCACTAGGTGTTCCTGTTGTAGCGACAGAAGTTGGGGGATTGCCGGGGATTATAGACGAGTCATGTGGAAAGTTGTGTGATTCAAAAGAGACTTTTGTAGAAGAAATTGGTTCTCTATTATCTGATAGTGAACTATATAGGAAAAAGATAAGTGGAGCAAATAAAAGAGCTGAAGAATTGGATAATATAGATCAGTATATAAGTGATATGATAAATGTATATAAAAATTGTGGTGTAATAATTTGAAAGTATAAGAGAGAAAAAGATGATTATATATAGCTTAACCTATGCAATCAATGCATTAAGTACTGCTGTTAAAAAGAAAGACGAAAAAATTTTAAGAATTATTGTGTTTTTGCTTTTGATATTTATGTCGGGAACCAGGTATTATATGGGCGGTTCAGATGTATATACATATGAAAATGTGTATAATGGAGTACCGCAAATTAGTGCGGTACTGAAATATATATTTACAGGGGTAAATGAAGGGGTGAATATAAATTACGAATCAGGATATATTTTGCTATGTTCGATCGGAAGGTTTTTACGTCTTAGTTATTTCGGCTTTCTATTGGCATATTCGACATTATTTTACGTACTTTTATACAATGGATTAAAAGGAATTATAGAAGAGTGGGGAATTTTTTTAGCACTTTTTATGTATAAATTGATGTTCTACAACACTTTTATTAGTATCAGACAGGGAATGACATTGGCTGTATTTTGTTATGCATTGAAATATATAGTAAATAAAAAGCCCGTCAGATATATGTTATGTTGCCTTGTTGCATTTTATATACATCGTGGTGCAATTATACTTTTTCCTCTTTATTTTGCACAATATATCCCGATGTCAAAAAAGATTTTGAGAAATTTGGCAATAGGTTTTGCTCCTACGTGGTTTTTGAAAAATCTAGTAGATTTAAGTGGACTGATTGAAAAAGTGATCAGTGTTATTGGTTTTGAACAAAAGTCTGAAGGTTGGGCTGAATCATTGGAAAGGATTAGCATTATTCATACATTGGAATGCTATATAATTATAATTCTTTGTATTATTTTTTATGATCAAATTGTAGAATTTGGTCGGAAAGGGTTAATTTCTTTAAAACTAGTTATTTTCACATTGCCAATTTTTACATTGTGTAGTAATTGGATTATATTGACGAGAGAAAAAGATTATTTTGTATTATTTTATGGTATTTTATTAGGATATATAGTTGTAAGTAGGAAACTAGATTTATCAATACGACTGATTATAAAGAGATGCATATTAGTTGCAGCATTTGTAGGTATGGTGAGATATGTTTTAGTTTTTGATGGTGGGGAATTATGGCATTTTACAAGTTTTATATTTAAAGGATGCAGTATCTTTAGTTAGAGGAGAGTAAAAGAAAAATGATTAGAGTTTTACAGGTTTATCCGCAATTAAATAATGCGGGAACAGAGATGGTCATTATGAATCTCTATCGTAATATTGATCGGAAGATAATACAATTTGATTTCCTTGTTCAAAAAAAAGGAGAATTGGATGAAAATGTAAAAAAATTAGGAGCAAGAATCTATTATATTGAAAATGGCCAAGACTATGCAGAAAAGATAAAAGAGTTTTTGAATGAGCATAAAGAAGAATTTAAAATTATACATACGCATATGCATAGGGAGATGGGCATTGTATTAAAGATAGCAGCGAAAGTTGGAATTCCATATCGTATTGCACATTCACATAATGCTAGAACTGACCTTCCAAAAGTAATGAAGTTTTATAAAATGATTACAGGATATAATATTGAAAGATATGCTACTCATTTTGTCGCATGTTCAGATGAAGCTGCTGAATGGTTGTTCCCAAGAAAATATGGACAAGCTGTTGTGTGGAAAAATGCAATAGAGATGGAACGATTTGTTTATTCAGATGAAGTAAGAAATGAAAAAAGGAAAGAACTTGATATTCCTTTATCAGGAAAAGTGGTCTGTCATGTGGGACGTTTTGCGGAACAAAAAAATCATAAACGAATTCTTATGATATTGAATGATCTGATGAAGAAAGATAAAGAGTTATATGCAGTTTTAGTTGGTGTGGGTCCCCTATTAGATGAGATGAAAGAAGATGCAACAACAAGTAAGATTAAATTTTTGGGAAACCGTACAGATGTACCTGAAATTTTATGTGCATCAGATATTTTTTTATTCCCTTCATTATACGAAGGGCTGGGAATTGTAGCAGTAGAAGCACAGACGAATGGAATGTATTGTTTAGCTTCTGAGAACGTTCCAAAATCTGCTAATTTAGGGACGGGGAGATTTGGTCAGTTAAGTCTTAAAGAGAGTAATGAATTGTGGGAAGATAGAATTGAAACTATATTAAATGATATTGAAATGAAAAAAAGAAAAGAAGCCTCATTGAAAGCATTGGAAACGGAATACAATATTAAAGTGATTTCGAAGAATGTACAGAAATTTTATTTGAATTTGGAGAGCAAATAAAAATGGAGCAACATGAAAAAGCTAAGATTACGGTATTTACTCCGGTTTATAATCGGGCAGATACATTACCAAGATTATATGAATCTTTAAAAAGACAGACAGATCAGTCATTTGTATGGATTATAGTAAATGATGGATCAACAGATGAATCAGAAAAATTAGTGAAAACCTGGGTAACAGAACATAAGTTAGATATTAAATATTTCTATCAGGAAAATGCAGGGAAACCGACAGCTCATAATCAAGGAGTCAAGGAAACCGAAACAGAATTATTTGTTTGTGTAGATTCAGATGATTACTTAAAGGATGATGGAATTGAAAAGATTCTTATGCACTGGGAAAAATACAAAAAAAAGAATAGCATAGGGATAATTGGATATAAAGAACGAACATCAGGTGAGTGTGTAACATCATTTTCAAATTCAAAGATAGATAAAGCAACATTAAGACAATTTTATGATTCAGGACTTCAAGGGGATACGATATTGGTTTATCGTACGGATATCCTGAAAAGATATTCTTTTCCGCAATTTAAAGGAGAAAAATTCATACCAGAGGCATATCTTTATGATTTACTGGATCAGGAAGGAAAACTTATATTGATTCGAGAAGCATTGTATGTATGTGAATATTTGGAAGATGGTTATACAGCCAATATGGCACAACTCCTATATAATAATCCGCAGGGATATTTTTGTTATATCAATCAACGTTTGAAATTTGATACAACAATTAAGCAAAAGTGTGCAGATACGATTCGTTATTTGGCAATGGCAATAGCACATCGCAAAAAAAATATTATAAAAAATTCGATTTATCCAGTTCTTGCAGTTAGTTTGTACGGAGCAGGTTATATATTTTATTTTAAGCGTTATAGAAAGTTTGCAATTAGAAATGGAAAATAAAAATGGAACGAAGAAAAATATCATTTAGCAATAAAATAACAATATTAGGATTTTTACTGTCCATAGGAGTAGTATATCAGCATACACAATGGAAATTTTTAGGGGGGGGTACGCCACTTGGATATATAACTTTCTTTTTTATTTAATTGAGACATGCGTTCCTTTCTTTTTCATGATATCAGGATATCTTTTCTTTCGAACATATAAGGTATCAAATTTGAAGGAAAAATTAATCTCGAGAGTTCATACATTATTGATACCGTACATTTTATGGAATATAATATATGCATTTTTTATGATTGGATCGAGCAAGGCAGGATTGATAAAAAATATTACAATAGGGAAAAATGTGTGGAATATTTTATTTCAGATTTTAAATGCGGAATTTAGTCCTCTTTGGTTTGTAAAATATTTAATGCTTTTTGTGATTGTTTCTCCAATAGTATATTACGTAATCAGAAATAAGTTCAGTGGATTAATTTTATTAATATGCTGTATTGGAATGAATTTTATTTTCTATTATAATGGGATTATGCAGATACCATTGAATGTAAATGCAAATAATTTTGTGATGTTTAATTATCAGTGGATTTATTATTTGATTGGCGGTTATGCTGCATTGAATTTGAAATCATTAGTAGAAGCTGGAAATAAGAAAAAAGTATATATCGGATTAGTGATTATTTTGCTTTTGATCAGTTCTTACATATTGATTGATAAGTTTCATGTGAGAAATGCAGTGATCAGCCATGGATGGAGAAATATATATATATGTGCATTATGGTTTGTATTTGATGTATTGCCGGAAATAAAAGTTAAAAGCTGGATGAAAAATTCATTTTTCTTATATTGTAGTCATCTAATGGTTTTGCAATGCTTTCAAAGAGTTATAGATCTCATTTTAGAAAAAATAGGAATAGCAGGAGGAGTCTTAAGTATCATAGAATATATCATAGTCCCCTGGATGATTATAGGTTTATTATTAGTGATAGCTGAGTTTTTGAAGAGATATACTCCAGATATATGGAAATTATTTACAGGGGGAAGAGGGTAAGAGGAGAATTTGCCGTGAAAAAAGTTGGAATTATAACGATTACTGGTCTCGGAAATTATGGGAATCGACTTCAAAATTATGCACTGCAACAGGTGATTGAAAAAATTACTCCATGCTGTTGTGAGACGTTGATAAATAAATCGTGCAGATTGAAAGGATATATAAAAAAAATTATTATGCCCAGGAAGGGAAAATTGTCCCAGAGGGAGCAGATCTTTCAACAATTTAATGAAGAGTTTGTGCATTTTTCAGATATTAAGATAAATAATATTACGAAAAATCATCGGTTGCAGGAATTTGACTGTCTGGTATGTGGAAGTGATCAGATATGGAATTCAGATTATCCAGAGAATGATAAGGCTAATTTTGGATATTTTTCTCCTAAAATAAAGGTTATATCTTATGCAGCAAGTTTTGGGACTGATACGATTGCACAGAATAAGAAAAAAAGATATTCAAAATATCTGAAAAGGATGGCAGCGATTTCTGTCAGAGAAGAAAAAGGGAAAGAACTTGCGAACCAATTAACGGGAAGAGAAGATATTTATTTGCATCTTGATCCAACGTTATTATTAAGAGCGGAAGAATGGAAAAAAATTGAAAAAAAGCCTAAATTATATGACGGGGGAAATTATATTTTAAAATATTTTCTCGGAGAGAAAGATAGTAAGATAAATCAGGATATTGAAAAATTTGCAAAAGCCAATAAGTTAACGATTATTGATGTGATTTCTCAAGACAGCCCATATTATAATATCGGACCATCAGAATTCCTTTTCTTAGAAAGAAATGCGGAAGTGATTATAACAGATTCATTCCATGCATGTGTGTTTGCTATTCTTAATGAAAGACCGTTTGTTGTAGTTGAAAGAAAAGAAAAAAATTTTCAGAGCATGGGAAGTCGAATAGACACGTTATTGGATAAATTTCATTTGGAAAATAGAAGATACGATGCAGGCAGTTTGGACGAAACAGCAGGTACTCCGATAAATTATACTAGGGTAAATGAAATTCTTGAAATTGAACGAAATGATAGTATTCAGTATTTGAAAAAGTATATAGGGGAAAACTAAATGAAGACAGGGATAATCACCTTAGTTGGAAATAATTATGGAAATAGATTACAAAATTATGCGGTGCAGGAATTATTAAGTGAATATGGTGAAGTGTATACTGTTAAATATGAAAAGAAAACTTCGCAGTCATTGAGAAAAAGCGGATTTAGCAGATATAATCCAATACATATTAAAGAAGCGGTTGATAGTAGACTGTTAAATATCTATTACCTGAGTAATCGTAAAAAGAACACAGTTGCTCGTTTACGGTATTTTTTGAAGAATAAAGATAAAATAAAAAAGGCGATAACCGAACGTAATGTAGCTTTTCAAGAATTTGATAATAAATATATCAATTATGAATCAGAATTGTTGCATCTTACCAGTGATGATAATGAACCATGGGTAAAATCTTATGATGCGTGGGTATGTGGAAGTGATCAGATTTGGAATCCTAATTATCCTACAGCTACGCGTAATGCATTTTTACAATTTGCACCAGAAAGCAGGAGAATTGCACTTTCTGCAAGTATAGGAATTTCGGATGTGAATACGATGTTACCGAAATATTCAGAATGGATAGGATCAATTCCGTATTTATCAGTTCGAGAAGAGCGTGCGGCTGAAATCATTACAGAACTGACGGGAAAAAATGCAGAAGTATTTCTTGATCCTACAATGTTAATATCTTTGGAAAAATGGAATCAAATGGCAGATCAGGCTGAAACTAAATTGCCATCAAAGTTTGCAGTAGGATATTTCTTGGGAATTCGTGAAAAAAAATATGATGCCTATATCCAGCAGGAGATAAAAGGATTAGCGTATGTAGATTTATTGAATGGAGAAGCAACTGAATATTTGAAATTTGGTCCAGATCAGGTAGTGGATGCTATTCGGAAAGCAGAAATGGTTTTCGTAGATTCATTTCATGGTGCTGTATTTTCTATTTTATTTCATAAGCAATTTGTAGTATTTAATCGAAGTGAAAAAGGTCAGACGATGAATAGTAGGTTAGAAACCCTATTGAAACGATTTGGTTTGAAAAATCGTATTTTTAATGATAATAATGTGGAAGAACTTCGACAGCCGATTGATTATCAATATATAGATCAAATTATCGAAAAGGAAAAAGTGCGTGTACACGATTTTTTGGATTCTGCAATGAAAGAAATTTCAGCATTACCGAAAGAAATTGAAAGAGAAAAAAAGCATATTCAAATCAGTCGATCCGAAAAATGCAGTGGTTGTACAGCGTGCAGTCAGATCTGTCCAAAGAAATGTATTACCATGCAGCCAGATGGAGAAGGATTCCTATATCCAGTAGTAGATGAAGAACGGTGCATTGAATGTGGAAAATGTAAAGCTGTCTGTCCTGTATTGTATCATGACGAGGGAACAATTCCACAAAAAGTGTTGGCTGAAAAAAATAGAAATGAAAAAATTCGTAGTACAAGTTCTTCTGGTGGAGTATTCTATGAATTGGCAAAACAGTTTATCCAAAGTGGTGGAGAGGTTTACGGATGTGCATTGGATGAAAATATGGTTGCCAGACATATCTGTGCAACGAGTCTGGATGAATTAGATAAGCTGAAAAGTTCTAAGTATGTTCAAAGCCATATGGGAAATACAATGGAGGAAATTAAGAAAAAGCTCCTTTCAGGAAAGAAGATCTTATTTTCAGGGACACCATGTCAGACGGCAGGGCTGCATAATTATTTAGGAAAAGAGTATGAAAATTTATTTGCAGTAGATGTGCTTTGTCATGGAGTTCCATCTCCTCAATTATTCGCAGATTATTTGGAGTATCTTAGTAAAAAACAAGGTGGTGCTAAACCAATTTCTGTGAATTTCCGCAATAAGGAAAGAGGATGGAAAAGGCTTTATATGGAAGTACGCTTTGATAATGGAAAGAGGCATTATATTTATAGTGGTTATGATCGATATGAGGGGATGTTCCTGAATAACCTGTCATTGAGACCTTCCTGTTATGAATGTAAGTTTACAACAACAAAACGTTACGGAGATATTACATTGGGAGATTTTTGGGGCATTGGAAGAAAATATCCACAATGGGACGATGATAAAGGGATTTCTGTTGTGATGTTGAATACTGATAAAGGTATGGATGTATATAATCGTATTGTAGATATATTTGACAGCAGAGAGGAAACATTGGAAACTGCAAAAGCAGGACAGCGTACTCTTTATGCTCCTACCAAGAAAAATCCTGACAGGGATGCATTTTATAAATTATATGCAGAAAAAGGATGTAAAGAAGCTTTGGAGCGTTATACAAATGTTCCATCAATATTTAAACGGGCATATTATAGAGTGATGCGTTGGGGGGTAGATATATTGCGAAAGATATTGCGAAAAGGATATTGATAATAGCTAGATATTTAATATAAGTATCGGAGGAATGGTAAGTGATTAGAACATTGTATAATGGAATTGATTTTAGAATAAAAGGACTCTTAGGAAGAATGAATCGCTTTTTTTATAAAGAGCCACGTATTCTATCAAGTGTGAAAAGTTTAGATACGTTAATTGATGGAAAAAAATCTATTGCACGATTTGGTGATGGAGAATTCAAGTTGATGAGAGGAGGAAATTTGGGATTTCAAAAATATGTGAATGAAGTTGAAGAGGGAAGAAATATTACAGATAGTATTATAGATCAAGAATATAAAAATAGTATTATCTTGGAAATAGAGTAGGATATAAAATGGAATCAAATATTTTAGTTAGTATCATTATGCCTGTGTATAATGTGGAAAAATATCTGGAAAAGACTCTGGAGAGTGTGAAGGCACAAAGCTTTCAAAATTATGAATTAATTGCAATAAATGATGGCTCTACCGATAAAAGTTTTGAAATTTTGAAAATGTATCAAGATAGAATGCCACAACTGTATATTATGGATCAGAAAAATAGTGGTGTGAGTACGGCAAGAAATAGAGGAATAAAAAGGGCGACAGGGGAGTATGTATGTTTTTTGGATGCAGATGATCAGTTATCTCCTGATTATCTTGAACATATGTATAAAATAGCAGTTGAAAAAAAGGCGGATATGGTGGTATGCAATTATGTACCTTTTCGCAAGTCACCTATTTTTGAAAAGTATAGTGAAAAGCCCATATTTGTACAAAGCTCAGAAAATCTTGTCCAGGCAGGAGTGTTAACTTCTGCCTGTACAAAGCTCATCAAGACATCAATGTTATTAGGATATAATATTGAATTTGAGAGAAATATGACTTATGGAGAAGATCTTTTTTTTAGCTGGAAAGCATATCTGGCATCAAAAAGTGTATGGATGATTGATGAAAAATTATATGGTTACAGATTAACGGAAATTGGTGCAACAAATAAATTCCATCCTGATTTGTATGAAAAATATAGGGATGCTTTTGCAGATCTTAAGAGTTTTGGAAGAAAAGTGGGAAAAAATGATGAAGAACAAATGGATTATTTTTTTGCAACAAGGATGCCATCATTTATTTTAATGACAGTGCGGGAACAAAATTCTATTGCTCAAAAAAGGAAAAGACTTCAAAGGATATTAAATGATGCCACAATACAAAAAGCTTATCAAAATTGGGAGGAGTTTATTAAAAAAATTCCAGAAGAGCAAATTAGATTTTACGATCATTGTAGAAAGAAAAAGTTAAACCGTTTGTTGGTAAAAGGATATAAAAGAAATATTAGTGGTAATTTGAAAAATAAAATAAAAAAGTATATGACTTAAAAAGTCAAGTGAGGATTAGTGGGAAAAGGAAAAGATTAATGGCAAGTGGAAGAGTAGGAAATTCATTACGCAATATTATATATAGACTTATTAGTCAGGGGGCGACTGTTTTACTTAGATTTGTAAGTAGAACCATCTTTATATATGTATTAGGTGTTGAATATTTAGGAATCAATGGATTATTTAGCGAGATACTTCAGATGTTATCTCTGGCAGATCTTGGATTTGGTACAGCGATGGTATTTAGCATGTACAAACCATTGGCGGAGAAGGATGAATATAAACTTGCCCAATTAGTTCAGTTATATAAAAAGATATATACAGTTATTGCAACAGTTATTACTATAATAGGAATAGGAATAGTTCCATTTTTAAAATACTTGGTGAATTTAGATCAGGATATTCCTTACTTGACTGTGTATTATTTATTATATTTGGCTAATACAGTGGCTTCTTATTTAGTTGTGTATAAAACTTGTATTTTGAATGCGGATCAAAAAAATTATTTGGTATCGAAATATAATACAATTTTTAGTCTTTTGTCTACGATAGCGTGTGCAGTATTTTTGGTTATAACAAAAAACTTCCTAATATATTTGATTGTACAAGTTATATTTACATATGCCAACAATTTCTACGTGTCACATGTGGCACAGAAACTGTATCCTTATATCAGTAATAAAGTTGAACAGTTATCTAAAATAGAAGAAAAGAAGATTTTTGATAATGTGAAATCAGTATTTATTTATAAAGTGGCAAATACCCTGGTTGGAAGTACGGACAATACCTTGATTTCAATTTTGATTGGAACAGTGACAGTTGGATATTATTCTAATTATACAATGATAGTGAACAATATTCAGATGGTAATTAATATTATATTTTCTTCAGTTACAGCAAGTATAGGGAATTTAGTAGTAGAAAAAAAAGCTGAAAAGAATTATTCAGTATACAAAAGTATGCAGTTTATCAGTTATATTCTAAGCTGTATTAGTATTACTGGAGTTTATATTATGATTAACGATTTGATTAAGGTTTGGCTGGGCGAAAAATATATTTTAGATTCGATTGTAGTAATAGCTATAGTAATAAATATGTATTTTTCAGTGGTATTAATGCCAATATGGTCATATCGGGAAGCAACAGGAATGTATATGCAGACAAAATATGTTATGGTAGCAACGGCAGCAGTCAATGTAGTTGTATCGATTATTCTGGGAAAGTGGATAGGTCTTGCTGGTATTTTGTTTGCGACATCGATTGCAAGAATTTCAACGTATTTTTGGTATGAACCAAAGTTACTTTTTGCACAGTTTTTTAAGCGTAAAGTGGGAAGTTACTATAAAGGAATCGTGATAAATGTAGTGATTACTGTGATTGTTGTAGGAATAACTACAATGATTTTTCATAATATGTCAGTATCGGGATGGGGAAGTTTTTTCCTGAAAGCTGTTCTAGTTGGCATAGTAGCAGCAATTGTAACGATAATTGCATATATTTGGAATCCAGAAATGAAAAAAATAGTAAGTATTTTGAAAAATGTAATAGGAAAGAAAAATGAATAATATTAATAATTTTACAAATGCACATCAAGATCTAATTGCCTGGGTGGTTGTGATTTTATTAGTTTTTCTGATAAAGATATGCAGAAATATATTAGATAATTTTCAACTACAAAAATTAGTGCTAATTTTATTAGTGGGTTATACGGTTGCAATTATTTGTAAACTTCTTATTTTTAGGAGTGAGAGATTTGAAGAACCAAACCTAGATTTTTTGTGGTCATATAGAGCAATTTTTTCGGGAAAAGAGGGAATGTTGTCACAAGTTAGTTTAAATATTCTTTTATTTATTCCGGTCGGTTTTTTGGCAACAACTGCTTTTTTAGGAAAACGTAAATTGAGAGTAATCCTTCCTTTTATTGTAGGAATAACGCTAACAACAGTAATAGAGTCGCTGCAGTTTTTTTTGCATAGAGGAATGTTTGAGTTAGATGATATTTTTAATAATACTGTAGGCACGGTATTGGGGATATTAATTGCATTGCTTATACTAGGAAAACATACTAATCGAAAGAAAGAATAGAAAATTACGATATTCACAATGCATTAAGCAATGAAATAAAAAGGAAAGGGATGGTTTTTAATAACATCATATAAAACTATGGAAAACAAAGTAGAAAGAGGGCATACTAAATTGACAAATATGAAGAGTTATAAAATTCAGGTAATTAGAGGAATAGCAATGGTCCTATGTACGCAATAAATTTATACCTAATTCCCCTCATTTGCATATCCTTATTTGATTGTTTATTGCAAAAGTAAAATGCAGAAAGTTGCAGACCGCATTTGTAGGTGATTGCAGAAGCAACGGATGGGGGGAATGTAGGTCTTAATTTGCCGCATCCATTGCTTTTACAGGGGGTTGGAGTAGCCCACAAGAACTGTTTGCAACAAACTACATACACGATATTTTGCAACAAACTACATTTTGCCTCCGCAAAAAACAGCTCCCGAACATCTGACCGAAAAGCAGCAGCTCCGTGTTAGTTTGATCGCTTCACAAAAACCCTCGGTTGTATCGACCCTACCTACTTAACGAGCAGCTCCGATTATTACTAAAGTTTACAAACGTAGATGAAGCCGAGGATGAACTCAAACGCTGGCTGTGGAAAGCCAGCCACAGCAGGATACCTGTATTTAAAGAATTATATCAGAAGATCAGGCATCACAAGACGCATATCTTAAATACAATCCGCTATGGTATGAGTAATGCCAGGATTGAAGCAACTAATAACAAGATTAAGCTCATTATCCGTAACGCATATGGCTTCAGAAACATACAAAATATGCTTGATATGGTGTACCTTGTATGCTTTGATATACGCATTCCACTTCCAAACCGAAAGTTGAATGCCGCTTAATCTAGATAAACACTGGGGTTGTGGCGGTTTTTAACCCACCATTACCCCTGAAGAGCCCTTTATTTTTATGATAAAAGAGTTGTGGAAATGGCTAAGAAAGTTAAGCCATCCAAAAGAGGAGAACTGGAAATTACAGATTTGAACAGGCTGTATCTGGAAGAGGAAGATCTGAAAGTCCACATACTTGGAAGAGGATTTGCATGGTTGGACACAGGGACAGTGGAGAGTCTGATGCAGGCAGCAGAATTTGTGCAGACGGTACAGAACAGGCAGGGAGTTGTGATCTCAGCTCCAGAGGAAATTACATATGACGATCATCGTAACCGGTGGAGCCGGATTTATAGGAAGCAACTTTATATTTCATATGCTGGACAAGTATCCTGACTACAGGATCGTCTGCCTGGATAAGCTGACATATGCGGGCAATCTGTCTACGCTTGCACCGGTAATGGATCATCCTAAATTCCGTTTTGTTAAGGCAGATATTTGTGACAGAGAGGCAGTTTATCAGTTGTTTGAGGAAGAGCAGCCTGATATCATAGTAAATTTTGCTGCGGAAAGTCATGTGGATCGTTCCATTGAAAATCCGGGGATTTTCCTTGAGACAAATATCATGGGAACGGCTGTCTTGATGGATGCCTGCAGAAAATATGGTATCACGAGATATCATCAGGTATCCACAGATGAGGTATATGGAGATCTGCCATTGGATCGCCCGGATCTTTTCTTTACAGAAGAGACTCCGATCCACACCAGTTCTCCCTACAGCAGTTCCAAAGCATCGGCAGATCTTCTGGTGCTGGCATATTACAGAACCTATGGACTGCCTGTGACGATCAGCCGTTGTTCCAATAACTATGGCCCATATCACTTCCCAGAGAAATTGATTCCGCTTATGATTGCAAATGCACTGGCAGATAAACCACTTCCGGTTTATGGAGAAGGTCTGAATGTGAGAGACTGGCTGTATGTAGAAGATCATTGCAGGGCAATAGACCTGATCATTCATAAAGGCAGAGTGGGAGAGGTTTATAATGTTGGCGGTCACAATGAGATGCGGAATATTGACATTGTAAAAATGATCTGCAAAGAGCTTGGCAAACCGGAAAGCCTGATCACTTATGTTGCAGACCGCAAAGGTCATGATATGCGATATGCGATCGACCCGACAAAGATCTATAATGAACTTGGCTGGCTGCCGGAGACAAAATTTGAAGATGGTATTAAGAAGACGATCCGGTGGTATCTGGAGCATCGTGATTGGTGGGAAAAGATTATCAATGGAGAGTATCAGGAATATTATCAGAAGATGTATGGGGAATTATAAGAGATTATACAAAGAATTATTCTTATAAATACACAAGCGAATAATACTTTCTTCGCTGGATGGAATCATTGTTGGGGGCTTTTGCCCCCAACATCATTTTAATATTGAGGAGCGGTATGAAAAAGGTAATTAAGAGAATTTTTCTGGGAGTTTTTGCTTTGATGATCTTTGCCCTGGGAGCAGGGATCATACCGTCTTATTACTTCCTTGAGGTTTCAGATTATGAGTTTGAAAACGAGAAAATTCAGGAATCAGTGAAGCTGGTACAGCTTTCAGATATTCATAATGCAGAGTTTGGAAAAGAAAACCAACGCCTGTTAAAGAAACTAAAGGAGTGTGAACCGGATCTGATCTTTATCACGGGAGATCTGATTAATTCGGATGAAAATGAGATTAGTCCGATGTTAGATTTGGTAAAAAAATTACGGGAGATTGAACCAATCTATTTTTCCTTGGGAAACCATGAGATAGAATATGAAAAGCGTACGGGAATTGACCTTACAGAAAAGTTGGAGAAAGCCGGGGCAAAGGTGTTAGAAGAAAAATTTGTCGATGTGACTGTCAAAGGACAAAAATTCAGGATTGGTGGACTGTATACGGTATATATACCGGAAGATTATGAAGTACATGAATGGGGTAATGCAAAAGAACAGGCAGAGTTTTTAAAGGAAATGGAAGATACAGAGCGATATAAAATCCTGTTGTCCCATATTCCAAATACGTGGATGTATTACGATACTGCGGCAACTTTTGATCTGGATCTGATTTTTACGGGGCATGTGCATGGTGGACAGGCAATCCTTCCCTTTGTTGGAGGTCTTTACGCACCGGATATGGGATATTTCCCGGGAAGATTATCAGGTGTCTATGAGAAGGGGCATACGCAGGTGATTTTGTCGAGAGGATTAGGAAGTAATACAGAAGTAATTCCACGATTTAATAATATTCCTGAAATTGTAGAGGTGGAACTGAAATGAATAAGAGTGTCTATTTATATGAACTGGATTCTGTAAGAAATTCAAAAGAAGAGATTCAATATGCACAGGAACGGATGTTCCGGGAAATTATACTGAATGGGAACCAGGTGATCCTGACCATGAATCAGTTAGCGGATTCTCGTGCATTTCTTGCTGCGATTGAAAATGAAAATACATTTGAACCATTTTTTGAGTTATGTCAGATGGGGGTGATCCGAATTTCGCAGTATGGGACGTTGCGTACTCCGTCGCAATATTTTCAGGGAAAGATAGAAGAATTTCTGAAGAAGGCAGAGAAAACCGAGTCTGAAAAGAGTGCATTTATTTATTCAGGGGTTCCCGTTGCACATGATGATGCTGTGATGCTGAGACAGTTGTTGAAAGCATTACGTTATAGTGACCCGGAGTGTCTGAGGGAATTATCTGGTTATAATGAAGAAAATTATAGTGAAGAAAAGATAGAATATTTGATCCGCTATGTGAAGACGTTGCTGGCATTGAGTGTCAATGCATTTTCATTGAATCCACCTAAAAAGGTAAAGCAAAAGAAACTGACAGAATATCTTCATGAAATTGCATATCCGCTTACTGATCAGGATACAGTAAAAATTCTGAAAAGAGTTGAGGAAGATTTGAGTTTACAGAATCGTCAGGAATATCGGAGTGCCTGGCATATTTATCTCCACGAAAATGAGAAAGGAGAAAAGGCAGAATATGCAGAAGCGGTGCTCGATCTATGTTATAATCTTACAATGGAAGACAGTATTTATGGAATTTCCAGGCATTATGATCCGGAAGATATAGAATCCTGCCGTGAATGGTTCAAAAGCAAATTGAAGGATTACTGGGAGAAGGATATTGCTCCGAGCCATGTTTTTCCTGCAAAGGATAGTACAACATGGGAACTTTATCAAGGAAAACTCCCGGACTGGAGTTGTGCTATTCGGATTTTGCAGATGAAAAATGTGCAGGAAACGCTGGAACTGAAACCGGCTCTTGAAAATGAAAAATTACAGACGGGAAGCCGTTATGAAGTGGGGATGGAGGAAGAGCTGAAAGAGTGGGATAAAAGTATACATAAAGGAATAAAAAGAAATATCATAGATGCACTAATTGGGGTGGTGATCTTTGTAGGAATTGAGCTGGGAATGAACTATCTACAGGATATTGTGTCTGTAGAAGGGGAGCTTTCATTGGCTGCGACCATAGGATGGGCGGTCTTGCAGGTGATAGCTTTTGGTATTCTGAGTTCATGGGTTTCGGGTATGATATCCCGTTGGTGGACAAGTTGTGATATTTTAGACAGTATTGAGGAATTGACAAGAACGTGGGCGGATCTGAAAATCGTAAGAAAATGTCGGGAACGCCTGAAAGTTGAAAAAGGCTGAAATAAAAAATGAAAACCTGCTCACAAGCAGTTGGTAAGAAATAGGGATGAAAGGGAATGGAAATAAAAGGAACAGAAATGGATTCGATTGAAAAATATCTGGAATTAAGTCGGACGTGTCCGGAACTTTTTGCCCAGTCTGAGGAACTTCCGCTGGTACTTGACCCGAAGGAACTGTATGCATTTGCACAAAAAAGTGGCAGAAGAATCGGAATTGTATACGAGAGCCATTACCATTTAATGGTTGTGGATGTTGTGCGTGCAAAAAATGGAAGTCTGTTTGCATATGAAAGACTGATGAACCGCGTTATGAGAGGTGCGGTTGTTATCGTTCCATATTATAATGGAAAGTATATTTTACTGCGGCAGTATCGTCATGCTCTCAGGGAATATCAGTACGGTTTCCCAAGAGGTTTTGGAGAAGAAGGAATTTCTGCAAAGGAGAATGCGGGAAAAGAATTATGGGAAGAACTTGGTGTGCAGGCAGAAAAATGGAAAGGTTTCGGAAAAATTGTGCCGGACAGTGGTGCAATGAGTTCAAAGGCAGATGTATTTCTGGCAGAGTTGAATGAAGCTCCACAGGTGATACAGGAAGAAGAAATAGTAGGACATATTGCATTGGATTGGGAGCAGTTGGGCGAATGGATCCGGGATGGAAAAATTACGGATGGTTTTACTCTGGCAGCATATGCAAAGATGAGTTTACAGAAATAATGAGGATAGAAAAGTGGAAAAGACAGTACAAAATCTGCTGCAATGTCTGCGAAATGTGATCTGTGGAGAAGATGTTCCGCTGATTGCAATGTCGGAGACAGAGCAGGAAAAATTTTATCAGATGAGTTTGGCTCAGGATATGGCACATTTGATCTCAGCAGCAGTTGGAAATGGTGAGAACCATATCATATCAGAGAAGTATCGGAAGAAGTTTCGGCAGCAGGAAAATCTGGCAATCTATCGGTATACGTGTCAGGAGTTGGCATTGGAAGAGATTCGAACTGTTTTTGAGCAGCAGAAGATTTTTTCCCTTCCTTTAAAAGGAGCGGTGATCCGGGATTTTTATCCGGAAGCATGGATGAGGACAAGCAGTGATATTGACATTTTGATCAGAGATGAGGACTATGAAAAGGCAAAGAAATTTCTGACAGAAGAATGTGGATTTTTGTATGAGTCAAAAGATAAGAAAAATGCAAATTTCTACAGGGATGAACATGTGCATCTGGAGTTGCATTTAAATCTTATCAAAGACGGGCAGGCGGTAGAATTTTCCCCGGAGTATATCTGGACGCATGTAGAAAGAACGGGATATGAGTGCAGGATGTCAGATGCAGATTTCTATGCATTTCATCTGGAGCATATGAAGCAGCATTTTACGACAGGTGGTTGTGGAATCCGTTTCTTCCTGGATCTCTGGATCTTGAATCATTCTGTGAAAGATAAGCAGGAGAAAAAAAGAGAGGAAAAACTGGAACGTTGTGGACTGACAGAATTTGAATATGCAGTCAGATCGGTGACAGAAGTCTGGTTCGGAAAGGCAGAGCATACAGAATTAACGCATCAGGTGGAACGGTTTATTCTGGCTGGCGGAGGTGTATATGGAAGTGTTGAAAACTGGGCAATTGTGCAGAAAGTTCGGAATCAGGGGAAATTGAAAAGTGTCATACGCAGAATATGGCTTCCGTATGAAGAATTATGTTGGTCCTATCCGTCGTTAGAGGGGAAAAGATATATTCAGCCGTATTATGAGGCGAAGAGATTCTTTAAGATGATCGCAGATGGACGCTGGAATCGGAGTGTGCAGGAACTGAAGGCGAATGCGAAGGGACAAGAATTGAGTGATGTTGAAGGCATGATGAAGAAATTGGGGTTAAGATAATAGAAAGTAAGTGCTTACGTTAATAGCAATAGGTTTCGGTAAATAAAGGGAAGAGGGGGAAGAAAATGGTCGATCTGCATATGCATATTTTGCCAGGACTGGACGATGGTGCCAGTTCGATGGAAGAATCGATACGGATGGCACGTCAGGCAGCAGCAGGCGGAGTGAATTATATTGCAGCTTCTTCTCATGGAAATTATTATGACTATACGGTACAGGAGTATGTAAGAAAGTTTCGTTTGCTTCAGAAAGAGTTGAATCGGCAGCAGATTCCGGTAAAAATTTTCCCATCTATGGAGATTTTTATGAACGAAAGGGCAATGCAACTGATCCGGGATCGGGAGCTTCTTTTTATTAATCATACAAGGTATCTGATGATCGAATTTGACTTTCGGGAATCGCCTGAAAGAGTTTGCAGGATGGTTGCGGACTTACAACAAATGAAGTATAATATCATATTGGCACACCCTGAAAGATACACCTTTATTCAGGAGGATCCGGAACTGGCATATTATCTGGCAGAAAGAGGTTGTGTGCTGCAGGTGAATAAGGGAAGTGTTCTGGGGGAATTTGGAAAGAAATGCAGAGAGATGGCGATCCGGATGATGGATGACGGGATTGTACAGGTGATTGCGTCGGATGCACATGACAGTCTGCATCGGACACCTCAGATGGATGAGCTGATCCATTATCTGGAGCAGAGGTATACTTCCATGGAGATAAAAATGTGGCTGTCGGAAAATCCGAGCAGGATATTAAAAGGAAATCCGACGATCCGGTTAAGATAAAGTGAAGGAGTTAAAGGATGAAAGAAAGTAAGATTGTTGCATTGGCACTCTGTGCAGCTTCTCTGGTTGGTGGAGGGGCTTATGCCTTTATATCCGCATACCAGAAGGATACTACACCGCCGGTATTAAGTGCAGAAAAGGCCGAAGTGACAGCATCAATCGAGGCAACAGATGAGGAACTCAAGAACGGTGTGGTTGCAGTGGATAAAAAGGATGGCAATGTATCTGGGAGTGTGATGATTGATAATATCAAAAAGAAAGAAGATGGAAGCGGTGATTTTGATATTACTTATGTAGGGTTCGACCATTCCAGTAATCTAGGAAAGCTGACGCGGACCCTTCATTATACAGATTATGAATCACCGAAATTTGAATTATCAGATGCTTTGAGGTTTCCGGCGGGCAAGCAGACTAATCTTTTGTCCTATTTTTCAGCAACAGATTGTATTGACGGGAATATTACTCCTTTTATTTCGATCGGTGGAGATACAGCGGTTCTTGATAAGAAGCCGCAGCAGGGATTTTATGATTGCACAGTGAGTGTGACAAACAGTGTAGGCGATACAGTAACACTTCCGATTCAGGTGGAGGTATACGATGGAAATGCGGCACGTCCGCAGATCAATCTGAGTTCCTATCTGGTGTATCTGCAGGCGGGATCTGAGTTTGATCCTAATAGTTATCTGACTCAGATCAAAGAATACGATAAGGTAAAGCAGGTTGTATTTTCGGAGAATGTGGCAGATCCGGATAATCAGATCTCAATTACACAGATCTACGTTGAGTCAGGAGTAGATATCTATACACCGGGAGTTTATACAGTAAGTTATCTTTATACGTCACCGGCCAGCGGTTTGGATTGTACCGCAAAACTGATTGTGGTTGTTGAGTGAGGGGAGGAAATATGATTCAGGAAGGTTATAAGAGTCAGAGTTTAGATTCACAGATTGATCTGAGATATATTTTCAGAACCCTTAAGAAAAATGCGGTTTTTATTTTGATGTGTGTGTGTTTGACGGGAATGTTTTCCTATGTGATTCTGGATCACAGCCTGAAGGATACTTATACAGTGAGTGTGAACCTGTGTGTAATTCCGAGGGATAATACGAGCGAAAAACTTGCTGAGACGAATATAGAGAATGCACTTGAGAGAAGTGTGAATGTTCTGAACAGTGATACGATGAGAGATCAGATCATGAAAGCTTCCGGTAGCAGTCGTGTAAAGGGAAACCTGAGTGCGTCAGTTGTTGCCGATACAAATATTATCAGAATGAGTGCGTCGGGAACGAATGCGGAGAGTGCTTATAAACTGCTGAAAGGAGCATTGCAGCAGTATCCGGAGCTTTCGGATTATTTTGAATCAGGGTATGTATTGCAGCCATTGAGCAGTATTTCAGCGAATAATGTGCAGAAGACAGAAAAAGCAACTTTAAGATATTCGTTGCTTTTGATTTTGCTGGTGCTGGCAGGAGGCATTGGAGCAACTGTATGCTTATGTATTTTTACAGATAAGATTCACAGTATGGAGCAGGCAAAGCGTCTGCTGGATATTCCGATGATCGGTTCTTTGGATTATGTAAAAAAGAAGTCGGGGCAGAAAGCACTGCTGATCTCAGACCAGGATACGGATCATGTGTATGAAGAAGCAGTAGACCGGATTGTAACATCGATCAGATCAGAGATGTCGGCAGAAGGTTATAAGACTTTAATGGTTGGAAGTATTAAAGAAAATGATGGCAAGAGTACAGTGACAGCTAATATTGCCCTGAATCTTGCACGAAGAGGAAAGAAAGTAGTTTTGGTTGACTGTGATATGCGGCATCCGTCCCTGGCAAAGATTTTTGATGCAACGGTAGATCCAAAAGAGCAGTTTTCTGAATATCTGCTTGGAAAATGTGAACTGGATCAAGTGCTGAAGCAGACGGAAGTGCAGGCACATCCGATGGATTGTATCTGGCAAAAAAAGGCGGTCGCAAAGCCGTATCGTCTGTTAGGATCAGAGCGGTTTATTTCGCTGATCGATCAGTTGAAAGAGCAGTTTGATTATGTTGTTATGGACACTCCGCCATTGGAACTGATCCGTGATGCTGAGATCATATCAGAGACAGCAGATGCGATGTTGATGGTCATGCGTCAGGATGAGGTGCATGCAGTCGCTGTCAATGATACGGTGGATCTGTTGGAAGAAAATGGTGTGACAGTGATTGGCGGTGTACTGAACATGACAAAGGGAGAACGTGATACCAGTAAAGACCGGGATGGTTACAGGAAGTATTATAATGAAAATGCAAAGATAGAAAATGCAGGGGAGTAAGCAGATGCAGACAGAGGAACAAAGGAATATTACAGAAGCAGAAGAGATGGAAAAGATAGATCTTGTGAGCTGGCTGCAGGATTACCTGAGCTGCCTGAAAAAGTTCTGGCTGCAGTTTTTGCTGATCTTTGTGATCGTGGCAGGAATTGTTGTATCTTATTTTGAATTTACTTATGAACCGGTTTATTCTGCAAAGATTACATATGCGGCATCAGGAACCGAATATATGACAGTCAATTCCGCGGTTGCGAAGCGGCTGAGCAAGAGTATACCGGTACTGACTGCGAATGATGAGTTTAAAAAGGATCTTCTTTCAGCGGTGGATGGGGAAGTATCTGGAGGATTTTCAATTGTTTCAAGCAATACGGATGAATCCAATTTCTTTTCTGTAACAATATCAACGAATGATTATGAAAGTGTAAATCCGCTGCTTGAGGCATTTCAGAAAGTTTATCCGAAATGGGTCTCTAAGACAACCGGAACGGTGGAACTGCAGATTGTAGATAAGACGGCATCTTCCGGCAGACCTGTAAATGTCAATTCGCTGGCAGCAATTTTTGCAAAAGGATTTCTGGCGGGACTGGTGGTATGCTTTGCATTGGCTACCGTGTATCTTCTTAGTGTAAGGACAGTACGAAAAGAGAGTGATATGAAGCGGATCACTTCTGCGAGATGTATCAATTGCATTCCGGAAGTTGTACCGAAAAAGCGTTCTAATAATAAAAAATTAAAGCTTTTGATCACAAATAAGAGAATTGACTGGGGATTTAAGCAGTCAATTCTGATGATCCAGTCAAGATTGCAGCAGATCATGAGACGTACAGGTGATAAGGTCCTGCTGATTACGAGTACGATCCCTGCAGAAGGAAAGACAATGACTTCTGTGAATATGGCACTTGCATTTGCACAGGAAGGGATGAAAGTTGCATTGCTTGACGGTGATCTGAGAAAACCGTCCGTAAGTGAACTGATGAAGCTCCCGGAAGGACCAGGATTGACAGAATATTTCAGAGGTGAAAGTACGCCGGAGGAGATTCAGGTCGTGAAGGACGGGGTAACATTTTTCCGTGCAGGTCAGAAAAAGGGAAAGGTTTCAGGACTGATCGATGAGGAAAAAATGAACAGTCTGTTGGAAAAATTAAGAAAAGAATATGATGTGATCCTGATGGATGCGGCTCCTTCTTATGTATTTTCGGATGCGATGATCCTGTCATCCTATGCAGATAAAGTTTTGTATGTAGTAAGAGTTGATAAGGCAGATGCAAAAGAGATCCGGGTGGGAATGAATTCTTTTGAAGAAAAAGAGAAGCTGATTGGTTATGTGATCAACCGTGATACGGGCGGATATATTTCTCAGAGCGGATATGGCTATGGAAGATATGGTAAATATCAGAAATACAGAAAATATGCAGAACTGGATGAAGAAACGATGAATACCGAAGATACATTGTAAAAGTATCTGGCGAAGAGCCTCGGTTTTCAGGAAGTACGAGGGAGTAGATAAATGAATGAAGTGAGCAGTATAGGGAAATTCCTTGAGCCGTTATCGGAGGCATATGCTCATATTCCGTTTGAAGGATATGGGATTGCCGGGATTTTGAGCATCGTTTTACTGGCATTTTATGGAATTGTGATTTCAAGATTGAAGATTACGGAAAGAAGGAAGATTCTGGTCAGAAGAGTCTGTGCATGGTGCGTGATTGTTTTGTATAGTGGAACGGTTCTCATCTGTAATTCTTTTTATGGATTTTTGTTCCTGCCGGTCGGAATCCTTTTTGCATGGCAGTGTATTGGGAAAAAGATGATTTTTAAAGCAGCCGGAGCGGCGGTGATGCTGAGTCTGTGTACGCAGACCGTACAGATGGTATTGTTGGAAGGAATGTTTGATATCAGGCATTTTCTACTGAATATTCCCTGGACGTTGATTGGAGCGGCATCTGTAGTATTATGGCGGCTGCTTGCAAAGAAGAATAAGCCGGTTCGTTATATCATCCGTGGAATCATGATCCTGCTTGCACTGATTCTACTTGCAGGAATTTGTGCTTTTGGAGTTTATCATGTCCTGCGTGTCAGTGGTAAGCTCAATGCAAAGGATAATATCAGTGAGGTGGAGAACCGGATACAGACCGATGATTCAGGACTGATCTGGTATAATGGGAAAGCTTATCAGTACAATGAAAATGTGATTACGATCCTTGTGATGGGAATCGATCAGAACAGTGAAGAAATTCAGCAGATTGAAGGAATTTCCGGTGAAAGTGGACAGGCAGATTCCATTTTCCTTCTGGTGATGGATGAAAGTAAGAACAAGGTGCGGATTATTGGTATGTCGAGAGATACGATGACACCGATCAAGACATTTGATTATAAGGGAAATTATGTGGGAGATGCAGAAAATCATCTTGGACTTGCCTATGCATTCGGAGATGGAAAAGAGACGAGTTGTCAGTATATGGTTGATGCAGTTTCCAATCTCTTTTATGGAATCCCTATTAATTCATATGTGGCATTGAATATGGAAGCTGTTGAGCAGTTGAATGATGCAGTTGGCGGAGTCACCGTGACGATTCCGGAGGATCTTGCACAGATGATGCCAAATCAATTCAGTGCGGGCAGTACAGTGACGTTGAATGGAAAACAGGCTTTAAGTTTTGTCAGATCCAGAGATACAGCGATTGATTTCAGCAATAATCTGCGAATGGCACGTCAGAAGACCTATCTGCTGAATTTTGCACAGACTGCGATTGAAAAGATGAAATCAGATATGGGGCTGCCGGCAAGATTGTATCATGAGCTTTCCGGTAAGATGGTGACCGATATTGATCTGAATGATGCTGTTTATCTTGCAACAAAAGGATTATCAATGTCATTTAGTGAAGACGATATTGTTACCTTGCAGGCAGATGCCCAAAGAGGAACCGTGTATGATGAGATGTATGTGGACGATCAGGCACTTTATGAGCTGATCCTGAATACATTTTACAATGAAGTGTCAGCCGGGGAGGATACAGAGTGATGCAGGAGACCGGAAAGGAAAATGCAAAGCAGGACAGAAAAAATAATAAGAAAAAGTGGATGATTCTTGCAGTCTGTGCTTTTGCGGCAGCGATACTGCTGATCGGATTTATTGCGGGAACATGGTGGATGGAAAAAAAGGCGGAACAAGAGTATCTGGCGATGCAGGAAAAAAATGCAGAGAAGAGACAGAAAGTTCCGGAAGAGGAAAAGAAGATAGATATCCCGGTAGATTTTGATTCGTTGCAGAAAGAGAATCCTGATATTTATGCGTGGATCACGATTCCGGATACAGTAATTGATTATCCGATTGTACAAAGCAGTGAAGATAACGCTTATTATCTGAATCATTCAGCAGAAAAGACAGACAGTGCAAGTGGAGCAATTTATTCTGAAAATTATAATAAGAAAAATTTTGATGATCCGATTACTCTTTTATATGGACATAATATGAAAGATGGATCAATGTTTGCCGGACTTCATAAATATGAAGAAGATACATATTTTAATGACCATAAGGATCTGGTGATTTATACGCCGGATGCAATCTTGAAATATAAGATTTTTGCGGCTTACCGTACAGATGACCGGCATATACTCCTGTATTATAACTTGGGAGCGGAAGACTATAACCGGCAGGCGTATCTGAATGATATCCTGAATCAGAGGACAATGGGAGCGATGCTTGACCAGTCGGCTCCGGTGAGTACGGAAAGTAAGATACTTACGTTATCAACCTGCGATCGGGCAGGAGATGCTTACCGTTATGTAGTGCAGGCCTATCTTGTAGAAAAAATGGAATGAAATCTAACTTTTATTGATGAAAAATGACAAAAAATTTAAAGTGAGTAATTGAAGTTTTATAAGGCACATGATATAATTCATACATATGTATATACCAATAACGGATTTTATGAGGAAGACTAGGAGGAAAATAATGAAAAAGAGATTTATGACGGGAGTTGTTGCTGCTGTTACCGCATTGGCAATGAGTGTAAGTGCGTTGGCTGCAGGAAGCATTGTAGGCACTATTGATATGCCGAATGCAAGTACTGATAAAGGAACGATTTCATTAGAACCGGTTGCACCGGGGACTTATGATGATGACCTTCAGAAGGTCGTAGATGAGATGAATGATGCAAAGTCAAGTGCAAGTGTTAAAGCGGCATTTGATGGAAATCTTCCGTCATCACTGGCTTACTATACGGAGAAAGGTCTTGAAGTAAAAGGATATGATATTTCAGGATACAAGTTCCTGTCTCCGGTAATGAACCTCGGAGTGACAGGTGTGCAGGCATCAGCGGGCAACCTTGTAAAGGTTACATTTGTTGCGAACAATATGACAGATGGTATGATTGTTGATATTCTTTATTATTGTGCAGAGCATGGCTGGGAAGTGGTTAAAGGTGTGAGAGTCAGCGGAAACCAGGTAGCGGCGTACTTCCACTCAGTTTCAGCAGGGACTCCGGTATCTTTGATTTATAAGATGGCGGCTGCAAATGGTGGAAATGATAATAATGGTAACACAACAACTGGTACATCCAAAGGAAATGGTACTGCAGTTTCTCCGAAGACAGGACAGAACTCTATGATCCCGGTTGCAGGTATGGCAGTAGTTCTTCTTGGTATCGGTGCATTTGCTGTAGTAAGAAGCAGAAAAGAAATTTAAGATCTGAATAAGAAGAAAAGAAAGGCTGTCATTGACAGCTTTTCTATTATTAATTTAAAGATGTCGGGGTCAAAAGCCCCCGACTATGATACCTACGGATTGTTACGCACTACGTGCTCCCACAATCCTACCCAACATTCGCATATCGTGGTGCTTACGCCCCACTTTTATGCTCATATTGGGGCGGGTCACAAGGTCATTCTACCACTAGTGTGCGAGCACACGTGGTGTCAGATCTTTTGACCCTGGTATCATTTAAATAGTTAGTTCTATGGATTGAGACAGGGAATCAGGGGGGAATCTTTAATCTTAATTTATTTTAGAGGAGGATTCTCAAGATGTGTGGAATAGTTGGATATGTAGGAACAGAACAGGCGGCACCAATTTTGCTTGCAGGGTTGTCGAAACTGGAATACCGCGGATATGACTCCGCAGGAATTGCCATTCGCAACGAGGATACAGGAGATATAACTGTAGTCAAAGCTAAGGGCCGCCTGAAAATTTTATCTGAAAAGACGAATGAGGGTCACGCAGTACCGGGAACGTGTGGTATCGGCCATACTCGCTGGGCAACGCACGGAGAACCATCAGAGAACAATGCCCATCCGCATTGCACAGATGACAAGTCGGTGGTACTTGTTCATAATGGTATTATTGAAAATTATCAGGAATTAAAAGATAAGCTGATTAAGTCGGGATATGCATTTTATTCCCAGACTGATACGGAGATTGCGGTGAAGCTGGTCGATTATTATTATAGGAAGACAGGGACTCCGCTGGAGGCGATTTCCAGAGCAATGCTGCGAATCAGAGGATCTTATGCTTTTGGGATTATGTTCCATGATCATCCGGGGAAGATATTTGCAGCAAGAAAAGACAGTCCGTTGATTATTGGAAAGAGTCAGACCGGATGTCTCATCGCATCGGATGTTCCGGCAATTCTTGATAAGACAAGGAATGTATACTATATCGGAAACCATGAGATTGCGGAGCTTTCTCAGGATGAGATCCATTTTTATAATATCGACAGAGAAGAGATCCAGAAGGAACAGGTTGAGATCAAGTGGGATGCGGAGTCGGCAGAAAAGGGCGGATATGAGCATTTTATGCTGAAAGAGATCCATGAGCAGCCGAGAGCAGTCCGTGATACGATTGGTGCATATGTGAAGGATGGAAAGATCGATCTTTCCGAAACCGGACTTACCGATGAAAAGCTGCAGGAGATAGAGAGAATCTATATTGTCGCGTGTGGTTCTGCTTATCATGTTGGCATGGTAGGAAAATATGTGATTGAAGAACTGGCAGATATTCCGGTGGAAGTTGATCTTGCATCAGAATTTCGTTACCGGAATCCAAAGCTTGTGAAAAATTCACTGGTTGTGATCGTCTCTCAGTCCGGTGAGACGGCAGACAGCCTTGCAGCACTCCGCCTTGCGAAAGAACGCAAGATTCCGGTACTTGGTATCGTGAACGTAGTGGGTTCCAGCATTGCGAGAGAAAGTGATTATATTCTTTATACTTATGCAGGCCCTGAGATCTCGGTTGCCACGACAAAGGCATACAGTACCCAGTTGATCGCAATGTATCTGCTGGCGATCCAGGCGGCAAAGGTGAAGGATGTGATCTCGGAGGAACGGTATGCAGCCCTGATCGAAGAGCTTGGCACACTCCCTGAGAAGATACAGAAGACGTTGGATGACAAGGAGCGTATCCAGTGGTTCGCAAGCAAGTATGCAAATGCAAAGGATGTTTTCTTTATCGGAAGAGGAATTGATTATGCCATCAGTATGGAAGGCAGCCTGAAGATGAAGGAGATCAGTTATATTCATTCGGAGGCTTACGCAGCAGGAGAGCTGAAGCATGGAACGATCAGTCTGATCGAGGATGGTATCCTGGTAGTCGGTGTTGCGACGCAGGCAGCTCTTTTTGAAAAGACGATCAGCAATATGGTGGAGGTCAAGAGCCGTGGAGCTTATCTGATGGGGCTGACGACCTATGGAAATTATAATATTGAAGATACGGCAGATTTCGCAGTTTATGTACCGCAGACCGAATCATTCTTTGCGACCAGTCTTGCAATCGTACCGTTGCAGCTAATGGGTTATTACGTCAGTGTGGCAAAAGGACTGGACGTTGATAAGCCGAGAAATCTCGCAAAGTCTGTTACGGTTGAATGACAATTTTCAGAGTGACGGCAAAGGCGAATAAAAAAATTCCCTGTTATGGCAGGGCAGATAAATAAAGAGTTTAAAAAAGACCGCAGATGTGGAGTGATAGTACTTCCTTTACCGGATGTCCGGGAAAGAGGATGTATAGCAGAGAAGAGTCCATATCTGTGGTCTTTCTTACTTTTTGAAAAGTTGAATCGTGTCTGTCATGCTTTGCTTTTGAAAGGCTGGATCGTGTCTGTCATGCTTTACCCAGATTTAACAATCGCCCGATTTTACATTTAACAATCGTCTTTTATCATAAATATCGTGGTCAGGGGGAAAATGAAAAAGTACCAAAAGACCAGAAAAGAGATTGGGACGAAAAGAGTCCGATATGAAAAAGGAGATTAAAAAATGAAAATGAAAAAAATTGCCGCAGCGGTAATGATGGTAAGTATGGTAGCAGTAACAGCAGTTGGATGTGGAAGTAGCAATGGCACAGATACAAAAGGTGCAGACGCAAATCAGTCAGATGCAACTTCCGACTGGGATGAGACAAGTGATGTTACGATCGTTTCCCGTGAGGATGGTTCAGGTACAAGAGGAGCCTTCATTGAGTTGTTCGGAATTGAAGAGAAGCAGGATGACGGAACAAAGGTTGACATGACAACAACAGATGCACAGATCACAAATAATACTTCTGTTATGCTGACAACAGTTGCAGACAATGAGTATGCGATCGGTTATGTGTCACTTGGTTCTCTGAATGACAGTGTAAAAGCACTGAAGATTGACGGAGCAGAAGCAACTGCAGAGAATATCGAGAACGGTTCATACAAAGTATCCAGACCGTTTAATATCGCAGTAAAGAAAGATCTTAATAACAAAGTCGCAAAAGACTTTATGAGCTTTATCATGAGTACAGAAGGACAGAAAGTAGTAGCAGATGAGAAGTATATTGCTGTTGCAGATGTAAAAGATTATGCAGGAACAAAGCCTTCAGGAAGCTGTGTAGTTGGTGGTTCTTCTTCTGTATCCCCTCTGATGGAGAAACTGATCGAGGCTTACAAAGCTGTCAACCCGAATGCAAGTATCGAGCTTCAGACATCCGATTCTACAACAGGTATGACTTCTACGATTGAGGGAAGTTATGATATCGGTATGGCATCCAGAGAACTGAAAGAGGAAGAAGCAGCAGAGCTTGAGCCTACAGTGATTGCTACAGACGGAATCGCAGTAGTCGTAAACAATGCAAATCCGCTGGATGAGCTGTCAGCCGATCAGGTAAAAGATATTTATGTGGGAAATGTATCTACATGGGATGAGATTACAAAATAATTGACAAAGAAAGTAATTTGATACGATCTTGACAGATTAAGAGGAAAAAAGAATGAAATCAAAAGCAGTGACTGAGAAGGTCATGCAGGGAGTCTTCTTTATCGCCGCCTGTACTTCGGTGCTGGCGGTAGCTCTTATTTGCATCTTTCTTTTTGCAAATGGAATCCCTGCGATCAGAGAAATTGGATTTGTAAAATTTATCACCGGAGATATTTGGCGTCCGGGAAATAAGCTGTTCGGAATTTTTCCGATGATCATCGGAAGTATTTACGTGACAGCGGGAGCGATCATTTTCGGAGTTCCGATCGGAATCCTTACCTCGGTATTTATGGTAATGTATTGTCCAAAGAAAATTTATAAACCACTGAAAGCGGCAACAGAGCTACTGGCAGGAATCCCATCGGTTGTCTATGGTTTTTTCGGACTGGTCGTAATAGTTCCGATGATCCGCGATTTTGGAAAATGGATGAAAATGATGGGACTGGTAGAGAAATCAGGGGATGGAAAAGGCGTGCTGACAACTTCGATCATACTAGGCATGATGATCCTTCCAACGATCATCGGAACAACAGAAAGTGCCATGCGGGCTGTACCGGAGCAGTATTATGAAGGTGCATTGGCTCTGGGAGCAACGCATGAGAGAAGTATTTTTACCGTGATCATCCCGGCCGCAAAATCAGGAGTGATCGCAGGAATTGTGCTGGGAATCGGACGTGCGATCGGAGAGACGATGGCAGTGATCATGATTGTTGGAAATCAGCCGAGACTGGTTTCAAATATGCTTTTGGGAATGCGTACACTGACCGGAAATATCGTCATTGAAATGGGCTATGCAACCGGATTGCACAGAGAAGCACTGATTGCTACCGGGGTTGTCTTATTTGTCTTTATCCTGATTATTAACTTTAGTGTGGCATTGTTGAAGAGGAGGGGAGAACATGAATGAGAATGCTGTGAACCGTTTGTCAGCACGTGACAAGATGCGTTCGTACCTGAAGCATCCGGGATCATTCGTCCTAATGCTTCTGGTCATGCTGGCAGCCTTGGTGACATTTGCAGTGCTGATCTTTCTGATTATCTATATTCTGGTCAACGGTCTGCCGTATATGAAACCGTCCCTGTTCTCGTTACATTATACATCGGAGAACGCTTCAGTTATTCCGGCGTTGGTTAATACGGTAGTGATGACCCTGCTTTCCTTGCTTATTGCAGTTCCGTTTGGAATCTTTTCAGCCGTTTTTCTGGTGGAATATGCAGGAAGAGGAAACAAATTTATTGACGTGATCCGTCTGACAACGGAAACTCTGTCGGGAATCCCGTCAATCGTATATGGCCTGTTCGGTATGTTGTTCTTTGTGAATGCACTGCACTGGGGATTTTCAATCCTGGCAGGAGCGTTTACCTTATCCATTATGATTCTTCCGTTAATTATGAGAACAACGGAAGAAGCTTTAAAATCGGTTCCGGACTCCTACCGGGAAGGAAGTTTCGGACTGGGAGCAGGCAAGCTGAGGACGGTATTTAAGATCGTACTTCCAAGTGCAGTTCCGGGAATCCTGGCAGGTGTCATCCTTGCCATCGGAAGGATCGTGGGAGAGACAGCAGCCTTGATCTATACGGCGGGAACGGTAGCACAGATTCCGAAAAATGCGTTTGGGTCGGGTCGTACGCTGGCAGTGCATATGTATATGCTTTCCAGTGAAGGTCTGTATATGAACCAGGCGTATGCAACGGCAGTGATCCTGCTGATCCTGGTTGTCGTGATCAATACTTTATCGGGTATGATCGCAAAGCGGCTGACGAAGAAATAGAGAGGAAAAAAGAATGTCGAAGTTAAGTATCAAAAATCTGGATTTATATTATGGTGATTTTAAAGCCCTCAAGAATATTAATCTCGAAATCGAGGCGAATAAGATCACTGCTTTTATCGGCCCTAGCGGATGTGGTAAATCTACATTGTTAAAGTCGATCAACCGTATGAATGACCTTGTGGAGGGATGTCGTATTAACGGGGAAATTCTTCTTGACGGACAGAATATCTTCAAAGGAATGGATGTCAATCTGCTCAGAAAAAGAGTTGGAATGGTTTTCCAGAAGCCAAATCCATTTCCAATGAGCATTTATGACAACATTGCTTATGGACCAAGAACACATGGAATCCGGTCAAAAGCAAAGCTGGATGATATTGTAGAAAAGTCACTGAGAAATGCGGCAATCTGGGAAGAATGTAAGGATCGTCTGAAAAAGAGTGCATTGGGAATGTCGGGGGGACAGCAGCAGAGACTGTGTATCGCCCGTGCATTGGCGGTAGAACCGGAAGTTCTGCTGATGGATGAACCGACATCCGCACTGGATCCGATTTCTACATCCAAGATTGAAGACCTTGCGATGGAACTGAAAAAAGATTATACTATTGTCATGGTTACGCACAATATGCAGCAGGCAGTCCGTATCTCTGACAATACGGCGTTTTTCCTTCTGGGAGAAGTCATTGAATATAATAATACAGAGACTTTATTCTCCGTTCCGGCGAATAAAAAGACAGAGGATTATATCACAGGGAGGTTCGGTTAAATTATGCGTAATAGATTTGATCAGCAGTTGCATCATCTGGATGAACAGCTTACCCATATGGGAGAATTATGTGAGATTGCAATTTCAAAGGTAACCCAGGCACTGAAAGAGGGAAGTGCCGAACAGGCAAGGATCGTAGTAGCTGAAGATGAAGAGATCGATCAGATGGAGAAAGAGATTGAGCGTCTGTGTCTGAAGCTTCTGCTCCAGCAGCAGCCGGTGGCAAGAGATTTAAGAAGAATTTCTGCGGCACTGAAAATGATCACAGATATGGAGCGGATCGGGGATCAGACTTCCGATATCGCAGAGATCATTATTTCTGCAAAATATGAGAATGTGGCACAGGATATTGATTTGATCGGTGCAATGGCAACCGGAGTCAGTACGATGGTCAGGGACAGTGTAGTGGCATATGTGGAAAAAGATCTGGAGCTTGCAAGGAAAGTGATGGCTTCGGATGATAAGATTGATGCGTATTTTGATGAGATCCGCGATAAGATGATTGCCTATATCAAAGCAGAGCATGGAGAACAGGGAAACCGGATCTTTGATCTGATCATGGTGACAAAATATCTGGAGCGGATCGGAGATCATGCCACGAATATTGCAGAGTGGGTGGAATTTTCTATTACAGGTGTTCATAAGGACAGTGCTGCACTGCATGAAAGCTAAAGGAGAGTACTGAGATGATTTATTGCGTGGAAGACGATGATAATATCAGAGAGCTGGTAATTTATACTTTGGAGACGACCGGACTCAAAGCAAAAGGGTTTGCGGACGGAGCTGCTTTTATGGAAGCTCTGGCATTTGATACACCGGAGCTGATCCTGCTGGATATTATGCTGCCCGGGGATGATGGAATGGTGCTTTTAAAGAAGCTGAAATCTTCTTCAAAGACAAAGGATATTCCTGTGATCATGGTGACTGCGAAAGGTTCGGAGTATGACAAGGTGATCGGACTGGATTCGGGAGCGGATGATTACGTGACGAAACCATTCGGGATGATGGAGCTTGTATCCAGGATCAAGGCAGTCCTGAGAAGAAGCAGAAAGACGGAAGAAAAATCACAGATTGAGCTTTCCGGAGTCTGTATGAATATCAAAAAGCATGAAGTTACGGTGAATGGAAAGGAAGTAGCTCTCACATTAAAGGAGTTTGAACTGCTTGAAAAGCTGATGTTGAATAAGGGAATCGTCCTGACACGCGACCAGCTTCTGACTGAGATCTGGGGATATGATTTTGACGGTGAGACAAGAACCGTGGATGTCCATGTGCGTACGCTCCGGCAGAAGCTGGGGGAAAAGGGTGATCTGGTCCAGACGGTACGCGGAGTAGGTTATCGAGTGGGAGAAGAACAATGAAGCAGAAGATCCAGAAAAGTATGATGTTGATCTTGCTGGTGACATTATTTCCTTTCTATGTCATTATGACAGTGATTCTGTATAATCAAAATCTCGGAATCCTGGAAAAGGAAGTACAGCAGGAAGCGGCCTATCTCAGCAGCGGTGTGGATGTCGCAGGAGAAGAATATCTGAAAAAATTAGAACCAATGATAAAGGCGGATGAGGACACCCGTCTTACATTTATTTCCCAGAGTGGAGATGTTCTGTATGATTCAGACAGCAGTAAAAAGCTGGAGAACCATAAGTCGAGAGCTGAAGTAAAGCAGGCACTGGCGGAAGGACAGGGGGAGGATATCCGTATGTCGGATACGGTAGGAAAAGAATTATACTACTGTGCGATCCGCCTGGATGATGGAAGTGTGCTGCGGCTTGCCAGACCGATGGACAGCCTGATCCGAACCGCATGGAATATCCTTCCGGTTATGCTGGTCTTATCTGTGATCGGTATTGCACTGGCGTTGTTCCTTGCAAACTGGCAGACGAAGCGTCTGATGGAACCGGTGATGCATCTGGATCTGGAGCATCCTCTGGACAATGTGATCTATCCTGAAATGGTACCGCTTCTGGAAGCCATCGACCGGCAGAATAAAGAAAAAGAAGCGGTCGCGAATATGAGAAAGGAATTTTCGGCAAATGTTTCCCATGAGCTGAAGACACCGCTGACATCGATTTCCGGTTACGCAGAGATCATGATGAACGGGCTGGTACGTGCAGAGGACATCCCTGGATTTTCAAAAAGGATCTATAAGGAAGCACGTCGGCTGATCACATTGGTGGAAGATATCATTAAATTATCGAAACTGGATGAAGAATCAGTAGAACTGGAAAAAGAAGATGTGGAGCTTTATGAGCTGACCCGTGAGATCGTCAGCCGTCTTTCCCCGCAGTGTTCAGAGAAGAAAATTTCAGTGGCTTTGAGTGGAGAACCGGTATTCTGTCATGGAATCCGGCAGATTCTGGATGAGATGATCTATAATATTACTGAGAATGCGATCAAGTATAACCGTGATGGTGGAAGCGTTGCGGTCTGGGTCGGAAATACGCTGGACGGGCCAAAGATTAGTGTGAGCGATACGGGGATCGGAATCCCGGAGGAGCATCAGGAACGGATCTTTGAACGATTCTACCGGGTGGATAAGAGCCATTCAAAAGAGCGTGGCGGTACAGGACTGGGCTTGTCTATTGTGAAGCACGGAGCGATCCTGCATGGAGCGAAGGTTACTGTGAACAGTGAACCGGGCAAGGGAACAAAGATTGAGATCCGGTTCCCGAAAGAGGAAAAAATGAAAAAGGCAGAAGTTCTTTAACGGGCTTTTGTCTTTTTCTTTGCACTTGATGGAAACAGAAGATTGTGCTAGTATAGATATAACACAACAGAGGAAGGGGAAGCGGCATGATATTAGAAATAGATTTTAACAGTGATGAAGCAATTTATATCCAGCTTTGTAACCAGATCATCATGGGGATTGCTACCTCGGTGATACATGAAGGAGATTCATTGCCGTCAGTCAGGCAGCTTGCAGATACAGTCGGTGTCAATATGCATACGGTGAATAAAGCGTATAACGTCCTGAAAAGGGAAGGCTATATCAGTCTGGATAAAAGAAGAGGAGCGGTGATCGCACTGGACGTGGATAAGCTGGAGCAGTTGGATGAGATGCGGAGACAGCTTCGGATTGTACTTGCCCGTGGCTGTTGTAAGAATATCTCAAGAAGTGAAGTGCATGAGCTGGTAGATGAGATATTTGATGATTATGAGTAATTAAGAGTAAGTTGAGGAGGTAAAGATGCAGATACCTTATACAAAGCCGATGGAGAATGTGATAAAGCAGGCCGGGAAAATAGCAAGAGAGAGAAAGCATCCTTATATAGGAACAGAGCATCTTCTGCTTGCACTTCGGAAAGAGTATTCAGGAGTAGCCGGACAGGTGCTTGCAAAGAACGGTGTGGATGCAGAAAAGATCTCACGCCTGATCGATGAACTGGTAGCACCGGATGAAGAGGTGAAGGTCAGTACAAGACCAGAGCAGAGTCCGAGATTCCAGTTCCTTTTGAAGAGCAGCGAGCAGGAGTGTGGCAGACTGCATACAGAATATGTCGGAACGGAGCATCTGCTGTTGGCAATGATCCGGGATGTTGACTGTGTAGCGACGCGGATCCTGATCACCTTGAATGTGAATCTTCAGAAGTTATTTCAGGATATTATGTTCGCAGTAGGGATCGATCCCAAAGAATATCAGGACAGCCTTCAGGATGAGCCTCATGGAGGCGGGGCAATGGTGGAACAGTTCTGTACCGATATGACAGCCCGTGCAGAAGAGGGAAAACTGGACCCGGTCATCGGAAGGGAGCAGGAAATGTATCGTCTGATGGAGATCCTGAGCAGAAGGACGAAGAATAACCCCTGTCTGGTAGGAGAGCCTGGAGTTGGAAAGACTGCCATTATCGAAGGACTGGCACAGCAGATCGCATCCGGGTTAGTACCTGAAAAGATGAAAGGAAAGAGGATCTATACGCTGGATCTTCCAGGACTGATCGCAGGTTCAAAATATCGTGGAGAGTTTGAAGAGCGAATAAAAGGACTGGTTGCAGAGGTAAAGGCAGCGGGGAATATCATTCTTTTCCTGGATGAGATCCATACGATGATCGGTGCGGGAGGTGCAGAAGGTGCGATTGATGCCTCAAGTATCCTGAAGCCGTCGCTGTCCAGAGGAGAATTGCAACTGATCGGTGCAACTACGATTGCAGAATACAGGAAATATATAGAGAAAGATGCGGCCCTGGAACGGCGTTTCCAGCCTGTTTCTGTGGAAGAACCAACGCAGGAACAGTGCCGGAAAATTCTTGAAGGTCTGAAAGAAAAGTATGAGACACACCATAAAGTAGTGATCGAAGAGAAAGCACTTGAGGCAGCAGTACTTATGTCAGAACGTTATATTACGGATCGTCATCTGCCGGATAAGGCGATCGACGTGCTGGACGAAGCGTGTTCAAAAGTGAGTCTGAAAGGCTACAAAGTCCCGGAAAATTTCCGAAGTCTGGAAGATCTGATCAAAGACCTCGAGAAACAGAAAGAGGATAGCATCGTAGCAGGAGATTTCGCAGAGGCATCCCTGATCCAGAAGGAGCAGGACGAAGCAAGAAAGAAATTGTCAGCTCTGAAAAAGCGGTTTGATAAAAAGCAGGCGGGACTTCATCCATCTGTTACGGAAAATGAAGTTGCAGAGGTAGTATCAGTCTGGACAAAAGTTCCGGTAAGCAAACTGACGGAAAGTGATACAGAAAGATTAAAGAACCTGGAAAAAATTCTTCAGAAGAGAGTCATCGGACAGGACGAAGCGGTCAGTGCTGTGGCAAGAGCAGTGAAACGTGGAAGAGTCGGTCTGAAAGATCCGAAGCGGCCGATCGGTTCGTTCTTATTCTTAGGTCCGACCGGAGTTGGAAAGACGGAGCTTTCCAAGGCACTTGCTGAAGCTTTATTTGGAAAAGAGGAGGCAATGATCCGTGTTGATATGTCGGAGTATATGGAAAAGCATTCTGTATCAAAGATGATCGGTTCCCCTCCGGGATATGTCGGTCATGAAGAAGGTGGACAGCTCAGTGACCAGGTCAGGACGCATCCGTATTCTGTTCTCCTTTTTGATGAAATTGAAAAAGCACATCCGGATGTATTCAATGTTCTGCTGCAGGTTCTGGATGATGGACATATTACGGATTCACAGGGAAGAAAGGTAGATTTTTCCAATACCGTGATCATCATGACGTCGAATGCAGGTGCAAAAGCGATCATTGATCCGAAAAAGCTGGGTTTTGCTGCAAAAGAAGATAAAGTCGGAGATTATAAAAAAATGAAGCAGGGTGTTATGGAAGAGGTCAAGCAGATCTTCCGGCCGGAGTTTCTGAACCGAATTGATGAGATGATCGTATTCCATACACTGGACAAAGAAAATATGAAGAAAATAGTTTCTTTGTTGTGCAATGAGTTTACCGGACGGCTTGAGAAGCAGATGAATATTCATCTGAAACTGAGAAACTCTGCAAAAGAGCTGATCGTTGAAAAGGGAACTGATACGAAATATGGTGCAAGACCACTACGTCGTGCATTACAGACGGAACTGGAAGATAAACTGGCAGATGCGATCCTGAACGGTGACATCCGGCCGGGAGATCATGTGGAGGCAGGAGCATCCAAAAAAGAAATTCGTTTTTTCATAAAAAGTTCATAGGATGAAAGCGGAATTAGTATAGAAAAAGAAATGGATTTATTATATAATGATACAAAGATATCATAGTTGGGCAATTTATCCCAACATCTTATATAAGAGATATTCTGAAATACCCAGGAGGAAAAAGAAATGGCAACAGTAAAAGAATTATTGCGTGCAGAAAATGACGGAACACTGAGTTTTGGAGATTATACACTTCCAACTAAGACGAAGAAGGATAACTTTGAATTTGAGGGAGATATTTATAAAGTAAAGACATTTGCAGAGATTACGAAACTTGAGAAGAACGGTATGTTCGTTTACGAGTCTGTACCGGGAAGTACGGTTGAAAATTTTAAAGAGACCGATGCTGAGGTTACTTTTACAGTATCTGCACCGGAGGATGTACAGTTCACACTGGAACTGGAGCCGGAGAGTGAGTATGAAGTACTGATCGATGGGGAGTCTGCAGGAAAGATGAATACAAATTTGAGCGGAAAGCTCAGTGTAAGTGTAGAACTTTCAGCAGATCAGAGTGCAGCGATCAAAGTAGTAAAGTGCTGATCTGCTGATCCGTACAGTGTTGGGAGAAGCTAGATGGCAAAAGGAAAGAAAAGTATATTTTTCTGTCAGAATTGCGGGCATGAAGAAGCAAAATGGCTTGGTCAATGCCCTGCATGTAAAGAGTGGAATACATTTGTAGAAGAGCGGATAGACAGTGGGATCACAAAGGGAACGACCGTTGCAGCGAGAGCAGTTCACGAGGCAAAGGTCGTTCCTTTGACCGAAGTGACCGCAGATGATGATACACGGAGTGAGACCGGGATCAAAGAGCTGGACCGGGTTCTCGGAGGCGGGATTGTACCGGGATCACTGGTACTGGTCGGAGGCGATCCGGGAATTGGAAAGTCAACACTTTTATTACAGGTATGCCAAAGAATGGCACAGATGAAAAAGATCCTGTATATTTCCGGAGAGGAGTCGCAGGCACAGATTAAGCTGCGTGCGAACCGGATGGGAAATTTTACGTCTAGCCTTCTGCTGCTTTGCGAGACAAACCTGGGGATCATCCGCAGTGTGATAGAAAAAGAGCGACCGGAACTGGTCATTATTGACTCTATTCAGACAATGTACAGCGAGGATGTAACTTCGGCACCGGGAAGTGTTTCCCAGGTGCGGGAGTCAACCAATGTTTTTATGCAGTTGGCGAAAGGACTGTGCATTCCAATTTTTATTGTCGGACATGTAACGAAAGAGGGAACGGTAGCAGGTCCGCGGGTATTGGAGCATATGGTAGATACAGTACTTTATTTTGAAGGAGACCGGCATGCGTCTTACCGGATATTGAGAGCTGTGAAGAACCGTTTTGGCTCGACGAATGAGATTGGTGTCTTTGAAATGCGGCAGAGTGGGCTGGTGGAAGTGGAAAATCCATCGGAGTATATGCTCAGTGGGAAACCGGAGAATGCTTCCGGATCCGTTGTTGCATGCTCCATGGAAGGAACAAGACCGATCCTTTTGGAAATACAGGCACTGGTCTGCAGAACAAATTTCGGAATGCCGAGAAGAACAGCAGCAGGAACCGATTATAACCGGGTCAACCTTCTGATGGCAGTGCTTGAAAAGAGGTTGGGAATGTCACTTGGAAACTGCGATGCATATGTGAATATTGCAGGCGGTATCAAGATGAATGAGCCGGCGATCGATCTTGGGATTGTGATGGCACTGGTGTCCAGTTATCGAAACCGTCCCATTGATGAGAAGACGATTGTCTTTGGAGAGGTTGGTTTAAGTGGAGAAGTACGTGCTGTGAATATGCCGGAACAGCGTGTGGCAGAGGCGAAGAAGCTTGGGTTTGAGACATGTATTTTGCCCGAAGTTTCACTGAAGATGGTAAAGGAAATTCAGGGAATACGGCTTGTTGGTGTGAAGACTGTGAATGAAGCAGTTGGAATTATATGATGATTAAATGTGCAGAAATTGTAAAAAAGACAGTTTCTGCATTTTTTATTTATATGAACAGTATATAACAGTTGACAACAGTTTAACACTGTTATATACTGTTTACATAAAGGAGGCAGGTCATGAAGATTATAATTAACCATTCATCTATGGTGCCGATCTACGAGCAGATCATGGAGCAGATCAAAGCACAGGTCATTTCCGGTGAATTAAAGGAAAGTGATCTTCTTCCATCTGTAAGGGCGATGGCAAAAGAGTTGAAGATCAGTGCATTGACGGTGAAAAAGGCGTATGACAACCTGGAAGAAGAAGGAATGACGAGAACCGTGCATGGGAAAGGCACGTATGTGACAGCTTCGAATAAGGAACTTATGCTGGAAGAACGTCGCAGAGAAGTAGAAGCGGATCTCGAAGCTGCAGTGATGAAAGGCAGAAGGAACGGAATGACAGATGAGGAACTGAAGGAATTATTTGAGCTGATCATGGAGGAGTAGTTATGTTATCAATAGAAAATTTCAGGAAGCGGTATGATGATTTTGAATTGGACTGTACCATGAGCGTTGAACCGGGACAGATCACAGGAATCGTCGGGGCAAATGGAGCAGGAAAGAGTACGCTTTTTAAAGCAATTTTAGGACTGGTAAAGGGAGATTCCGGTCGGATTACACTTTTTGGAAAAGAACCACAGCAACTGACGAGAGAGGATAAAGAGAAGATTGGAGTAGCATTTACAAATGCAGGATTCAATGAATATTTAAGAATTAAAGATATTGTTCCGGTTTTGAGCAATGTATATCCATCTTTTGAAAAAGAAAAGTTTCTCGGATCATGCAAAAAATTGAACCTTCCACTTGATAAGAAGTTAAAAGAATTTTCTACCGGAATGAAGGCAAAGCTGAATGTACTGATCGCAGTGTCACACCAGGCTCCTTTCCTGATACTTGACGAACCGACGGCAGGTCTTGATGTGACAGCACGGGAGCAGGTACTGGATCTGCTGCGGGAGTATATGACCGAAGTGGATGGAAGCAGTATAGCGATCAGTTCCCATATTTCTTCAGATCTGGAAGGCCTGTGTGATGATATTTATATGATCCACGAGGGTAAGATCATCCTGCATGAAACGATGGATACGATCCTGAATGATTATGGAGTGATTAAAGTGACGGAGGAGCAGTGGAAAAAACTGGACAAATCTTACTTATTAAAAAAGAAAAAAGAAAGTTATGGATATGCCTGTCTGACAAAAGAAAAGAGATATTATATGGAAAATCATCCGGGTGTTGCAGTTGAAAATGGCAGCCTGGATGAAGTGATCGTTATGATGATTCAGGGGGAAACGGTATGAGAACAGAAAAGGGATTGTTATTAAAAGATTGGGGACTTTTAAAAAGTCAGGGAAAAGGGATTATTTATGTGATGATCGGAGGAGCAGCCTTAATGGTTGGAGCCTTGAATAATTCAGTGATAGACCGGGAAGAAAGTGCAGCGTGTTTTGGAATATATATTACTGTCACGATGGCAATTTATGTTGCAAATATGCTTGCATATGATGAAATGGATCATGGGTTTCAGTATCTTTTTTCGTTGCCGGTCACGAAAAAGGATTATGTCAGAGAAAAATATATTTTCAGCATTTCTCTGGATGCAGCAGTCTGGTTACTTGGTCTGACAATAACAACCGTAGTTTCAATGATAGGAAATTACGGAACGGATCTGAAAAAATTGGTAATGATAATGTCCTGGGGGATGATGGCAGGAGTCGTTCTTATTGCATTGAACATACCGGTACGATTAAAATTTGACGGTGAAAAAGGAAGACTTATTATAGCGGTAATTGTATTGTTTCTTGGGGGAGCAGGAGTGTTGACAGGAAAGATGTGCGGAAGACTGGGCGTGAATCCTACAGGGATATTTCAAAAAATTGTTTCACTGAGTGCAGGACAACTGCTAGGAGCAGGAATGATGATACTCGTTATCGGTCTGACTGTTTCGTATCAATGCAGCATAAAAATACTGGAGAAGAAAGAATATTGAAAGTAGAATAAAGGGACAAAAAGCCGTTACATGGGAAATTTTCTATGTAGCGGCTTAGTTTTTGGATTTGCTTAAGTAATTAACTAAAAATTGTGCAAAAAGTATTAAAAAAATGTGAAATAAGAAGTTTAAAGGTTGACTTACAAGTGGAATTATACTATATTTTCCATTAGTTAATTAACTAACTAATGGAAGGAGAGTATTTATGTCGTGTAAAGGACAGGAGATGCCGACACTTGGGATTCTTGGGATGACAGCCCATAAGATCGGAAAGCTGGCACAGACTATGTATGCTGAATATGATCTGAATAAAAGTCAGTCAATGATTTTATTTCAGCTTCACAGAGATGGAAGAATATCACAGAAAGAACTGGCACAGAAGCTGAATGTAAGTGCACCTTCGATCACATCGATGATCCAGAAGATGGAGAAGTCGGGATATATCGTGAGGAATGTTGATGAAAAAGATCAGAGAATGATGCGGCTGGATCTGACAGAGAAAGGGCAGGCATGTATTGAGCATGTAAAAGCAATTGCAGAAAAGATGGATGAAATTGCTTTTACAGGGATCAGTCCAGAGGAAAAAATGCTTCTGAGAAGAATTTTATTTCAGATTTGTGAAAATGTAGAAAAGGAAAGGAACAGATAAAATGAAGAATTTATTCAAATACGCTGCATCGTACTGGAAAGCGATGATAGCAATCATGTTAATTCTCTTCGTTCAGGCTTACTGTGATCTGTCTTTACCTGCATATACTTCCAACATTGTCAATGTTGGAATCCAGCAGGGTGGTATTGAAGATGAGATACCGGAGCAGATCGCCCGGGAAGAGATGGATAAATTATTACTTTTTGTATCAGAAGAAGACGGGCAGAAAGTAATGGATGCTTATGAGGAAGATACGGAATCTTATGAAAAAGATGCGTATGTCCTGAAAGAATCCGTATCCGGGGATGAGGAACAGATGAAGGAACTTCAGGATATTCTGAAGCTCCCGATGATGATGACGACTGGTTTTGAGTCCGGCAGTGATATGACGAAAGAAGTTGAGTCTCAGTTAAAGTCGAGTCTTCCGGATGGGACAGTTTCAGAGGATACAACCATCTTTGATATTATGAAGATGCTTCCGGGAGAACAGAGAACTGCCATGGTGGAAAAGATGGGAGAACAGATGGATGATCTTCCGGATACGATTCTGGATCAGGCAGCGGTCAGCTATTGCAAATCGGTCTATCAGGATCTGGGCATGGACATGGAAAAGATTCAGACAGGATATCTTGCAAAGACCGGGGGAATGATGATTGCACTGGCATTCCTCGGAATGGCAGCAAGTGTACTGGTCGGATTCCTGGCTTCAAGAGTAGGTGCGTCAGCAGGACGTGACTTAAGAGGCAGAGTATTCCATAAGGTTGTGGGCTTTTCCAATCATGAGTTCAACCAGTTTTCAACAGCCTCACTGATTACGAGGAGTACGAATGATATCCAGCAGATCCAGATGTTGATTGTTATGCTTTTGAGAATGGTACTTTATGCACCAATCCTGGCGATCGGAGGAGTATTCCAGGTAATGAAGACAAATGTGTCGATGTCCTGGATCATCGGACTTGCGGTGATCATCATTGCATGCATGGTATTATTACTCTTTGTTGTGGCAATGCCGAAATTTAAGATGCTTCAGAAGCTTGTGGATAAGCTGAACCTTGTGACCAGAGAAATTCTGACAGGACTGTCGGTTATCCGTGCATTTAGTACAGAAAAGCATGAAGAGAAACGATTTGATGACGCAAATGTAGAACTGACAAAGACGAATCTTTTTGTCAATCGTGCGATGACATTTATGATGCCGGCAATGATGCTGGTCATGAACGGAGTCTCTGTTCTGATTGTATGGACCGGAGCACATGGAATCAGCGATGGTCAGATGCAGGTGGGAGATATGATGGCATTTATTCAGTATACCATGCAGATCATCATGGGATTCCTGATGCTTTGCATGATCTCGATCATGCTTCCGCGTGCGGCTGTAGCGGCTGACCGTGTGGAAGAAGTGCTGAAGAGTGAGACGATCATCTGTGATCCGGAACGGCCGGAAGTACTGCCGGAGCAGGGAGAAGGAGTTCTTTCCTTTGATCATGTATCCTTTAAATATCCGGGAGCAGACGAAGATGTGCTGCAGGATATCACATTTACAGCCCGGCCGGGACAGACCACGGCGATTATTGGAAGTACAGGAAGTGGAAAATCAACACTGGTCAATTTGATCCCACGGTTTTATGATGTGACAGAAGGAAAGATCACGCTGGATGGAATTGATATCCGTGACATAAAGCAGCATGATCTCAGAGAAAAGCTGGGATATGTTCCGCAGAAAGGAGTCCTGTTCTCAGGAAATATTGCTTCTAATATCATGTTCGGAAATCAGGATGGAACAGAAGAGGAAATGAAAGAAGCGGCAGAGATCGCACAGGCTACAGAATTTATCGAGACTAAACCGGAAGGCTATGAAAGTCCGATCGCTCAGGGCGGTTCCAATGTATCCGGTGGTCAGAAGCAGAGACTTTCGATTGCAAGAGCGATTGCAAAGCATCCACAGGTATTTATTTTTGATGACAGTTTTTCGGCTCTTGACTATAAGACGGATGTGACATTGCGTCATGCCCTTGCAGAGAAGACGAGGGAAAGTACAGTTTTGATCGTAGCACAGAGAATCAGTACCATTCTGCATGCAGAGCAGATCCTTGTCCTGGATGATGGAAAGATTGTCGGAAAAGGTACACATGCAGAACTGCTGAAAAATTGTGAAGTATATCGGGAAATCGCAGAGTCCCAGCTTTCCAGGGCAGAACTGGAATCTGCCGTTCAGACAGATGGAAAGGAGGAGAAGATCCATGGCTAGAAGAGGTAGAATGGGGCGAGGTGTTGCACCGACCGAAAAGGCAAAAGATTTCAAAGAAACAATGAAAAAGCTGATCCGCTATATGGCTTCATTTAAAATACAGATTTTTTTCGTAGCAGTCTTTGCAATTTGCGGAACGATTTTTAATATTGCCGGACCAAAGATTCTCGGAAAGGCGACAACAGAAATCTTCAATGGTCTTGTCAGTAAGGTTTCAGGCGGATCAGGCATGGATTTTGGAAAAATCGGAACGATTCTGGCGACAGCATTGAGTCTGTATCTGATCAGTGCAGCGTGCAGCCTGATCCAGGGATTCCTGATGACAGGTGTATCGCAGAAGACAACTTATAAATTAAGAAAAGAAATCTCACAGAAGATCAACCGGATGCCGATGAATTATTTCGATACGAAACCGGTCGGAGAAGTTCTTTCAAGAGTGACAAATGATGTGGATACTCTCGGACAGAGTCTGAACCAGAGTGCAACTCAGTTGATCACATCGGTCACAACCATCATCGGTGTGCTGGTGATGATGCTTTCCATCAGTCCGCTGATGACACTGGTAGCACTGCTGATTCTTCCATTGTCCATGCTGCTGTTGTCATTTGTAATGAAACATTCACAGAAATATTTCGTAGGACAGCAGGAATATCTTGGAAATGTCAACGGACAGGTAGAGGAAATCTACAGCGGACATAATATCATCAAGGCATTTAATAAAGAAGAAGCGGTGATCAGAGAATTTAATGAGACCAACGGAAAGCTTTATGATTCTGCGTGGAAATCTCAGTTTTTCTCAGGAATGATGATGCCGGTCATGCAGTTTATCGGCAATCTTGGTTATGTAGGTGTGGCAGTCCTTGGAGGATTCCTGACGATCAAAAATGTGATCGAGGTCGGAGATATTCAGTCATTTATTCAGTATGTCCGTAATTTCACCCAGCCGATCCAGCAGATGGCACAGGTAGCAAATATGTTGCAGTCTACGGCAGCAGCATCCGAGAGGGTTTTTGAATTTCTTGAAGAAAAAGAAGAAGATCAGACAGTGGAACATCCTGTGTCCGTAGAAAATCTGAAAGGAAATGTAGAGTTTGACCATGTTCATTTCGGATATAACCCGGATAAGATCATCATCAATGATTTTTCTGCGAAAGTAAAAGAAGGACAGAAGATTGCGATCGTTGGTCCGACCGGAGCAGGAAAGACGACAATGATCAAGCTGCTAATGAGATTTTATGATGTAAATGATGGTTCGATAAAAATAGATGGACACGATATCCGGGATTTCAACCGCAGTGAATTAAGAGAAATGTTCGGAATGGTGCTTCAGGATACATGGCTGTTCCATGGCTCCATCCGTGAAAATATCCGTTATGGTAAACTGGATGCTACAGATGAAGAAGTGATCCAGGCTGCAAAGGCAGCACATGTGCATCGATTTGTAAAGACACTTCCAGGTGGATATGATATGGAACTGAACGAAGAAGCAAGCAACGTTTCCCAGGGACAGAAGCAGCTTCTGACGATTGCACGTGCAATCCTTGCAGATCCAAAGATCCTGATCCTGGATGAGGCGACAAGCTCTGTCGATACAAGAACAGAAGTACTGATTCAGAAAGCGATGGATAATCTGATGAAGGGAAGAACGAGCTTTGTGATCGCACACCGTCTGTCTACGATCCGTGATGCGGATCTGATTCTTGTTATGAAAGACGGAGATATCGTGGAGCAGGGAAATCATGAAGAACTTCTTGCAAAGGGTGGATTTTATGCAGATCTTTATAATTCCCAGTTTGAAAATGCCGGAGAATGTGCATAAAGATCAGATCAGTCTTGAGATGTAATGAGGGATAGTGATAAAATCTATCAGTAATGCAAGAGATACATTGGTAACTATTGACAGAAAAAAGATTAAGATTTAAACTTATAACAGTGTTACATGACACTGTTATAAGCTAGGAGGAGTCAGTGGCTAAGCAGGTAGAAGGTATTTCAGAAAAAGTAGAATTATGTGCAAAGAAAGAGTTCCTTGAAAAAGGCTATGTAGATGCATCACTGCGGACGATTGCTGCGGAGGCGGGAACGACGACCGGAACGATCTATTCCCGATATGGTGGAAAAGAAGGACTTTTTTCAGCAATCGTAGAACCGGTGGCAAAAGAGTTTACAGGGATATTTATCGGAGTTCAGGAAAAATTTCATGCGATAGAATCGGATCGGCAGGCAGTGAGTCTGGATGATTATGCGGAAGACGGAATGAAGCAGCTTGTGAAGTATATGTACGCTCATCTGGAAGAATTTCAGATCCTGGTGAAAAGCTCTTATGGTACAAGATTTCAGGATTTTGTGGAACATCTTGTAGAACTTGAGACAGATTATACTTATAAGTTCATGGAGGCGATCGGTCTGAGATTTAAGGATGGAAAGCCACTGACAAAGAATTTCATGCACATAATGAATAAAGCACTTTTTGAGAGCTTTTTTGAAGTGATCCGGCATGATATGTCAGAAGAGGAAGCATGGGAATATATAGAAATGCTTGAAAAGTATCACAGTGCCGGATGGAATATTATCTACGGAGAATGCTGTTCAATCAATGACTGATAACGCGATGAATGAAAAGGAAAATTTCATCGCGTTTTCCTTTTGATGCTGGTTAGTTGGAACTTATAAAAGTTCTAAAGGGCTAATTAATAATAAAAATGTCAAGGAGGGTTAGCAATGGCTAAACAAAAAGAAAAAAAGCAGACACCGGTCAGCCGGCTGATGGAGTATGCCGGAAGTTTTCAATACCTGGCAGTTGCGTCCTGGGTTCTTGCGGCTGTCAGTGCCTTTGTGGCACTTGTTCCGTTCTATTTTATCTGGCGGCTGATAAAAGAGGTGTTACGGGTTGCACCGGATTATGGTGCGGCACAGAATCTGTCTACCTATGGCTGGAGTGCAGTCGGTTTTGCAATCCTGTCTATGCTGATCTATATCGGGGCATTGATCTGTTCTCATTTGGCAGCATTCCGAGTGCAGGCAAATATGAGGTCAAGACTGATGCGACATATCTTATCTCTGCCGATTGGATTTATGGATGATGAGGGAAGTGGAAAGATCCGAAAGATTGTAAATGAGTCCAGTGCAGCGACAGAAACTTATCTTGCACATCAGTTGCCGGATAAATATGTAGCAACGGCAACCCCGGTCGGCCTGGCGGCACTTCTGCTGGTTTTTGACTGGAAACTGGGGCTTTTATGTCTTATCCCGGTTGTTGTAGCTTTCCTGGTCATGGGTGCCATGATGGGAGAGAACATGAAGAAAAAAATGGAAGAATATCAGAATGCACTGGAAGAAATGTCCGGCGAGGCAGTGGAATATGTCAGAGGGATTCCGGTTGTAAAAACATTTGGACAGTCGGTCTTTTCTTTTAAAAGATTCAGGGATTCAATCAAAAAATATGAAAAATGGACGATTTCCTATACAAAAGATTTAAGACTTCCAATGATGGGATATACGGTTGCAATTAATTCAGTTTTCGCAATTCTGATCGCAGCGGTTTATCTGCTGGGCGGAGTGAAAAGCGGAACTGCAGATCCTGAGTTTTTATTAAACCTGTTATTCTATATTATTATCACCCCGATCATTACCGTTACATTGACAAAGATGATGTATGCAGGTGAGAATACAATGGTTGTGGAAGATGCACTTGCAAGAATTGACAATATTATAGAAAGAAAACCATTGCCGCAGGCAGCAGAGGAAAAGAGTCCCGAAGATGTTTCTATCGAGTTTGAACATGTATCTTTCCGGTATGACGGGGCAGAAAAAGATGCCCTGCACGATATCAGTCTTCAGATCCGTCCGGGAGAGCATATCGCTTTTGTCGGACCATCCGGTGGAGGAAAGACAACGCTGGCGAGACTGGTTGCAAGGTTTGCAGATGCGTCTCAGGGTGAGATCAGGATTGGCGGAGCAAATGTAAAGGAAATCCACCAGAAAGCTCTGATGGATATGGTATCATTTGTATTTCAGGACAGCCGGCTTCTGAAAATGTCTATTTACGAAAATGTACGCATGGGAAAGAAAAATGCCACCCGTGAAGAGGTGGTGAAGGCATTAAAGAATGCTCAATGTGAGGATATCATAGCGAAACTTCCGGACGGGATTGACACAGTGATCGGCTCAAAAGGTACGTATCTGTCAGGCGGAGAAGCTCAGCGGATTTCAATCGCAAGAGCGATGATCAAAAATGCTCCGATTCTGATCCTGGATGAAGCAACAGCATTTGCAGATCCGGATAATGAGGCAAAGGTGCAGGCTGCATTCAGCAGACTTTCTCAGGGAAAAACTGTGATCATGATCGCCCACAGACTTTCATCGGTCATTGATGCAGACCGGATCTTTGTACTCAGAGACGGAGAAATCTGCCAGAGTGGTACGCATAAGGAACTTGAAAAAGCAGACGGACTCTATGCACATATGTGGAAAGAGTACAATCAATCGGTTTGTTGGAAGGTAGGTGCATAAGTTTGAAAATAAAAGAAAAACTGATGCATAAATATGCTCTTTCTCCGCAAGGTGCATCGGATATGCTCAAAGCCTTTGTGTCAGTTACGGTATCAGATCTGGTTTTGATGATTCCGGTTTCGCTGCTGTATTTTATAGTGAAAGATTATATGGAAGGAACACTTCAGGGAAAAGGTGGATTTTATATTGCCGGCATTATCGTGACACTTGCCCTGATCGCAATTACAACTTATATACAATATAATGCAACATTTTTATCAACTTATGTAGAAAGTGGTGTGCGGAGAATCACGCTTGCAGAAAAGCTGAGAAAGATTCCGTTGTCGTTCTTTGGCAAAAAAGATCTGTCAGATTTGACGAGTACGATCATGGCGGATTGTGCACAGATGGAAACTGCGTCTTCTCATTTTATTCCGGAACTGGTGGGAGCATGCATTTCTACAGCAATCGTTGCAGTGGGAATGTTCTTTTTCAACTGGAGAATGGCATTGGCAGCTCTTTGGGTGCTTCCGGTTTCATTTCTTATTGTAGGTTGTTCGGGAAAAGTTCAGAAAAGTCTGAATCAGAAGCAGATGGAATTAAAAATGGCATGTGCGGACGGGATTCAGGAGTGCCTGGAAAGTGCAAGAGATCTTCATGCATATAATGCAGAGGATGATTATATGAGAGGTCTGGATGTGAAGATAAAAGCCGTAGAGAAGCATGCTGTTGTTACAGAACTTGGAACAGCAGTTTTTGTGGGAAGTGCTCAGATGATCTTAAAGCTCGGAATTGCCACGGTTGCACTGGTTGGGGGAACTCTGCTGGCAAAAGGGGAGATCAGTGTGCTTACATTCTTTATGTTTCTGCTGGTTGTATCCAGGATTTATGATCCAATGCAGGTATCTCTTCAAAATCTTGCGGCAATCATATCTTCTGAAGTACAGAGTGCAAGACTGGATGAAATCCTGTCGCATGAGGTGCAGGAAGGTTCAGAAAAAATGGATCGTAAAGGATATGATATTGAATTTTCCAACGTTGGTTTCTCTTATGATTCAGGAGAAACTGTATTGAAAGATGTTTCATTTGTGGCAAAGCAGGGGGAAGTAACTGCACTGATCGGACCGTCCGGTGGAGGAAAGACAACCGTCTCACGTCTGGCGTCAAGATTCTGGGACGTAGATCATGGAAAGATCACAGTAGGTGGAATGGATATTTCAAAAGTTGACCCGGAGACATTGATGTCACTTTATTCGATCGTATTTCAGGATGTTACATTATTCAATAATACAATTATGGAAAATATCAGAATCGGAAAGATGGATGCTACAGATGAAGAAGTGATTGCAGCAGCGAAACTTGCACATTGCGATGAATTTGCGGAAAAACTTTCTGACGGATGGAATACAATGATCGGAGAGAATGGTTCGGAACTTTCAGGCGGTGAGCGGCAGAGGATTTCTATTGCAAGAGCATTTCTGAAAAATGCACCGATCATATTGCTGGATGAAGCCACGGCATCATTGGATGCAGATAACGAAACGATGATCCAGGAATCGCTGTCACGTCTGATTAAAGATAAGACAGTTATGATTATTGCCCACAGGATGAGAACAGTAGCGGATGCAGATAAGATTGTTGTACTGAAAGATGGTGTTGTTGCAGAGAGTGGAAGTCCGGCCGAACTGGAAAAGAAAAATGGAATTTACAGTAATATGGTAAAGACGCAGCTTCTTGCAACTGGCTGGAGTTTATAAATTCTATTAAAGAGTCAGAAAGCATAGAAGAAAATATCTGTTATTAATGAGATGTTTTTAATTAAAGAAGTACCCGTATATGATAAAGGCTGTTCTGAAAATGAGCAGCTTTTATTTATGCAGACCCAGAACAGTTAAATAAAAATAAAGTCAGATAAACAACCAAAATTTTCAGAATATTCAGAATCGCATGAAATATATAAAAAACATTGACAATTAGAAGCCGCTATGATAGGATAATCTTCGTCGCTGAGAACGGCACTGAAAATCATAGAACAACTTCTGATAAAGAGGAAGGCGTGGAAACGGACAGTCCCTGATCGAGAGGTAGTTCAATAGAATGATTCATAAGAGAAATTAATAACAACTTATAAGAATCATTAAAAAGTGGTTGACAGAGAAGTTCGGATGTGATAACATAAATGAGCTGTCAGAGGGAAGCGATTGAGCAACTCACGAGCAGCAAAAAAAATAAAAAAGTTCTTGACAAAGAGAAAAGCTTTTGATAAAATATAAAAGCTGTCGCTTGAAAAGAACAGCAAAAAGAACCTTGATAATTGAACAATAGACAACAATAACCCTTGAAAATTTCTTTAAGAGAAGATTTTCGAAAAGCGAAGACTGCACGAACAAAGCAGCAGTTTTGAAAGCTTGCTTTCAGAAAGTGATGCTTGTGAGTATTGGCGAAGCCACGAAAGCGAAAAACGAAGTTTTGAGCTTGAGGCAGTCGAGCGAACGGTTAAAAACCAAACAACAGTAAAAAGGGAAGAATTAGCTAGTATGTTGATTCTGAACTGGATACAAACACTTTTAACGAGAGTTTGATCCTGGCTCAGGATGAACGCTGGCGGCGTGCTT
>OGQE01000267.1_pt1 | contig 62520 bp, 49 predicted proteins | sample 1553131 | NCBI WGS metagenome assembly OGQE01 (sample SAMEA2579929, study PRJEB22360) | human gut metagenome | biome: human gut; feature: human-associated habitat; material: faeces | place: Denmark | collected 2008/2010
GGCATTGAAGCTGTAGCAGAAAATTCTTGATACATTCCGCTATCCATATCGCAACCTGAACCTTGTTTGTCCACGGAAAAAGTTCAACTTTTTTATTCGTTTCTACTATTATAGTGATTCCAACATAAAAGTCAAATTCTGTGAGGAACCGCCATCGCCTCAACCTTGTCCGTTCTTCCTACAAAAACAGGTCAACGGCTATTTTTCATCCTAACTGATGTTCAGTTTTCCATGCACTCGACCTTGTTGTGCCTGAAAATCCGGCATTGAAAGGGAGAACCGATCCTATTACTTCTTCGCATTTTCTTCCAATTCCAGCATGTATTTATCAAAGTCAGACATGAACAATCTGTCCTGAATGACGCGATACTTTTCAAATTCAGTCTCGGCATGAAGCTTTGCAATTTCAGCTGACACTTTCCCTGCATCCTGCAAAATACCATAATCAAACATTTCAATAAAACTATTAAGCCTTTTTTCCCAGTCCTGCATCGTGAGAGGAATATGCCTTAATGTCATATTCTCAGCAAAATCTAAGTATGCAGTAACCATACGATTCAGCTGTTTCATTTCACCCTGACTCAAATAATTCTTGGCAACCGTAACATCACTCTTCTTAATTTTTCCTTCTGGAGCATCTGCCCAAGTAGTTAATCCCATATGCTCTTTTGTATGGTCAGCTCTTTCTACAATCAGTTCAGCCGCCGTATGACCATGAACTGCGTAATGCATTTTATTCTGAACTGTTGCGTAGAATCTTCTGGTAGTTGCAGAATTCTTATCGTAATCAATGGCAGTGGCATACAGGTCAGTTATTTTCTGATAGAACTTTCTTTCGCTTGCTCGAATTTCACGAATTCGTTCTAACTGCTCATCAAAATACTTTTCTGTCAAATAAGTTCCGCGTTTCAAGCGCTCATCATCCATGACCCAGCCTTTGATGGTATAGTCCTTTGCAATTTGATTGACCCATTTACGGAACTGCACCGCACGCTCAGAATTGACCTTGAATCCAACAGCAATGATCATCTCCAAGGAATAGTGATTTGTGCTGTAGCTTTTTCCATCAGCGGCAGTTATCCGAAATTTTCGGATAACTGAATCCTCTTGTAATTCGCTATCACTGAAGATTTTTTTTACATGATAATTTATGGTGCGAACATCCACATCGTACAACGTGGCCATCATCTTCTGTGTCAGCCATATATTTTCGTCCTCATAGCGCATCTCAATACTATCCTGCTGATCGCCAACTGAGGCAACATAGGTCAGGTATTCTGCTGCGCTGGAACGGATGGTTATTTCGTCTTTTTTCTTTTTCAAATAGGATGCCTCCTTTATAAATCTATAAATCGAAATGCGTTTTTGCTATTGTATTTAGCTGTCCTGCTATTTCATCAAATGGTAAATTCAAACCCAGAGTCCTGACAGTAATCTGGTTTCCACTCATCTGATACACATTATTCGGATATATCTCTTCATCAGTCTTGGCATACAAAAGCATTCCCGAAACCGTATGGTCCTTCTCTCTCAGTTCATATTCCTTGTTTTTCACATAAGTAAAAATCTGATAAAGATTGCCTGAATGAAGTGTATGCTTGTCAAACTGCACCTGTGTGCTGTGCTCATAGTACTTTGCGTCAATAATAAGAACTTTCTCACCACTTTGGAGCATAATGTCACTTTGCATCACAGGCAACATAGAGTTTTCTTCATTGTCCAGCTGCCAAGGAATCTGTGATGCATTTGCGGTAATCTGATTTTTAAACTCTCTCCTATAATATTCCAGGATAAACTTCTCATACAATCGACACATTCGCTGCTCGTCTAGAAAGTCCATCAACTTGGTATGCCCATTCGATTGTGTTTGCAATAAACCCTTTACTACCAGGTAGCATATCGAAATTAGCATACGATAAGTCTGGTTATTTCGATTGTACTGAACATTCCAATTTACCGTATACAAATCAATGAAATCCACCTCGCTGAAATACACCATTAACTTTCTAAGATTTTTCTTGCGCTGCTTCGATATATTCGAACGAAGGAGAAGTTCAACTGTAGATTTGATGATTCGATTCATGATGCTGTTAACCGAAAACTCATCGTATGTACAGATTAGCTGTTTCCGTAACATTGACTGTGTCTTGATGGACTCTGCAATATCAATCTTTCCTTGCAGAGAAGAGAGCGCCTCCGTCTGAAGAATATATTCTTTACCAAGTCCTCGCTTTATCTGAATCGCGATACCTTTTTCTAAGATAGCCGCCATCAGCTCGCCAGTATTATTAAATTGTTCTGTAGCTATATTCTTATAACATTGCTCATTCAATACCTGAAATGCATAGGACAGCATATAATAGATGTTTTGAATCGGTATCACTTAATCGTACTCCTTAGATTTTCGCTCCAATCTTTTACCTTCATAGGTTCATCAAACCAGTATTCTTTCAATAAAGGTATCAGCTCATATTCCACAACACCATAAAGCCAACTATCGTCAATTGTATCAGGCTGTAAATTACAGAAGTAGCTGTGACCAATACAGAACCCTTCGCCCAGAGATTCATCGATGGAAATCTCTCTATTCAAACTCTCGACGCAACTGATCAGTTTGTTGAACTTCTCATTATCTAATGCCATGCGGTACTCACGGAACCCCGGAGTCTCAAAACCCGGCTTGATATCAAAGAAAGCAAACCTTCTGCGAAGTGCATAATCCAGCATAGCCAGACTTCTGTCTGCAGTATTCATCATGCCAATAATATAGACATTCTTCGGCACTGCAAACTTTTCATCCGAATACAGAAGTTGTAGCGCATTTCCTCGCTTATCATTTTCAATCAGCATAAACAGCTCGCCAAAGATCTTACTCAGATTGCCGCGATTGATTTCATCTATGATAAAGAAATACTCATTATCACTATCTACCTCGGCCTTCTTGCAGAAATTGTAGAATGCCCCCTTCTTCAGTTCAAATCCTGTAGCAGATGGACGAAAGCCCATAATAAAATCTTCATAGGAATAACTCTGATGGAACTGTATCATCATGACACGCTCTACATCTTTTACACCCATCATAGAATAGGCCAATCGCTTAGCAACATATGTTTTTCCCACTCCTGGTGAACCCTGCAAGATAATATTCTTCTTATTTCTAAGCAAGCCAACTAATCTGGTATAATTATCTTCAGACATGTATACATCATCCAGAAAATTTTCTGCTGTGTACTCCGGATAGGCAATTTCCTGCTCATCATCTGCAATATCGTCTTCCTCAAACAAAGCCTTAATTTCTTGTACGAAGTCACTATATGGCGTAATATCGGTCAGAGTCTTCTGATGGGACTGATGATTAATTGTCCAATCGCCCTTGTTCGTCCAATTTACTTTTCTAACATTGGAATAATCATCTGTGCGATCTGCATCATATTCATAATCAGACTCAACAATTCCTTTGCCAAGAATTCCATTATTGCCTTTTTTTACATATACCACGTCGCCAATCTTAATATCATGTACAAACTGCCAAGTAGCATGAGCTGAATTCTTATAAGAACTGCTATCACCATATTCTTTCTTCATCTGCTGTTTCATTTCATCCTTAGAGCTGAATGCTCCAAGATCTCCAATCTCACCCCAGCCCAGTAGCATATAACCGTTCTTATAACACTCTTCCCATTTATCAGCATTTTGTCCTGGAGCATAAATCCAGTAATGAACTGTATCGACATCATTATCTGCAAGAGCATCGCTATCATTCGTTTTCTTACTCTTTGCATCAGAGACACCTTTTTTGAAAATATCCGATGCCATCTCCGCTGTTAATTCTACTGACTTGCCTGCTTCAGTAAGTGTCCACACACCTCTTACGCTTTTATCAATATATCCCGCTCCAACGAGATAGTTTCTGGCGAAAGCAACTTCATTTTCAAATTTGTTAACCTTCGTTTTTCCTCTGGTTTCGCTTACTATCTCATCCGACAAATGCTCGTTTTCTATAATTTTCTTTCTCGCTTCTACCGGTGTCGCAGATCCTCCTAAATCGCGTAACGCCTGTAGCAATGGTTTAAACCACTTAAGAAATTCCGCTTTTGAAGTCTTTTTACCTTTTTCAGCAGCCTTTTCCTGATTGACTTGCTCAGAGATCACCCAGGCCGTATAGGATAAATCAGGAAAGTTCTTGTATTCATATTCACCTGCATCCAGAGCTTTCTTACACAAATCCTTTATTTCAAGATAATCTGCAGCATACGGCACTTTCTTAAGTTTCTTCTCGGCTGCGACAACAAACTCGCCAGGCATATTCTGGGCATCTGCTATAAACCAGCGATTTCTGGAATCCAAGTTGATAAATGTATAAGGACGAATCCAATAAAGGCCCATCGTAATATTCCAGCGAATGCAAAGCTGATCATGCACCTTGTCATAAGCCTCGGAGAATTTATGACGGTTATCTTCTGTGTCATTGTCAGCCAATGCAAGAGCTACCTCAAACAAACTCCACAAGTTATCAATATCATTTGCTTTTCTATCATCCTTAAATCCATAAAACGTAGCCTTCAGATTATTAAGAACCGGAATTCCATCAAAATTGCTCGGCACAGTTGCAGCAATTCCAAACTCTGACGCTATCCCGTTAAGAATAGCAATTCTATTAGCATTTGTTATTCCCTTGTTAAATGTGCCAAAGATGGTAAACGGATCAATATCAATAATCGCATCACCACTTTCAAGTTTCGGAACGCTAATTCCAACAGTGTCATACACCGCATATATTTTCTGAATAAGAACCTTTCTATCAGTTTTGAAAGGAAGAAGCTTAGTAGCAAACTCTGTGTAAAAATCTATCCAATCGTATTGCATTTAATAAAGTACCTCCTTATGCATTATCCCAATTTTGAACTACCAAGTGGCTCAAATCCACAAGATTCCAACATTTCATTAACCTCATATATGCTATTCTCAGCACATGAGCTTAATACGCATCTATAAGCATTATTTTGTGGATTAGTTGACTTTATATTGAAATCGGTTTTCCCAACTAACATTTCTGCTTCAGGCACTGAAAGCTGCAATCCGTAACACAATCCCAAAACTGTTTGAATTGTTGTGGGATATTCTTCTTCATTTCTCAATCTCTGTATTGTACGTTCGCCCACCAATGAGGCGTCTGCTAATTTCTTATTAGAAAGCTTTTTCTCTTTCATAAGCTGTACCAATGTTTCGGAGAAGGCTCCTGGATACAATCTCATTGCATCAGCACTTCGACTTGCTCTCTGAATTTGAGATAACAATGTTCTGTTGTGAGCATTCATCTCAAATGAGTATTCTTGTGCTGCCACCTGACTCAGTATCTTGTACATCATTTGGGTATAGTATTTTTGTCCCTGATACTTCGACTGATAACTATATCCCTTATCAAAAGCAAGACAACATTCATCCATATGAGATAAAGCATACTGTGTAAATTTTACTCGCCCATCTGAATGTATGATATACTTCTCATCATCAAGGCAAACATGACCTTCGATATAAACAAACCTTCCGGTATCAATGGCTTTTCTAAAGTCTTTATTTAAACAATACGCCTTAAACAAATCAGCTGATGATATCGTAAATGATTGATTATCCGATAAAGCTGAAGCATCAAATGAAAATGGCGTAACATACTGTCCATTAACATATGTAAATGCACCATCAATCTTTGCATAACCCATTTCTCTCATGCGCATCTTAACTGCCTGTTTTGATAATCCATAGAAATCAGCTAATTCTGAAATCATTTCCTCGATTAGATAACCATCCGTACCATCAAAATGAATATGGTATTTTCCTATGAGTTCTGAAATTTTTATTTTTGCTGTATTTGTTGGCATCAAGATATGTGGAGCAACTCCATTAGCTTGCCACTCCATCCAATCCACAGCCTTCCACTTTTCTGAATCTTTTGCATTGTTTCCTATAGAACACTGTATTATTTTCCCTAATTCATCATTTGCTCCAAGCATCTTCATCAAAGCATGATACGGTTGATGCCTATACCAATGGAAGCACTCATGCGCAATGGTAAAGTTCACAGTACCTAAGGTTCGTTCATAATAAACACGGGGATCTATCAAAACTGTTCCACGTTTGGCATTTCTGATAACAATATTCTTGTTTTTATCCTTAATATTTCCGTCTTCAAAAACAACCAAACCAAAAATGTCAAGTTCTGATGAAAGCAACGAATCTTCTATAACCGAAAGCCCCATATCCTCTGCAATTTTTCTAATAGGAACAGCTACCGGTTCCTGTAAAGCCAAAGGATAATATTTCTCCAGGAACTTTGTAGCTTCATTTTCAAAAGCATCTCTTGAAATAATCGGTACCAATTCACCGGAATACTTGTCATTATCTGAATCTTCCTGTTGCTCACATTCATTAATATTTATAATTTCAAAATCTGTTAGTTCCACGCCTAAAAGAACTTTACACCTTACATCAATCCATTTTTCAGTAAACGAAACCCTGCCCGTTGAAGATATAGAATGTTCGATATCACAACTAACGATTACAGAAAAGCTAATCGCACCATCATCTACCTGTTCAATATGGACTACATTTTGGATTTCAATGTCTGATAGTGTAGCTTTATTCTCTTTCACTTTTTCCGTCATATAATCAAGAACAGCGTCTTTTATCTCATCATATCTTCTTTGGTCGATTAATTTTTGCAAAGGACTCTCATCCTGAGCATCATAATAGTCTAGTCTTGAATCATTCAATTCTTTTCGTACTGCTCTCCAGTTTTTCATATACATGTCCATATATGCAATGAATGTCGAATTATGTGTACGTTCCCTCAGATGAATCAATTCATGTAAAATAACATATTCTAAACATTCAATAGGTTTCTGGGCCAACTGCAGATTAAACCACAGCTTCTTTTTTTCAGTGTTACAGGTTCCCCAACGCGTAACCATATATTTTGTTTGCCACGACTCACAGTGAAGCTCAGTAATTTGTTCCCATTTAGGAAGAAGTCTTTCTATCTCAACTTTTAGTAAGCTACGATACTGTTCACGCACATAGTTTTCTCGTTGCTTAACCGTACTATCTTCTCTCATTGAGAGAATTACTTTATCTCCTTGAATTTCAAAGCTGTTCTTTTGAGCATCTGGTACAAAGGATAAGTAATACTGTTTGCCCCAGATGTACATAGTTTCACCGCTAACATACTGTCGCTTAGCACTTCTTGGTTGTTGCTGGAACTTCTCAATTTGTTTTTTTATCCAACTGAGATTGGTTCGAGCATACACCTCGATTGCCTTATCATCCATTGATAATGGTGTCGAAATAACAACATGTCCATCAGGCGGTTTTATCTGAAGGTGCATATTCTTAATATTCTTTTTTTGAATATCAATCGGTATGCCCGAAATCACAATTCTCATCTATTAATATTCCTCCTGCTTCTCAATAATCTTATACAGACGTTCAACCTCTGTATCATCATTGAGAATTGCAAACAACGCTCTCTTGATTCTTCTTTCCTTGATTGAATCCCCACGAAAACCACTCATTTTACTATCCATAACAGCTTTATGAAGTTTAATAGCCAACACTTCATCCCCGCCAACATTATCATATAATGCTTGCATGGCCTTACTATGTCTCACGCTTTCAGGATAGTCTTCATTTTCTTCCGGATGGTCAACATTCTTTGCAAGTTTAATATATTCATCAAGAAGTTCCTTATAGGACAAAACGCCCTTCTGTCTATCTTGAATCAGTTTATCCAAAATCGCTGACATCTTTTCATAGTATTTTGGATTTACAGTTACCTTTTCTACCATTTTACGACGGATATTGTTTTCAATTGCTTCCGCCGCACCTTCTTTCTGACCAGAAGGCGTATCTTCTCCGGTCATCATTTCACCTTGATCCATTACGAAATCGAGAAGCGTTAGGTCATCAAATTCACCAATTTTGATACTATCAGAAGCCATGATGTAATTATCAATAAGTTTTCGCATATCCGGTTCATATGCCTTAAAATCCAAGAAATCGCCACTCTTATTTCCGATAGTTTGCTTTAACTCAATATAGAAATGTACTTTATTCTCATAAGCATTAAGTTCTGTTGCAGAACAAATATCAACCATATACTGCTTTGCTTCAGCATAAGCACGAACTAGACTGCTTACGAGTTTATATAATTTTTCACGAAGGCGAGCATAGATTTCATCCATGTCTTCGCTCATGCCGGAAACGCCGCAGAAATAGTGAAGATACTGCAAATCTTCTCTCGGAGCTTCGACACCCTCGCATAATTCTTCTAGATCTTCGTAAATATCTTTGAAATGTTTAATAGCCTCATCACCTCTGTCTTTAAGAAGTCCATCTACATCTTCAGGGGCATAGTTCTCAAATGCTCCAGATGTGTACTTATCCATAGCATTTTTTAAATTTCCAAAAAGCTGCTTGTAATCCACAATATAACCAAATTCCTTGGTATCACCATCCAGTCTATTTACACGACAGATCGCTTGAAATAAACCGTGGTCTTGCATGCTCTTATCAATATAAAGATATGTACAAGGAGGTGCATCAAATCCTGTGAGAAGCTTATCAACTACAATAAGCAACTTCATATTTGCAGGTTCATTGACAAACTTTTCCTTTACCTCTTTCTCAAAATCTTCCACTTTCTTCTGAATTGAAACTTTCTCCGGAAGGTTGTCAGGGTCAAAGCCTAACATGCGAAGATAAATCTCGTATTTTTCAAAAGTCTCTGTTTCGTCATCAGCACTTACAGTGTCTGTTCTGAGGTCACCAGCCTGTGGTGTATAAGAAGAGATAATTGCGCATTTCTTAAAACCACGCTGCTGGAAAATTTCATAATATTTACAAGCTGTATAAATAGAATCAGCAACAAGAATTGCATTTCCATTTCCGTCCATTAAACGAGGCTTCAAATCAAAGTCCTGAATAATATCCCAAGCTACTCGCTCCAGTCTTGAACGGGAACTATAAATCTTCTGCATGCTGGCCCATTTTTCTTTCAACTTAGCTTTAGCTCTGGTTGAGAGTGTACGAGTCTTAACATCAAACCACTGGTCAATTCTGTCATGTGCAGTAATGTCCTGTGGTATATCTCTGTATTCATATCTTAAGTCAAGAACAACTCCATCACGTACAGCCTCATTGTACTTATAGCTGTGGATGTATGTTCCAAACACTTCAATACTTGTTTTCTTATCTTTCTTTAATAACGGTGTTCCGGTAAAACCAATAAAGATTGCATTTGGCATAATCGCCTGCATTGCTGCATGTAATTTACCAGACTGAGTTCTGTGACACTCATCTACAAATACAAAAATTTTACCCTTTGCCTTAAAATCTGCAGGGAGTGCTTTTTTCAACTCATCAATATACTTATCATAATCAGATTCTGTGGCTTCACCACCACGACGTCCAAACTTATGCACCAATGAACACAACAATGAATCATCATAAGAATTTAATTTCTGAAGCAAATCATCACAGCTCTTTGTTCTGGTTATTTTTTCATCAACACCGATATAAGTTTTTTCAATCTGTTCATCCAGTTCGTCTCGGTCTGTAACGATAAGCACACGAGGATTCTCTTCTTGACAATTTGCAAGAATCCATTTTGAAAGCCAGACCATAGTAAGTGTTTTTCCACTACCTTGAGTATGCCAAATAATACCTCCGCGCTGTTTTGCCAATCGCCTTTGTGTACGTTTGATACCGTAGAACTGGTTGTATCGGCACACCTTCTTGATTCCCTTGTCATACACAACAAAGTTTTCAATAAGGTCAATAAAACGCTTTTTATCAAACATCTGGTAAATCTGCTGTAAAAGAAGGTTGTCCAGTTTTTCGCAATAAGCCATGATGCGTGCATCCTCTGGGTCACGCTCATCCTCATTTTCATGGAATCCATCTGGTTTCCATTCCATATAATATTTTTCGCCAGTCAGGATTGTTCCATAACGCAGACCTTCTGTTTCATTACCAGCCATGCAGAACTGCATAGTTGTAAAGAACGGTGCAATGAATCCATCCTTCTGGTTTGTTAAATTCTGTCTAATACCATTAGAAACAGATACACTACTTTTCTTCAATTCAATGACCGCCATTGCAATACCATTCACATAAATTACAAGGTCTGGTCTTTTTTCCTGACGACCAACTACTGTAACTTCCTCGGCAATCGCAAAGTCGTTATTTGTAGGTGTTTCCACATCCATGAAATAAACCGTCTTCGGTGCTCCGTCGGCTGTTTCCTTTACCTTGGCACCGTATTTCAAAAGAGAATAGACTTCATGATTTGCATCATACAAACCATGTGTCATATCATCTGCTGCTTTCACCAGTTTAGAAACTGCACCGTCAATTAACTTCTGACTGTAGCCGCTAAGGCGCAAGTACGCACGAAGACGGTCTTCACGGATGTTCTTGTTTGCGGCATCTTTTAAGTTGCCTAAATATTCATAATCAAGGATATCTCTATCCTTAAAGAAGCTAACTACACGATCTTGGGTAGCTCTTTCAGTGTCGCCAATACTCATGCGTACATTCCTTCTTAAACTAATCGTATTTTTCCTGTAAGCAAGTCGCTCATCATACCTTTTTTAATGCTCGAATATTTATCACACTTACGCTGATGAAGAGTGATGAGGTTACTTATACTATGTAAATACTCACCGATTTTCACTTGTTCTTCTTTTGAAGGAATCATATATTTAAGCAAAGATATAGCTGTCCAATTGACATAAATTTGCGTATTTCCTTGTGCTTGTTTTATGATTTTTTCTCTTATATTTGGAGCATTTAGCATTTCATAAAGAAATACAGAATCATACTCATCTAAATTTATTTCAATACGTTCAGTCCGCTGATTATATACATAAATGCCCGATTCTTCAATCAAAAGCACTCTTCCGATAATATTTCCAGATGTAGTTTTATCATTTAATATCATCGTTAAATCGTTCCTGTTTAAGACACGGTTACTGGTTTTGTCAGATTTTATTGCCCTGATTCCTTGGTCGTTATATACGCTATTTTCAGAGTAACTTCCTATACTAATCACCTTGTATATCCCATCTTCAGAAAACTCAGATTCTATGGATGTTCCGCCAGTTGCTTTTCCGAAATCTCCCAACTTACGCTGTTCCCAAGCTTCAGTAAATCCTGGCAAACGAATTTCTGGAACTGTGTCATCCTTTTGTGGAAACATTTTCGATAAACATCCATTTTTAACAAGCTTTATCTTATTTACAACTTTTGTTTCTGCTGTCATTAATAACTGTATTTTATTTAATGATTGTACTATTTTCTCCTGTTCATCAAATGGAGGTACCAATATCAACGTCTCTGAAATAGCTCCTTTTGATATTGATGACACTTTTATACCTGTTATATATGGCAATATTTGATTGTGAAATAAATCGGAATTCATGTAATATCCTAACCACCCCGGAGCAAAATCACCTTTTTTCACTCTACATGGAATGGTATGAAGTCCTGCAACAAGTTTACTATCACCGAGATTCTGTACCTCAATAACTTTTCCAACAGTTTCGTCCTCTGCCGTATCTGCAACAACAATGTCACCGTCCTGAAGTAATTGAGTCGATGAAGACAATAACGATAAATCATTTACAAATGGAATTTCATCTTCACTACAGTCCAATACCTCCGGAAACTTTGTTAAAATATCACCGTAATGAATATTTCTTACAGCACCACCACGATTATTTAAATTTTCACGTGACAGAGTATTATTGGACATCACCCTAAACGTTTCGTCAAATGTTTGGAGTTCCCAGTCTACTGGAATATCACCAATCTCTGTATGTTTTAATTTTCTTACCATTTGAAGCCCATCCTCTCCAGGTGACTCTTGACCTTTGCCTCATAGTCAGCAGTCTGCTTCATAAGATCAGGAAGAGTATTTTCATAACGTTTAGAAAGTTCAATAATGCGGTCTGCAAGCTGATGGGAGATTGCTGCATACAAATCATTAATACCTGTACCGATGGTGTAATACCATTTTTTATTTACCAGTAAATCTATGATTTCCTCGTCTGTTAAAGTTGCATATCTCTCACGAGCCTTCTCGTCAAGTTCTTTATCCATCTCCTTGATAAGCTTTGTTGATTCTTCGGACTTCTTAGCTAATTCAAACGCAGCTTTCAACTCTGCATAATCATCTGCATATGCTTCCGGAGTTGGTGCTTCTGCGCGTGCCATTGCCAATGCATATGCAACGGATGTCTTTGTCACAGTACCTTTTTCTGTATAAGCCACTTCTAGAATAATATTGTTACTAATGTAATCCACATACTCCTTCTTCTTCATAGGAAGCATGCTCTGCAATTTAACAAGTCCATCAATCAGTGGAGTATGAATATGGCTCATGATTTCATCCATCTTTTCTTGGATATCTTTGCTCTTTACTTTTCCACCTTCAGCCACATCAGACAAAACGGAATCCTCTGCAGATTCTTCAATTAAAGACGTAAGGCGAGAGTCTGTTTCTGCGACAAATTCTACAAGGTCGTCCATTGCTTTTTTCTCTTCAGGGAGTAATTCGGAAATAATAAGCTCTTTGGGTATAAGTTTTCCTTCCCATCCTGCAACTTTCAGTTCCGGATTTCCATCTTCATCTTTTTTCTTTGTTTCTTTCATGATGTTTTCTGTTTCTCTTGCAACGCCATAACCAGCTTCGTCGGAGATAATCAAAGAAACATCATCACTAAGCACTTCATTCCAGTAAGCAAGAAGTACCTGATATACATCATATTTATTAATAAGTGAAAGGCTCTCAAACTCTTTCAATATAGCTTGAGCCAATTCAATAATCAGTTCTTTTGCAGACACGCCAGCCTTCAAATTCTTAAGTTTAGAATCTGCGTAAGACTTCCAACTTGCGAATGCTTCATCAATCATTTCTCCATAAACAGCAAATTCTGCGTTAGAGTATGTTGTCTGACGAATCACATCTTCTTCTACATTCAGCTTATAGTATCCTTCACTAAACACACCAAAAAGTTCATTCTTCAGAGTCGGAAATGCAGTCCAGAAACGTTCTAGTGCATCAATATCCGCTACTGGTATACCACCATGAATATGTGCATAGATATCCTGAATATCTTCCGGGTCAGAAGAATCAATGTAACGAGAAATATTTAAGTTGTACCCATTCTTTTCCTTAATTTCTTTGTTTGGTACAAAACGAGCATATTTAGGATCTGTTGTAATCTGCTCATTAAAAGTAGTTACAATACGATAAATATCCTTTTCACGGAGTCTATTCTTGCTTCCATCTTTTACATAGCCCTTGCCTGCATCAATCATAAATATACCAGCGCGGTTTTCCGCACCTTCTTTATCAATTACGAGAATGCAAGCAGGAATACCCGTTCCGTAAAATAAGTTCGGAGGCAAGCTGATAATTCCTTTAATCCAGCCTTTATCAACAATTGTCTGTCTGATAGTTGCTTCAGCATTTCCTCTAAACAATACTCCATGAGGAAGAATTACTGCTGCTTTACCAGTAGACTTCAGGGTTTTCAAAATATGCATTAACCAAGCATAATCACCATTCTTTTCAGGTGGTCTATCCCCATATCCAGAAAATCGCCCAAACTCTTTTAATCCATCGGACCAGTTTTTAAGAGAGAATGGAGGGTTTGCCACAATATAATCAAATCGCTCAAGTTCTGATGGGTTATCAGTTTTTATAAACTGAGGATCTGAGAATGTGTTTCCTGCCATAATTCTAATTGTAGCTTTGTTATGAAGAACCGCATTCATCTTTGCCAAACCAGCTGTAGAACCATCTTTTTCCTGACCATAGCCTGAAATTTCAAAAGGAGCTTCTGCTAATGCTCTGATTAACAAAGATCCACTTCCACAAGCCGGATCACATACGGTTGCATCATGGTCTGTACACTTATCGATACCGATAATTTTTGCAAGAATTCGAGATACCTCTGCCGGAGTGTAGAATTGTCCCTTACTCTTTCCACTTTCAGACGCAAAGTTACGCATCAAATATTCGTAAGCGTCACCAATAATATCGTCGCCTTCTGCTTTGTTTTTTGAAAAATCAAGTTCAGGACGCTGAAAAATTGCAATAAGCTTAGTAAGCTTATCAACCATCTCTTTGTCTTTACCTATTTTTGCTTCATCATTAAAATGAGCAATATCTATAACGCCCTTCAATCCTTCGTTTACTTCAGCTAGGCGAGCGATAATCTTATCTATACCTTCACCGATGTTTTTCTTATTTTTTAGTGCTATAAAATCATCAAAAGAACATCCTGTTCTTTTCTCAGGGTCAGGATTCGGATCATTTGCCTTATCAAAAACAGTCAAATCTCCGTATTTCTGTCCTTTGTACTTATCAGTTACATACTTCATAAATAAAAGTGTAAGTATGTAATCCTTATATTGTGATGCGTCCATACCTCCGCGCAATGCATCGCAGCTCGCCCAAAGGGAGCTATATAGTTCTGTTTTCTTTACTGCCATTGCCAGAATCTCCTTGTCATTTATTTACTGTATCAATTACTCGATAGCACTTTTTCCACTTTTAACCCACACATCAAGTTCAGAACATTTAAACTTCCATTGCTTCCCGATTTTGTGTGCTGGTATTCCTTTATCATTACGTATCCATCCTCGGAGCGTCACTGGCTTGACACCTAGGTATTCAGCAGCTTCTTCAATGTTTATCCATTTATCATTCAACTTATCTTCCATATTTCACCTCACGAAGTTACGTATAGATACAATTACCCAATAATATTATAGTCATTTTTGCCAACAAAAACAAGTGGTTTCTTGTTATTTACTTATATTTGTTACTAGTTTTCTTAAAAAGTTTACCACTTGTTCATATTTATTTTTTTGATAACCGGACATGTATGTGTCCGGTCTTTTCTTTTGCAAATCTAACTTTTAATCCCTATCTGTTCCATAAATCAACTCTTTGTCCCCTAAAAAACGGACATAGGCATGTCTGAGGTTTTTATTTTGAAATCTGGCATATTTAAGATAGTTATTAAAAACTCGTCTCGGACAAGACGTTAACCAGTCTAACTTGTTCCTCAACTCACCATCTTCGTGGCCACGTGGTGTGTTCGTAGCTGATGAACAAGAGAACATTATCAATAGAGTGCCAGCTTACGAACGGCTGGTCACCGAAAAGAAGCGGAGTTATCCGCATGAGGTGACCATCTTATGAAAAACACTGGCAGCCATAACGGTTATCTCCGCTTCAAATATGAAGCCAACGGAGGTAAATGTTATGGCAAACAAAGACAATCAGAGTAAAGAGTATCGTATCTATATTAAGGAATCCAAAAGCTGGGTGGATGTCAATAAGGAGTTCTACACGAACTACTACCGTGACATCAACGCCTATCGCAAGCGTCAGCAGGAACATGGCCGCTGTGTCTGCCCTGCAAGCAAGCGCTACTTATGCGACATGGATTGCTTAACCTGTCCTTATGCCAAAGCTGGCGATCAGCTTTCTCTCGACAACACCATTAGCGACAGTGACGGAAACGAAAAGAGCTGGCTTGATGGCAGGTGACAGATCAATACATCAACTTGCTGTTGAATTCAATGTTGCAAAAAGTTCCGTTAGCAAGTGGGCTAACGAATACAGGGAAGAATGCCTTTATACCACCGATACAACATCCGAGTCTAATGACGCAAAGGAAATACGAAGATTAAATCAACTTCTTAACGAAAAAGATAAGGAAATTGCTTTCCTAAAAAAGCAGCGGCGTTCTTTGCGAAGGAAATCAATTAGTGGTATATCGATTCATTGACGATAACAAAAATATATTTGGTTTAAGATGGTTATGTAAGCAGTTTGGTATTAGTCCTAATTGTTATTACAACTACAAAAAAGATGCCAAGCGTGAATATCACAAACGTTTGGAACACATTTTTGAACTTATAAAATATGTGTACCATAACAATAATCGTGTTATAGGATATAGGGCTATGCGCATTTTCATCAAACGTTATGGCTATGAATTAAGCAATACCACTATGCATAAATACATGAATAAAGAATTAAATTTATGTGCCGTAATCATGCATTCCAAACCGGGATACAAGGCTGGGAAAAAGAAAAAATCTTTGACAATCTCTTAAGCCAAAATTTTATTGTGGACTGCAAAAATAAAGTATGGTGCACTGATTTTACATATATGCGTCAGCCAAATGGAAAATTCAGATACAACTGTTCAATAATTGATTTATTTGACAGGTCGGCTGTTGCTTCGTTAAACAGTGATTACATCAATACGGACTTAGCAATAAACACATTTAAAACAGCACTAAAAAAGAAAACTATCCTAAAGTGATTCTGCATTCAAATCAGGGAGTACAGTTTACCTCATGGGATTTTGTGAATTTCTGTAAAGATAATAATGTAACCCAGAGCATGAGTAAGGCCGGTTGTCCTTATGATAATGCTCCAATGGAAAGATTTTATAACACTTTTAAAAGTAACTTTTTTAATGTAACCTCATTTTCAAGTGTGGAGATGATGGATGAGCTTACCATGAAATATATCAATTGGTATAATTATGTTCGTCCTCATTCGTACAATGATTATTTAACACCAATGGAAGCTCGTTACAGGTAGATATTTATCGAACAAAGTGTTACAAAAATGCTTGACCACTACAATTATCGATAAGGATACCTACCAAAAAGCACAAGAGGAACGCAAGCGCCGAGCCACAGCACTCGGACGAAATAATAAGCAAACACAAATGAGGAAGCTACAGATACCTACCCGTTTCCATATGGGTGAGGTTGCTGCCCTTTATGACAATCCCGTCAAGCCGGCAGAATATCTATACAGCCTCATAGAAAGCGAGAGTAAATAATGGGAAATGTAATGTTAATTCCTGCAAGGCGACAGGTTGGAAGCAACGCCAGAAAGCAAGAATAAGAAAAGCCAAATCTCCGAGTCGCAGCGTACTGCCGCGTCAGTACAGACAGCGATGAGCAGGCTACAAGTTATGAAGCTCAGGTCGAGCACTACACAGAGTACATTCAGAAAAATCCTGATTGGGAATTTGCAGGAATTTATGCTGATGATGGTATCTCCGGCACCAACACCAAGAAGCGTGAAGAATTCAATCGTATGATTGATGACTGCAAAGCCGGTAACATCGATATGATTATCACCAAGTCCATCAGCCGATTTGCCAGAAACACTTTGGACTGCCTAAAATATATAAGGCAGCTCAAGGATATGAACATCCCAGTTTTATTCGAGAAAGAGTCCATTAACACAATGGACGCCAAAGGCGAGGTTCTTATTACCATCATGGCATCTCTGGCCCAGCAGGAATCACAGTCCTTAAGTCAGAATGTCAAGATGGGCTTACAATATCGCTACCAGCAAGGTAAAGTACAAATCAACCACAATCGCTTCCTTGGCTATACAAAGGACGCAGATGGGAATTTAGTCATTGATCCGAACAGGCCGAAACTGTAAAGCGTATTTATCGAGAATATTTAGAAGGTCTCAGTATGGACAAAATTACCGCCGGTCTGGAGCGTGACGGTATTCTTACCGGTGCCAGAGAAAAAAAGTGGCACACAAGCACCATCAACAAAATTCTCCGTAACGAGAAGTACATCGGTGATGCTCTGCTTCAAAAGACCTACACCACCGACTTTCTAAACAAGACCAGAGTTAAAAATAACGGTCTTGTTCCACAATACTATGTAGAAGGCGATCACGAAGCCATTATTCCGAAAGACATTTACCTGCAGGTACAGGAAGAACTGGTCCGCAGGCGAGTGGGTAAAACCAGCGCCAACGGTAAGAAACGGAACTACAGTTACAATCACTGCTTCTCCCAAATCGTCATCTGCGGAGAATGCGGCGAAATGTTCCGAAGGCTCCACTGGAACAACCGAGGCGTCAAATCAATTGTCTGGCGCTGCATCAGCAGGCTAGAATCCACCGGGCTTGAATGCCACGCTCGCACTATCAATGAGCTGGTTCTTCAGGATGCCATTGTCAAAGCCATCAATCAAATGCTCGGCGACAAAAGCAACTATCAGGCACAGCTCCAGCTTAACATTGCCTCAGTCATCCGAGCTTCACAGGCAACAGCCATTGACAGCATTGACGAGAAACTGATGGCTCTACAACAAGAGTTGATCCAGAAAGCCAACAGCAAAGAGGACTACGACGAAATAGCGGATGAGATCTTCAGACTCCGAGAACTCCGCCAGAAAACCACTGTCGACACTGCCGCAAGAGATGAACAAATAAAAAGAATTAACAACCTACAGGATTACATCTCACAGCAGACCGCCCTCCTTACTGAATTCGATGAAGCACTAGTGCGACGCTGGGTTAAGCAGATCACCATCTGGGATGACCGCATCACCGTCGAACTGAAATCCGGTGTTAGTATCGATGTTGATGCATAAGTCCCATAGACGCATGAAACCCTCTATATGGCTGACAAAATTCATTTCATTACGAGTAGTCAGGAAATCAAGCATTATTAAAATAGCCCCACCACTGGATTTTTTGCTCCGGTAGTGAGGCTGTTTTTTTACTTAGAAGGCATCTGATATTTCCTGTGAATAAACTCAATGATAATATCCTTAAAGGCATGGACGATTTCTATTATGACATCATCACTTACCATTTTGCTGTTCTCAGTAACCAATGCAGCTTTCGCTGTATCGATTTTCTCTTCTGCACCTTGAACTTTCTGAATGATCTTGTCTGTCTGCGCTTCCGTCATACTGTTCTTCTTTTCTTCTGTCATTTGAATGACCTCCTTATCTTTGATAAGGTTATTCTAGAGCTTTTTCATTAATTTCATTAAGAACGAAAATCAGGATTTTTATTTGCCTGTCTTAACGCTGTGTATATTTCTTTAACATATCTAATTCTTTTGTTTGTCCAGCTCTTATCCGATACAAATATCTGAAAAACATCATACTCTTCCATTACCAAAGCCCAATCCTCAACGGTCGTATTCTCAACAAACTATTTCCTGATATTAGTTTCTTGATAAGTCATACGCATCAACATTGATGATACTGTCACTAGTGCTTCTCTGTATCGAGCTTCATCCGTTTCTGATAAGTCCAGAAATGATGATACAAACTTTTCTCGGATAAGAATCATACGACTATCTGTATGAATTATACCTCCCGTATATTGAGGCGGTAGTTCAGATATCAAGCCTACCGGTCCGCAGAACAAAGAACATTTTCGTTCTACATCTTCAATATATTTTTGACCTGTCCTATCCATCTCAACTGCAACGTTATAGTAAAAATCAAAAGCATACTTCCATGCAAGTGTATATAAGGCTAAAGAACCAAAAACCATACCTTCTGGTCCTTCCTCAGATTTTTCTTTCATGGTACGAATAACATCATCATATTCATTCGCATATTCGATGAAGATTTGTTTTGTAAAATTTTTACTCAATATTCTATTGTCTGTAATTGCAGAAACAAGCCTCATATCATGAACATTATTTATCTCCCAATATTGAAAATCATTAAACTGATAACCTTCTATTTTTTCTTTAATATCTTTCATATTCGGTGAAAGCAGACCATCCAGTTCAATTCCAATTTGTTCTTTCCGTGTTAGATATTCTTGCATACGGTAATCATTTATTTTTTGAACCGTCCGTTGATGTAACATTCTCTCATCATCTAATTCTGGAGATGTCATATGAGCTCTCAGTGAACTCTTCTTTGCCGTCGAATCATAGGCAAATTTACAACATTCAAACAATATTTGCATTACTAAATCATCGAGGTCAATTCTATCTTCAAGCAAAAAAAATATATACTTATCAGGAAGCGTGCCCGTGATAACTTGTTTTATTGTCTTAAATACTTTTTTCATTTTATCGTTCAACACGCTAATTCACTCCTTTTACAATCTACATTACAAGAAATCTGCTCGTTTGCTATCTGAAGATACAATAAGTTTATTACTATGTAAGGCAATTATGCGATTAAACTTCTTGACCAGCTCTCTATCTGCCATACGATAATCTACATTATTGATTTCGTCACTTCCTCTCGCTATTAAAAGCATATGTTTTGGGCTAATTGGAAAATAATAACCATTCATATTATTAGCTTCCACATAAGATATATGTTGAAATGAAGGATTATCTGAAGTTATAAACTTCCCTGCATCTGAATATGCTTCAAATAATATAATCTGGCAATTCTCTACCGCTTTTGCTAAAGCAGTATGATAGAAGCCACCTTTCTCTTTATAGAACATTCTATATAACTCTGTAAACCATACAGCATCCATCATTTCATCAATTTCATCACTTCCTCCGAACGTACTTTTTAACAGTTTACTCATCCATGTATATACACCTGTTGCATCAAACCGAGGACTTCTACACAGCATCATAAAAAAGAACTCCATTATATCTTTTGCAGCGACTTCAGAAATTGTTCTTACACCCCCGGCTTCAGGGTTTGGCGCTATCTTGTGAACTTCGTTAATAAATGTATGTAGGATGCTTTCCCACTTCGATTCAAAAATATTACTGAATGAATCTTCTAATAGATAGCATCTCATATCATCAAAACGATTCAATAGTGCTTTCTTTCTTGCTGTTGTTCCATCATCATAATAAAAATCCCATTTATCGATATCAAACAAATGCTTGTAAATGCTCTTTTTTGTCTTGATAATACTATATCCTAGTTTCCCGTAAACAGGCTTTGGGGAATTACTTCTCATTGAATTGTAAATTTCATCAACAAAATAATTGTAAACCTTTGGGCACTTTCTTGCTAAATAAAACTGTCTGAAACTAATCGTATATAAATGAGGCTCCCAGAGAATTGCTTCCCTAGTGCTACCTTCTCCATTATCCATGCCATTCGTGTAATAATAAACTCCGTCAAATTTCTTATTTGGCTCTTTACTTGTCTCAACTTTAGTCTCCCAAGCCTTCAAATATATTCTTGGGACAAAATGTTGATTTTTCGTTGGCATATGAGTTCCACCTCCTGTTATCTATTCCACTGCCAAGTCTATCCCTTAGTATCGAGTGGCCGGAACTGCGTCAGCCTTGTTATCCATATCACTGCCACAACCTATGACATCTAATCCACAGCCTAAACCCTACCGCTATCTTCGGTTACTCAAATTTTCTCCAATCAGACCCAAAAGTAGATATGTTTCCATACAAGAAAACCGAGCTTTCCGCAAGGCTTCTTACGATGATGCCAACCTTACAAAAAGCCAGTCAATACGCCACTTTTCAGCACTTGATTTTATTTTCTTGACAGCAAACAGACCGTCTCCACATGATTTGTGTTCGGAAATTGGTCGATTGCCGCTGCCTTAACCACTTTATACCCTTGCTCCTGTAGCATTTCCAAGTCTCTTGCAAGGCTTGTTGGCTTACAACTTATATATACCATTCGGTCAACGCCAAAGTCGATTATCTTCTGCAATGCCTTTGGATTTATGCCATCACGTGGTGGATCAAGTACGATTAAATCAGGTTTGTCCTGAAGGTCATCAATTACCTTTAAAACGTCGCCGGCTATAAACTCGCAATTGTCAAGGTTGTTTAAGCTTGCATTAACTTTTGCAGCTTCAACAGCTTCCTCTATAATTTCAACCCCAACTACTTTTTTTGCAACAGGCGCAAGAATCTGGGCGATTGTGCCTGTTCCGCTGTATAGATCGAATATTAACTTATCCTTTGTTTCTCCGATATATTCTCTTGCTTTTGAATACAAAACTTCCGCTCCAAGTGAATTAGTCTGGAAAAATGAAAATACTGAAATCTTGAACTTTAAGCCTAAAAGTTCTTCGTAAACATACTCCTGTCCGTAGAGAACTCTTGTCTCATCGCTTTGCACAACATCTGCCAAACCATCATTAATAATATGAATAACTCCGCACAGCTTAGCTGACAAATCAAGTGCCTTTATTTCTTCCACCAAACTCATTAAGTCAGCTTTCTTCTCCATTTCTGCATCTGATGTTGTAACAAGGGCAACCAAAAGTTCTTTTGTCTTAGTTGTTCTTCTGACTAACAAGTGTCTTACATAACCTTCGTGACGTAATTTATGATAAAAAGGTAACTCTTTTTTTGCACAGTAATCCAAAACACATCTTAAAATAATATTGTAATCCCTGTCCACAATCTTGCAGTTATCCACTGTTACAATGTCGTGGAAACTGTTTTTCTTGTGCATTCCAAGTGCCAAAGGTCCATCCTTAAACTCGTCACCAAAAGAAAATTCCATCTTATTTCTGTAGCCCCACTGCACAGGACTGCCAAGTATTCCCTCAAACTGGTAGTCTCCTTTGATTGCACTGTCAAGAATCCCCTTAACCATGTCTTCCTTAAGTTTCAACTGATTCTCATAACTCATTGTCTGGTAAGAACAGCCACCGCAATCACCGAAATGTGGGCAATTAGGTTCAACATCTTCCATTGGTGATTTTTCAATTATTTCCTTTAATCTTCCCTGAGCCTTGCCTGAACGCTTTTTTGAAACAACAAACTTAATCTTCTGTCCCGGCAATGTGCCTTTTACTGATGCTATTCCGTCTTCACCACAATCAACTTCCCCCTTGTTTGGAAAAGCAATTTTTGTAACTACTCCTGTATATTCAACGCCTTTTTTCATCTTTTCTCCTTTTAAAACAACTTTAGCCCAAACAAAGCAGTCGCCGGATTCTACCAACTACTACTCAGCTTGGGCCACTTTTTGTTGTTTGCTTTTTAATTTTTATTCTTCTTCAAAATCGTCTTCATCTTCGTCTTCAAAGAGATCTTCGAAATCATCTTCAAAGTCATCATAATAATCTCTGTTAACGAATCTGTAGATTGCATATGCGGCACCTGCTACTGCTGCTACTGCTGCAATTACTGCCAAAACGATTGCAACAATCTTCTTTGTTTCTTTCTTTTCATCGTCTTTTGTTAAGATTTTTCCAATCTTTACGCCCTTAATTAAATCGTCCATTTCTGTCACCTCGTTTTCTATCTGATTGATAATAGATTCAAAATTTATACTTATTGGTATTATACCAAAAATCAAATATATTTACTACAATTTTTTAAGTTTTGCAAAAGATGCCATCATAACTTTTTGACCTGCTGTGTCAAACTCAACTGTTACCTGATAATCTCTTGGTCCGTCCTCCACGCCAAGCACTGTTCCGTCGCCAAATTTTGTATGATGAACTCTGTCGCCAACGCCATAATCAATGTCTGCCTTTGTTACAACAAACTGCTTTCCAAAGCCCGGCTTAGTTGACGGATTGCCATATGCAGGCTTCTTTGCCATTGTTCTATAAGCGTTTTTGTGTTCATTTGCAGCAAAATTTCTTGAACCGCCGTAAGATGAACCCATATAGCCTGAGCCACCATGATTTAACGAGCCTTCATAGCCGCCGAAACCACTAAAAGATGGTTTCTTCTCAAAACCTGCTGCAACTCTATCCGTTACATTTTTGCTGTTTACAAGGCTCATTGGAATCTCTTTTACAAATCTTGAAATAATATTGTACTGAGTCTCCCCTCTTACCATTCTACGCTTTGCGTAGCTTATTGTTAGATGCTTCATTGCTCTTGTTATTGCAACATAGCAGAGTCTTCTTTCCTCTTCCAGTTCTTCCGGATCATCTGACATAATGCTCATGTATCCCGGGAATAATCCGTCTTCCATTCCGCAAAGAAAAACATTAGGAAATTCAAGTCCCTTTGCACTGTGAACTGTCATTAAAACAACATAACTGCTGTCTTCATCTAAGTTATCAATTTCTGAAACCAAAGCAACTTCTTCCAAAAATTCTGCAAGACTTGGATTGTCTGTATTCTCCTCGTATTCAGTTACTTTTGTTATTAATTCATCAATATTTTCGATTCTGCCATTGGCTTCATCTGTGTTTTCTGCTGCAAGTTCTGCCACATATCCTGTCTCGTTTAACACTTCGTTAACTAACTCTTTCAAAGACATACTCTGTTGCTGGTCTTTGAAATTCTCAATTAAATCAGTGAATTTTCTTACCTTTGTTGCTGCTCTTTCAAGCCCCGGAATGTTTTCAACTTCAAGCAATGACTCATACAAATTAAAACCGTAAGCTCTTGCAAAATCCTTAGCCTTAGTAACTGTAGTCGCACCAATGCCTCTCTTTGGCACGTTTATAATTCTTTCTACAGCTATGTCATCCGTTGCATTGCAGATAATTCTAAGGTATGCCAAAACGTCTTTGATTTCTTTTCTCTGATAGAAGTTCTGTCCGCCAATGATTTTGTAAGGAATATTTCTAAGCAATAATTTTTCTTCCAATGCTCTGGATTGGGCATTTGTTCTGTACAAAATCGCGTAATCACTATAATCTGCCCTTCCAAAATCCACATTCTCCTTAATTGTTGAGGCTACCATATCTGCCTCTGCGTAAGCGTCTTCAGCCTGATACAAATCTATTTTTTCACCCTGTTCATTGTCACTCCAAAGTGTCTTGTCTTTTCTACCTTTATTGTTGTGAATAACTTCATTTGCCGCATCAAGAATAGTCTTTGTTGAACGGTAATTCTGCTCCAGCTTAACTACCCTTGCATTGTTAAAGTTTTTCTCAAACTGAAGAATATTGGAAATATCCGCACCTCTAAATTTGTAAATTGACTGGTCATCATCACCTACTACGCAAAGGTTCTGATACTTAGAAGCCAGCAGTTTAATAAAAGCAAACTGAGCTCCGTTAGTATCCTGATACTCGTCAACCATAATGTACTTTAATCTTTCCTGATAACTTTCCAAAACTTCAGGACATTTTCTGAACAAATGAACTGTTTTCATTATAAGGTCATCAAAATCCAACGCGTTATTCTTCTTCAAAGCTTCCTGATAATTATTGTAAATTTTTGAAAGATTAAGCAATTTAAAATCTGACTGTGCCATCTGGGCAACCTCGCCTGTTGTTACAAGCTTGTTTTTGAAATCAGATATTTTTCCAAGAACTGCGTTCTCCTTATACATCTTTGGATCAAGATTAAGATTCTTGATTACGTCCTTTAAAAGTTTCTTCTGGTCTTCTGTATCGTAAATAGTAAAATCGTTACTATATCCTATTCTGTCAATATATCGTCTTAAAATTCTTACGCAGGCTGAGTGAAAAGTACTTACCCAAACCTGTTCCGCACCAAAACCTACAATCTTATTTACACGCTCACGCATCTCACCTGCCGCTTTGTTTGTAAAAGTTATTGCCATAATGTTGTATGGCTGAACGTGTTTTTCTTCTATTAAATATGCAATTCTATGAGTCAGCACCCTGGTCTTTCCGGACCCTGCACCTGCCAATATAAGCAATGGTCCTTCCGTATGATAAACTGCCAACTGCTGCATATCATTTAATGTTTCGTATATATTATTCATAAATTCCATCCTTACCGGTAATTATAATTGTTTAATTTGTTATTATGATTACGTTGATTATAACCTGTTTCCAATTTCATAATCATTTACACTGCTAAAATATTTTAACATATTCCATTCTAAGAATAAAGACACCTTTAATTTTGTTTTTTATTATATTTGCTTGTTTCAATTTTATATTCCAATTCCTGTATTCTATGATTTTATATAGATTTTTTTATTAATATTTTATCTTGTTGTTTTTATTACTACGTGTTATCCTTGTAATATCAGATAATAAATTATTTATGGAGTAAGACAATGCAATCAGAAGATTTAATCAACCAGGTTTTAGAAGAAATAGAATCATTTAACATTGATGATATTCCTAACATAGATTTATATATGGATCAGGTAACAACATATCTTAATGGAAAATTCAACACATCCAAAAGACATGATGATGACAAGCTTTTGACAAAAACAATGATTAACAACTACGCCAAAAGTCGCCTGTTGCCTCCTCCTGAAAAAAAGAAGTATTCAAAAGATCACATGATTATCTTAATCTTAATCTTTTTCTTTAAGAATGTTATATCTATAAACGATATCCAGACTATTGTAACTCCACTTCTAAAGGATTATTACAATAATGATGACATTCCTAATTCGTTAGAAGATGTAACTAACGCTTTCTTAAATCACGTACAGAAAAGCGACCTTATTGAGCCTTTGATTAAAGAATTTAAAAATTCTCAGAACATCTTTGGTGACTTAGAAAGCTCTGATCGTGAATCAATTGAAACAATCGGGCTAATTGCCACATTAAGTTACGATATGTATATTAGAAAAAGACTTATTGAGAAGCTTATTGATTCTTTGCCTAGTTCAAAGGAGAATACTGGCAAAGATAAAAAATAAATTGTAGTGTTTCACGCACTTTTTCTGCACCGTACCCAGACATATTCAAATCTTCTGTTTTTGGGGTACGATTTTATTTTATGTAAACTGATTATATCACTTATTCTTGCTTTAAATACGTTTTTGTCACATATTGATCTTTATTCTATGTATTATATTAACCAATATGTCACTTATACTATATTTTCTTCAATATTTGTACCCCGAAAATTACACTTCCTTTAATTTTCGGGGTACACTCTATTAAAATTATAATTTTCTCCGTGTTATGTTAACCAAACATATTCAGAATATTCAAATTAACTGTATGTATTTCAAAAAAATAAATCATACGCAGTTAACATGCTACTTATAACAAAATGTTGTGGTTATTTCATAATCCGCTATTCCGATTTCCTGTAGATTAGTAAACACTTCACATTCTATCTTATATGTTAATCCTTCAATCATATTATAATTAGTAAGACTTACTCCTATTCGCACTTTACTTCCTGGTGCTAAACTTATCGGTGGTCTCCTAGAATTAAGAATTTCTTTTTTGCTTACATACTCTTTCTTCTCACCATTCTTGACAATTAAATAGTATGGATATGCCACAAAAATACATTGGTCTGACTTATTATTTAATTCAAGCTTTACATAATCTTTATTACCTTCTACAACCTTGACTGTAACATTCTTATTAGTAGCTTTTTTTAATTTCTTTTTCACCTGCACATTTATAGTCTTTCTCTTACCATATTGATCCTTTAATGTTATCTTTGCCTTGCCAATCTTTTTAGCTTTAACTAATCCTTTTTTATTAACAGTTGCTACTTTCTTATTAGTGCTTTTCCATTTTATTTTTTTCATTGACAAATTGCATAATTTTGCACTTTTACCCTTTTCAATAACAACAGTTTTAAATCGGTTTGTATCAATTTTTACGGTTTCTGCATTAACAATATTTCCCTGACTGCAAATAAATAACATAATCACCATTACTATCACAACGCTTATTTTTGTGTTCATACTCCCTCCTAATAAAAAGCATATCTCCAGTTATTATAAATATCTCCATTTCCTGGATTATAATAAAATTTATATCCCGTATTTCCATTTAATTCTGAAGGAAAAATATGATTGACTACATATACATTTTCTCCATTCATTGGCATATTAGGATCCATATAAACATAATAATATCGCTGCAAGTCTGTTCTATAATAGCATCCACACAAAGCTACTGCATGAGCATAATTTTTTGCACTGTTTTCTTCATTATGTAAGAAACTACAAAAAACCGGTTTATGGCTTTCCATTAAATACAAAACATCTGTAAAAGATAATTTATGTTCAACATATTTCATAGATATTGCATAATACTCCCACATTCTCTTTTCCCACTGAATATTTCCAACTGGATCCGCATTGTATTTTTTCTTTAAATCATAATACACTTTCCTTGCATTACATTTAACCGTTCCGCCACGTTTATAATTAATAATGCTAGCCCCTGTTGCCGCCCAACATATTCCCTGATTGTTAATTTCTCCATTAGCAATCAAATCTAATTTTGTCGTGTATAACATTAACGTATTTTTTGTATTCTTTATAGTTTCATACTTTTTCTTATGCGTTCCTATATATGAAAAATCTGTTGTATATTCACTATCATTTATACTTGCTGTATCTATTTCATATTCATCTGAATTTAATTTTACATTTTTTGATATATCTGAAAACTTTCGTTTTTTTAATTTTCTATCTGAATTATTCTTTCTTATTGTTTTTCCTGCATTTTCACCTGTTACTACTTTCGTTTCTTTTTTGCTATGTAAACTTAATCCATTGCCATTTGATTCAACGCTAATTCTCTCTTCTCCTATATCATTAAAAAAATTTTCACTATATAAAAATGACGTTAATTTTTTTCCTTCGTATTCTGTAACATTTATTGCTCCTATCTCTTCATCTGCTACTTTCACAAAAAATATAGAACTTTTGTTTTTTGAATTTTCCACATTAAAAGACTGACTTATTTCTACTTTATCATTCTTTTGACAGTCCACTCCTGATAAATAACCTCCTAACTCCTCAATCGCAACACTTTTATCATTCTTCTGAACTTGTCCAGCATTTACGTTTTTCATATTTGCCATTAGCAAAACGCTTAATATAGCAAACATAATAAATTTTTTCTTACTTTTTTTCATATCTTTCCTCCTACTCTCTTTCTTTTCCATATTGGATTTCTCATTTTCATTATAGCATACTTAATTTTTAAAAAAGTGGAATATTCTCTTATTTAGTGGAATATTATTGAAATTTTGCCTAAAGAAAAAGGTACGAAATCTCTATCTCGTACCTTTACTTTTTATTCATCTTTCTTTAATACTCTTTCAAGTACCATATCATACCCGTCATTTCCATAATTAAGTGAACGGTTGACTCTGCTTATTGTCGCTGTTGATGCACCTGTGGCATTAGATATGTCAAGATAAGTCTTTCCTTCTCTTAACATTTTGGCTACTTCATATCTCTGTGAAATAGAAAGCAACTCGTTTACTGTACAAACATCTTCAAAAAATGTATAGCACTCTTCCTTATTCTCTAATGTTAATATTGCATCAAAAAGATGATCAACTTCTGTATTTCTAATTTTTTTACTCATTTCAACCTCCTGAGAGATACCTTTACTTACTTTAAGATTTTATCACTCTAAAGTTTGAAAGTCTAGTATTTTTTTCTTAATGTTTTTAATTCTTCAACACTAAACTTGTATGTTGTGTTACAGAAATCACATTTTACTTCGATTGCCTTGCCATCATTAATTATTTCGTCTAATTCTTTGTTGCTTAATCCTGCAAGTGCCTTTACAATTTTTTCCTTGCTACATGTACACTTAAACTGTGTATCGATTTTGTCTGTAAACTCAACATCCATGTCGCCCATTACTTCTTTAAGAATATCTTCAGGTGTCATACCTTTTTCAAGCATATCTGTAACTGATGTAATTTTGCTGATTCTATCCTCTAATGCCTGAATTGTTTCTTCGTCTGCAAAAGGCATTAACTGTACTATAAATCCGCCTGCCTGTTTTACTGTATTGTCTTTTGACATAAGCACCCCAAGGCCTACTGCTGAAGGAACCTGCTCTGATGTTGCAAAATAATAAGTCAAATCTTCTGCAACTTCACTTGTTCCAAGTGGAACCTGACTTGAATAAGGCTCTTTAAGTCCCATATCCTTAATAACTGTTAATGTTCCGTAACCGATTGCCGCGCCTACATCTAACTTGCCTGCATAGTTGGCAGGAATAAGCACGTTAGGATTTCCAACATATCCCTTTACGTTTCCGTGTGAATCTGCTGTAACTGTTACTCCGTTAATAGGTCCGTCCCCCTTCATCATAATTGTCAAAATATCCTTGTCGCCCTTCATCATAACGCCCATCATTGCTCCACCTGTAAGCAAACGACCTAAAGCTGCTGTTGCTACAGGACTTGTATTATGATGCTGTCTTGCTGTTTCAACCATCTCTCTTGATGTAATTGCAAATGCTCTAATCTGACTATTTGCTGCTGTTGCTCTTACTATATAGTCCACTTATTTTTCCTCCTGATTTTTAATCTATATCTTTTTCAGTTTTTATTTCGAAACTTGATTTTTCTGACATTCTCTTGCCACAACATATATTCTTTCGCTTTCGCTATTAGGTTCATTTCTTGTAAATGCATCATAAACAGTTACGAACTCAAGTCCCGCAAGATTCAAAGCTTCTTTGATTTCTTCAACTGTATAAGCTCTCTGATAATGCTCCTCACTAAATTTGTCATATCTATTGTCATCACCTTTGACAAAAATAGAAAGCATATATTCATTTATACAATCTTCCTCATCAAAATAATTGTCCCAAATAAAACTGCAGTCTTCTCTGTCCTCGGCAATTACCGATTCGCCTATACTTCTGTATAACTCTATTGTTTTTAAATCAAAAACAAAAATTCCACCCGGATCAAGATAATTGTTAACCAACTTAAAAGTTGTAACTAAATCTTCGAATTCTGTAATATAATTAATGGAATCACAAAGGCTTACTACTGCCGCCACCGTTCCATACAAATCTAGTTCACGCATATCCTGGCACAAATACAATATACCGTCGTTTTTTCTTTTTTCAATTGCCATATTAAGCATTTCCTGGGAGTAATCCACGCCAATCATATCGTAGCCCTTGTCTGCCAACAGTTCCGTAATATTGCCCGTTCCACAGCCCAAGTCTAACACAATACCATAATTGACACCATATTCTTTTAAAATGCTAACCAAATATTCGCACCATTTATCATATTCAATATTGTCCATAAACTTATCATAAACCTGTGCAAAACCCGTATATGCTTCCATAGTATTCCTCCATAATCCTTACCATTCTATCAGCAAAACTTTATAAACGCAACCATTAGACTTGCCAAAAATCTCACACTACATTATACTGACTATGACAATTTAAAATATGTTAAAATTATAAAATAAAAAACAGGTATGAAAGGTAAATTTAACAGGTAACTTTTTATGATAAATATTACTGGTGAAATCCGTAATTTATCCGCCAAAAGGCTAATCATTCCAACGATAACTTTTGTTCTTATGATTTTATCGTTAATGATTTTTCCTTTTTTTAAAGTGTTTAATCCCGAACCCATATCAAATATATATAATGTAAGACTTTCTGACAAATACGTAAAAGTAACTGCCAAAACCCTACATTACTCAGGTTACAATCTTATAAAATTTGGCAATAAGAAATACGGATATTATTATGCACTAAATGACAATCAATGTGTTTTTGTGATTCTTCCTGTAGGTAGCACACCTAAAAAAACATTAACAAATTACAGTTTTAAGGGCAAAGTTATAAAGCCCAACAGTTCTTACAAGGAGATGCTTGATGCATTCTCAAAAGACTTAAACTGGGATTCTCAATCCCTTTCAAAAATCACAGGTGAGTGTTTAATTAGCAATGCTAATTACCACCCTATTAAATATATGATTTTTATGTGGTTTGTTATAGTTATTATGCTGATTTCATTAAAGAATATAGTCGAAGCAATTATGGGAATAGTTAATCCATATCTTTACCCTGTTTGCACTTTTTTAAACAAACAGCTTGGAAAAGAATATATTGACGATGCCGAGTCAGAACTTAGTTTTGGTAATTACATACAGATTAACTCGATTTATATAACTGAAAACTATTGCATAGACCTTGGAAAAAACAAGATTTCCATACTTCCACTTAATGATATTGTGTGGTGCTACCGACTTGGAAATATTTCGCTTAATCCTAAAAGCGAAGAACCGACTTTTTCACTTCACTTTACATTAATAGATGGCTCCACAATTCTTTTTAAGAAAAAAACAAGCGACGAGGCTTTGGAGGCAATTAATGCCATCCGTGCAACAGAATACAATATTATAATCGGCCATTCGGAATCAAAGAAAAAAGCTGCAAAGGCAGTTATAAATAGTTATAAACAAAAATAGGCTGTTGCAACAACTGCAACAGCCTATTTTTTTGTAAAAACTATCTTCCACAACAATATTTATATTTCTTTCCTGAACCACATGGGCAAGGATCGTTTCTTCCAACTTTCTTTTCCTTTATAACTGTTCCTGAAAGTTTCTGTTCTTTGTAAAGTTCCTTTCTTCTTTCAGGTGTTAAAAGGTTGTCCCATTCTTCTAAGTTATAAAGCCAGTCTGCCTTAGCATCAACCATGTTCTTGTATAACTTTTCAGGATCATATTCTAAGCTAACTTCTGTTGTATCTTCTAATTCTTCTATTGGATTCTCAACCTTTAAGCTTTCGTTGATTCCATCAAGGAAACCTACCATTGTAAGAACTTCCATATTGTATTTCTTTGCAAGTTCTTCAACTGTTCCCTTTACTACTACGTCAGGATGTCCAAGGATATCTTTGTATACTTCCTTCTCCTGTACGAAATAAGCACCCCAGAACTGATTGTACTGCTCCTGTGTCTGTTCCTGATTATAAGCGATTTCACGCCATGTCTTTAATAAATAATCGTTTGCCATTTTTTCCTCCAAATGTATTAATATGCTAAGCACCTGTTACTACCTAACATTATGTTTTTCTTCTCTAGGATATTATACAAATAGTAAACAATAATTGCAATAAAATATTATTTCTACTATACTAAAAAGAGTTTATAAAATAAGCTTTTTAAGCTTTTAAGTTGCAGTTTTGTGACAGAATGGAGTTTTTATGGAAAAATTAAAACGAATCCTTGCTATATTGGCAATAATTTCACTTATATTTTGTGCTTTGCTTACATTGGTTCTTGCACTTCTTACAAACTTTGGAGTTGGAGATTTTACTAATGCCTGGAGAGCAAGTGCATGGTCAATGATAATATTGCCGGTGCTTTTTTATGTAATGATATGGATTTGCAAGTTGTTAAATAAGTAGTAGAGAATATTGTAGTGGTTGACAAACTATACAGATAGGCATTGAGCCTCTGTACTCATAGACCTTCGGTCTATTTCGTCACTGGCTTTCGCCACATCAAATTAAAAAAACACGGTTGAAAAATTGTGCAAGCACATTTTCGGCTGTGTTTTTTCATTGCTGGCTTTCGCCTCGTGTGCTACTACTTTACAGATAGGCATTGAGCCTCTGTACTCATAGACCTTACGGTCTATTTCGTCAGTGGCTTTCGCCTTGTGTACTACTACTTATACAGATAGGCATCGAGCCGTGTACTCATAGACCTGACGGTCTATTTCGTCACTGGCTTTCGCCATATAAGAAAAGAGAGAGATGCACTCTTGTGAGTAAACTCACATCGTGCATCTCTCTCTTTTCTTACACGGCTCAATGCCTATCTGTATATGATTTCATGTCTTCCTGGTCCGTTACTTACCATTTTTACTGGTACGCCAAGTTCTTTTTCGATGAATTCGATGTATTTACGACAGTTTTCTGGTAGTTTGTCGTATTCTTTGATTCCACGTATTTCTTCTTTCCATCCTGGAAGTACTTCGTATACTGGTTTTGCTTTTTTGAGTTTTGCTGTTACTGGGAAGTCTTTTACTACTTCGCCATCGATTTCATATCCTACACATACTGGAATTTCATCTAAGTATCCAAGTACGTCTAATACTGTAAGTGCTACTTCTGTAGCTCCCTGCATTCTTACTCCGTAACGTGAAGCTACGCAATCGAACCATCCCATTCTACGAGGACGTCCTGTTGTGGCTCCAAATTCTCCACCGTCGCCACCACGTCTTCTAAGTTCATCTGCTTCGTCTCCAAAGATTTCACTTACGAATTCTCCAGCTCCAACTGCACTTGAGTATGCTTTTACTACTGTGATGATGTCCTTGATTTCATATGGTGGTATTCCTGCACCAATTGCACCGTATGCTGCAAGTGTTGATGAAGATGTTACCATTGGGTAAATACCAAAATCAGGATCTTTTAATGTTCCTAACTGTCCTTCAAGAAGTACTGTCTTTCCTTCTTTAATTGCATTGTTTAAGTATAATGCTGTATCGCAAACGTAAGGTTTTACAATATCTCTGTATTCATGTAATGTTTCTAATAATTCATCAGCATTGATAAGTGGCTTATGATACATATGCTCTAACATAATGTTCTTCTGTTCTACTACTCTTGCCACTTTTTCCTTTAATGTATCTTCATCAAATAATTCTGATACCTGGAATCCAATCTTTGCATATTTATCTGAATAGAAAGGAGCAATACCTGACTTTGTTGAGCCAAATGCCTTTCCGCCAAGTCTTTCTTCTTCATATGCATCAAAATCAATGTGATATGGCATAAGAATCTGTGCTCTATCTGATACTAAAATATTTGGCTTTGGCACTCCCTGTGATACAATACTATCAATCTCCTTCTGAAGATATGGAATGTTCAGTGCCACACCATTTCCTATAATACATGTAGTATGCTGATAGAATACTCCTGATGGAAGTAAATGAAGTGCAAACTTACCATATTCATTAATAATAGTATGTCCGGCATTACTTCCTCCCTGGAATCTTACGATAATGTCTGACTTTTCGCCAAGCATATCTGTAATCTTACCTTTTCCTTCGTCGCCCCAGTTAGCACCAACAATCGCTCTAACCATTTGGTTTCCTCCTATTTAACTTGAATTGTTCTTTATTATTTATTTTATCTGCTATGCTTTGTTCCTAGCAAACCACTAAATATTATACTATCTAATTAAGAAAAATGCTAGTGGTTTAGGTTTTTTCTTTTATTAATTTTCCTACATTATTATAATAGTCTTTTTTATGCGTATTTTTATTTAATTTTCACTTTATTAGATTAAATTATTAATTCGCTAAACTTTTTACACTTTCACATTGATAATATTTTATCAATATGCTATATTTAAGAGTAGCATTTATAAAGGAGATTAAGGAATGTACAAAATTTTACGAAGAAAACAACTTAACGACACTGTAGTGCGTTTAGATGTAGAGGCTCCATTTATTGCTAAGAAAGCAAAAGCAGGTCAGTTCATTATTTTAAGAATTGACGAGCGTGGTGAAAGAATGCCTCTTACAATAGCTGATACTAATGCAGAAGAAGGCTCTGTTTCTATTATCTTCCAGATAGTTGGACAGACAACTATGCTTCTTTCTCAGATGAATGAGGGAGATTGTTTATTAGACTTTGTTGGACCACTTGGTGCTGCAACTGAGTTTGGCCACATTAAGAAAGCCTGCGTTATCGGTGGTGGTGTAGGTAATGCCATAGCTTATCCATCTGCAAAAGCTTTATTTAATATGGGCGTTGATGTTGATGTTATCGCCGGTTTCAGAAGCAAGGATATTGTTATTCTTGAAGATGAATATAAAGAAGTTTGTAACAGACTTTTCATTACAACAGATGACGGAACTTACGGAGAGAAAGGTTTTGTAACTAACAAGCTTCAGGATTTAATCGATGCCGGTAACAACTATGATCTTGTTATCGCTATCGGACCTATCCCAATGATGAAATTTGTTTCTAAGGTTACTGAACCTTATAATATTAAGACTTTAGTTTCACTTAACCCTATTATGATTGATGGTACAGGTATGTGTGGCGGATGTCGTGTAACTGTTGGTGGTGAAATTAAGTTTGCTTGCGTTGACGGTCCTGACTTTGACGGTCATCAGGTAGATTATGACGAGCTTATGAAACGTAATTCTACATATAGAGAATTTGAAGCTCACGATAGAGAAAACTGCCGTATGTATAAAGCGGCTGATGAAATGGGAGGTGCCAAATAATGCCAAACATGTCTTTAACAAAGGTTCCAATGCCTGAGCAGGATCCTAACGTACGTAATAAGAATTTTGAAGAAGTTGCTTTGGGTTATACTAAAGAAATGGCTATGGAAGAAGCAACTCGTTGTATTAACTGTAAGAACAAACCTTGTATGAGTGGTTGTCCTGTATGTGTACGTATACCTGAGTTTATTGCTAAGGTTGCTGCAGGAGAATTTGAAGAAGCTTACAAGATTATCACAAGCACTAATGGTCTTCCTGCTGTTTGCGGACGTGTTTGTCCACAGGAAAATCAGTGTGAAGGAAAATGTATCCGTGGTATCAAGGGCGAACCTGTTTCTATCGGTCGTCTTGAAAGATTCGTAGCTGACTACCATATGGCTCACAGCAATGATGATGCTGTTAAACCTGAATCTAATGGTATTAAGGTTGCAGTTGTTGGTGCAGGTCCTGCAGGACTTACATGTGCCGGTGATCTTGCAAAACTTGGTTACGAAGTTACTATTTTTGAAGCTTTCCACAAAGCCGGTGGTGTTTTAGTTTATGGTATTCCTGAATTTAGACTTCCAAAGGCTATCGTTCAGAAGGAAGTTGAAAATCTTGAAGCTTTAGGTGTTAAGGTTGAAACTGACATGGTTATCGGTAGAGTTCTTTCTATTGATGAAATCATGGAAATGGGATTCAAGGCTGTATTCATTGGTTCAGGTGCAGGTCTTCCATCATTTATGGGTATTGAAGGCGAAGCTTTAGTTGGTGTTTACTCAGCTAATGAATATTTAACAAGAGCAAACCTTATGAAAGCTTATCTTGATGATTATGATACACCTATTATTAAGAGTAAAAATGTTGCCGTAGTCGGTGGTGGTAACGTAGCTATGGATGCTGCAAGAACTGCTTTAAGACTTGGTGCTGAAAATGTATATATTGTTTACCGTCGTGGTATGGAAGAACTTCCTGCCCGTGGTGAAGAAGTTCATCATGCAATTGAAGAGGGAATTATCTTTAAAACACTTAATAACCCTGTTAAGTTAATCGGCGATGAAGATGGTCGTGTTTGCAAGATGGAATGTGTTGAAATGGAACTTGGCGAACCTGATGCTTCAGGACGTCGTCGTCCAATGGTTATTGAAGGAAGTAACTTCCAGTTAGACGTTGATACAGTTATCATGTCACTTGGTACTTCACCTAACCCACTTATCAGAACTACAACAAAAGGACTTGAAGCTAACAAGTGGGGATGCCTTGTAGTTAATGAAGACACTCTTGAAACAACAAGAGATAATGTTTATGCCGGTGGTGATGCCGTAACAGGTGCCGCTACAGTTATCCTTGCTATGGGTGCAGGAAAACAAGCTGCTGCAAGCATTCATGAAAGATTATCAAAATAATAATTGTAATATGAAAGTGTAAATTAAGTTGCAATACATATGATTAGTATTTAGACTTTTGACATTCAAATCATAATATATAACAAAACAGGAGCGTGCCGTTATGTGGCATGCTCCTGTTTTTGTTATGTTCAGTAATAGAATCCTTGCAATAAGCAGAGTAAATTGGCGTATGTACCTCAAAAAACAAGCTTTTTTAAATATCGGGGTACATTTATTGCATATTCAAATCATATGTTGTACGAAATTAATGTAGATTTGGGCAAACGTACCTCAAAAAATAGGCTTTTTTAAATGTAGGGGTACATTTATTGCATATTCAAATCATATGTTGTACAAAATTAATGTGGATTTGGGCAAACGTACCCCAAAAATTGTAGCTTTTGAAATATCGGGGTACATTTATTGCATATTCAAATTATGTATTGTACGAAATTAACGTAGATTGGGGCAAACGTACCCCAAAAATCGTAGTTTTTGAAATATCGGGGTACATCCATAGTAAAATATCACTTATAGGTAGCATGTAACATTTGAAATTATGAAATTTGTACCCCGAAAATTAAGAAAATAATTATATCGGGGTACATGTATAAAATTGAGATAAAAAAGAATGATTTAATAAGAAACTCCACATACACACATATTCATAATCCTTGTAAGTACTTTGATTAGTATGATTTTCGCATTAAACCCAAAAGAAACTCCAACAATAATCGTAGTGCATAGCAACTGGTACTTTGCAACAAACTAATTAACGTTGGAGTCTTGTTTTTCCATTAACGTAATGTTATTTCTTAATCTTTACCTTCTTTATTTTTGACCAAGGTCCTTCCATGCTACCATCGCCTAATTTTACAACAGCTTTTGCCCTAACATAAACTTTCTTAGCATTTTTAAGTTTCTTGCTCTTTATTGTAACTTTTAATTTCTTTGTTGTTTTTGTTACAACATTCTTTTTAAATTTCTTAGATTTTGAAATCTGTATTTTATATTTCTTTGCTTTTTTAATCTTTGTTAATGTTACACTGATTTTCTTTGTTGATTTCTTGTATGTAACTTTTTTAATTTTTGCTTTTTCTATTTTAGGTTCAATAGTATAAGTCTGATTATTAATGTCTGCTGTGGACACTTCTGTTGTACTATTGTTTCCTGTTGTTGGTTGCACGCTGTCTGGTGTTTCAACTTTTGTTTTAGGCTTAGTTGTAGGTCTTGATGGTTCTGCTGTTGTCGGTGGTAATGTTACATAAGGTCTACGTGTAGTTGTTTCAGCCTGTGTTGTTTCATCAACCTTTGTATTATCAGTTCCATATATACCCATTTCATAAATTGAATAACCATATGGTGTTGTTCTAGCCTTACAATTTATCTTTACATATCTTGCTCTTGTTATTGACTTTAATGTAATCGTATCAAGTCTATTATTTATTCTGCTTGCACCTGAAACTGTTGCTACAGATGTAAAATTCTGACCATCATTTGATACTTCTACTGTGTAGTCAGATGCTGATGCGTCTTCCCAAAGAATCTGTAACTGTTTAATACTTTTTTCACTGCCTAAATCAACAGTAATGTATTCATCATCAGAACTATGCTTCGATTCCCATCTTGTATTTTTAACATTATCAATGGCGTTGCTTGCTTTTCCACCATTTCCATTTTCTGTTGAAGCTGTAGCAGTAACTCCATCCTTTCTAACATAGTTAGTACACTGTACGCCATTAATTAATGAATCATTACTTAAAATATCATCACTTGTACCAAAAGTAACTAAAGCATCAGCTTCTGGTTCAGGTGTTGGTTCATAACCTTCCGGATTTCCGTTGCTTCTATACATTTCTCCAGCTAAAGTCAATTTGCCTGTATTGTAAAGCCAAAGTCCTGTATTTGCATTATTAAAACAAAATCCTGCATATCTTTCAACATATTCTCTCTCATCTAAAAGAGGCATAACTGCATTCCAAAATTCTGCTGTTTTCTGGGCTGTAGAAGATGTTGGATTATTAACTCTCTTGGAAAATTCTGTAATCCAAATTGGTTTATGATATGTTTCCCATGCCCAATCAACAACTTCTTTAACAAACCAATCTGCCATTTCTGCTCCACCATCCCAGTTATCCGGATAACAATGAATAGAAATAAAATCAACATCTAAATCATCTCTTGCATTAATCTTCTCCATAAATGGCTGAAACCAATTCCCTGAAGACTTTGGCCAAATTGCCGTAACAGGTGAACTTACATTAATATTGTCGTTCATAATACTTGGCCATAAATTATATATCTGGTCAACAGTCATATTACACTGGTCACCTAAGTCCGGTTCGTTAAAATCAAGAACATATTTGTATCCTTTATTTACAAATCCCTGAACTTTATTCTTAATAGTATTGCCATCTGTTTCTCTCCACAGCATAGGTACAAATTCAATACCCTGATACTGTGAACCTGAACTTGGACTATTGCCCCAGTTATAGTACCAGCTACATCCCATATCTTTTAAATCAATATTTCTTCCCATATCAGTAGCCAAACCTAAACCTTTTTTTGACACTCCAAACTTTATTGTGTCAGTCTTGCTTGTAGTTCCGTCAACATATTCTGCCTCAACATACGCTGAATGCATTGCTACCTTTGTTGTGTAGCAATCCAAAGACACTGATGTGGTGCTTCCTACTTTCTCTCCGTCCAAATAAACATTGTAATTTCTTACATCTTTACCTGTTGCTTCATTCCATTTAATGTCAAAATGTCCTGACGCAACCAACGCATTATCATATGGACTGGTAACTGCAAACCCGCCACTTTCCTGTGCTTTAACAGAAAAATTAATCTGCGGAATAAGTGTAATGGCAATCACAATAGACAACATTACTGCCATTATTTTCTTCAAATGCTTCATAATAAAAGTCTCCTTATCTTTTATTAAGTAACATTATTAAATTAAACCCGTTCAACTCTCTATTTAAAGTTATAAGTAAAAAACGTTTTTAAGACAATGCTAATATTTAATAAAAATTTTTACTTATTTTTGTATATATTTTTTACTGTTAAGATAATGTAATTTGCAATTCTAATCTCATATTTTATCCTGGATATTTTTTTATAAAAATTAGAGTATCAAACTACTAAAAGATTGATTACATGAATTCTATAAATTTATTTAAGATTTTTTTCAAAAAATGTTGACAAAAAGTAAAAAAATGATATATTAGTAATAGTTACTATTATTGTTATCAAGAAATGAGGTAAACATGATTAAACGAAGCGTTCAAAGAGAACTCATCCGAAATAATCTGGCACATCGTACAGATCATCCAACCGCTGATATGGTTTATCAGAGTATTCGCGAAGAACTTCCTAATATAAGCTTGGGAACAGTATATCGCAATCTTAGATTTTTGGTAGATCAGGGTGATGCTCTTTCACTGAAACTTGGTGATGGCAAGGAGCACTTTGATGGCAATGTTAATCCACACTTCCATTTCATATGCACACAGTGCGGATGTGTTGATGACATATTTATGCCGTCAATTGACGAAATCTGTACTATTGCTGCTCAGTACTATAGTGGTAACATCAAAGGACACAGTACTTATTTCTACGGTACTTGCCCTAAGTGCAAAACCAAACACTAAGTGTATTTTATAAAAGGTTTTATATTAACAATATTATTTTTAAAATTTAGGAGGAAAAAAAGATGGCAAAATTTGTATGTTCAGTATGTGGTTATGTTCATGAAGGAGATTCAGCACCAGAAAAGTGCCCAGTTTGTGGTGTTCCAGCAGAAAAATTCACAAAGGTAGAAGAAGGCGAAAAGACATGGGCTGCAGAGCATGTAGTTGGTGTAGCACAGGGTGCTAGCGAAGACATTATTGCAGACTTAAGAGCAAACTTTGAAGGAGAATGTTCAGAAGTAGGTATGTATCTTGCAATGGCAAGAGTTGCTCATAGAGAAGGATATCCTGAAATCGGATTATACTGGGAAAAAGCAGCTTACGAAGAAGCTGAACACGCTGCAAAATTTGCAGAATTACTTGGTGAAGTTGTAACAGACAGCACAAAGAAAAACTTAGAAATGAGAGTTGAAGCAGAAAACGGCGCTACAGCAGGAAAATTCGACCTTGCAAAGAGAGCAAAAGCTGCAAACCTTGATGCAATTCATGACACAGTACATGAAATGGCAAGAGACGAAGCAAGACACGGCAAAGCATTCGAAGGATTATTAAAGAGATACTTTGGTTAAGCTACAAGCCGAGTAAGTATAAAATAAAAGTAGTTGAATGAGGATGTTTACATACTCAGGCAACTACTTTTTATTTTATACTTATTGGGCGACAGCCCTCCATGAAATAGCCCGCAGGGCTATGAATGGCTCGGCTTATAAGTAACGTTGTGACAATCTCCAGCGAGAAATAGCAAAGCGGATTCGAGCTGGAGGTTGCTCGTAATTATAGCTACAAATCAAGCAAATATAAATTAAAAGACTGCGAAAAAGAGTACTTGTATTCTTTTTCGTAGTTTTTTTAATTTATATTTATAGGGCGACAGCCCTCTATGAAATAGCCTGTAGGGCTATGAATGGCTCGGCTTGCGCTATTGAAATTTGTCTGTATTGTTAGCTTATTTTCTTAAATACAATTGAAAGGATTTCAAAATCGCTCATAAAGTCAAGCCCTCCTTTCCCAGATTTCCTCTTTAGAAGATTTCTATGTAATCAAAGGGTTCAGTCCCTCTGTTGAAGGACTAACCGCCTACCGTTTCTTGGTAGCACCTAGTGCAAGTCTATCAAATCCATCAATAGAACTCAATGTTATTTTTCAACAAATCGTTTATATTTTGTCTTATTATTTATCTTTATTTTTTATGTTATGCAAAAAGTCCTCAATCCACAACGCTTATGTTTGTAAATTGAGGACTTGTACTTTTTTGCTATTCTTTTTCCAACGCTTCCATTATAGAATCAATATCATACTCAGGTGCAAATTTACTTGCAGCATTGCAAATTTTCTCAATATTTGATACATCTTCTTCCAAATCATCCGGATTTGTATAATTTTTGTTTAAAAAAGCACTTCCTTTAGAATATCAACGTATCGGATATTGGAAAGGAAATGCCTTTTAATTATATTATGTTTTTAATACCTTTTATTATGTACTTTCATGTAAAATAAATATTATTTCTTATAAATCTAATAACTGTTTCTTTTAATTAAATTCTTCTTCACCTGTCACTGATATTATATTGCCATTATTTTTTTACCAATTACTAATGTATTTTGTATATTTTGATGGTATTTTTGTCTCTGTTCCATCTGTGTACTTAACAACTACATTTGTCAACTGAAAAGATTTAGTAGTTGAATTATAAAATGCTGCCTCCCAATATGTGTCATTCCCAAATTTTGCGCCTGGTTTAATCGGTCCTGTATCTTGAAGATTAGTTGTATATTTATTATAACCTATATCGCTTTTAATAATATCATTAACTGCATTAAGTGCAATCAATTCGTACTCAATGTATTTTATAGTTTTCTTCGACTTATTAACTCCTCTAATATAAATATCACATCCTCCAACAGAATTCATTTGGAAATAAAATTCTGTAATACTAATTGAATGCTTGATTTCTGAAATTCTATCTTCTTTTTCCTTCTTCTTTTCCAATTTGTCATATTCTGATTCAGCATTAGATAAAGTCTTGTAATTTTTTACTATATCCTTTTCATTTCCAGTCAAATCATCATAGGCTGTTCTTGCTGTCTCTATTTTCTTCTTACAGCTATCTTTATATTTTACTTTACCTATCTTATCGATTAAATTTTGTACTTTTTGCACCTTTAACTCGCTTAACGTTTTAACACTTGATTCCAAAACATCAGATTTTGATACCTTCTTCTGCTGTTCTTCATCTAAGTGATTATACATTATTTTTGCCGTGCTAATCTTTTCTTCTGAATCAAGTGTCACTGTTCCAATCTTGTCTATCGCTTCTTCAACTGAAGCTACTGCTTTTTCATCAACTTCATCTATCTGTTTAGAACAGTCACCTTTTATCTTTTCAACTTTAGATTTATCTTTTACATATAATTTAATCTTCCAATTTGATTTATTATAAGTACTAATTACAGAATTACAATCATCTATTTTCTCTTTTAATTGTGCTTTGCTTAAATCCTCAATCTTTCCCTCTGATATTTTTGTAATATTATTATTGATAGCTACAATTTGTTTTTTTTCTTCTGTTGAAAGACTCAGAACTTTAAATAATACAGTTGCAATACAGATCAATAATAAAACTGCAACTACTACTATTGAAATTATTTTTTTCTGTTTTTTTGTGATTTTCTTTTTATTTTTCTTAAACTTAAATCCACAATGAGGACACTTTTTTAAAGAATCACTCATTTCTTTTCCACATTCCGGGCAATACATAATAGCCATATTTTCTTCCTCCTTAGTCATTCTGTTTTTTTACAAACTATCGTTATTACTTTCCGATGCAGGATATAGACTTTTAGCATCATCTAATAACTTAATTTCCTTAAGTTTTCCCTTTTTATTAAGATTATTTATTCTTTTTACAACTCCATCACTTAATCTGTTTGAATTATCATTAATTATTTCCTTTATTCTCTTTCTTGCGGCATTATCTATTATCTTTTCCAACTTATCATCAGCATCATCCCATGAGTCAATTTCTTCCTCCTCAAAGTCAGATATACTTGTTACACATGAATACTTATTGTCTTTCTCTGAAAAAGTATAGAACCAATAGCTATTAACTTCTCCACCATAAGTATTTGTACCCTGAATTCTAAGAACAATTCTATGGGTATCTTTATCAAAGTAAGCCTCTCTTAATTTGAAAGAATCTTCATTTTTCAAATTTTCTTTTGCTTCAGCACATAATGTAACCATAAGATTTTCCTCGAGAATATTCTCTTTTTCACTCTTTTTTGCTTTCTTATACGCTTTCTCATAATCTCCTTCATTCAGTATTTCTTCTGTAGAAACAAATACTTTTGAAGCAATATTCTTTCCTCCTGCTACCAATATACTAACTGCTAACACTGCTATTACTATTGCTATAACCTTCTTTAGTTTTATCTTCTTTGCTTTTTCTTTTACGTTCTCTACTGCCCTTGGTGCTACAATTTTTGATACTTTTGTTCCACATTTAGCACAAAATTTTTGATTTTCATTTAACACTGCACCACATTTAATGCAATGTCTTTCTCCTTCAACCCTTGCTGACTTACCGCATTTGATACAGTAGCCTTTTTCGGCGTTTATGATTCCACCACAATAAACACAAAATTCTACATTCTCATCAGTTGCACTTTTTTCCTCTACTTCCACTTCTTTTTCTTCTTGATTTTCTTCTACTAATTCAATTCCACAATCACTGCAAAATTTGAAACTGTCATCATATGTTTTTCCACATTTCGTACACTTAATCCACATTCCAGGTGGTACTGCTGGTATATTTTCTTTATTTCTATCTGTTCGATTATCTTTCTCGTTCATAATTATTTTCTGCGTCTTTTTCCTCCGTCATTTTATCTGTAATCTCAAGGATTGTATCTCTAATTTGGTTAATATATGTCGATGCTTCTGTTGCATAAGATAAATCGCCATAATATATTTCATCTAGTGCATCACTATAATTTTTAATTGAATCTATAAATTCTGAAACATTATATTTAGTTGCATCATATTTAAGAGCTTTTTCGTATGCATCATCAGCACTGTTACGAGCTTGACCTATATAATAATCGACTAAGTAATAACTACTTGTTGAATCTTGAACACTCTGGAATGAGTCCATTAACTCATCTTTGCACGCTAGTACACATTTTAAAATTTCGTTGTACTGCTCATATTCTTTTAATTTTAATACTGCATCTATGTATTCTATTACATTAGTATTATCCTCTGATTTTATCTGTAACGTATCTGCTACTTTCTTAAATTGTTCGTACTTTCCAATATCGGCTGCATTAACAATTTCATCTGATGAACCTGCTTGATATTTATTATTTTTCACCATATCAATAAACTGGTATACGATATCTTCTCTAAATAATTTTTTACCTAAGTTTCCCAAATCTTCGTATTTAGATATTGCATCAGAATATTGATATTGTCGCAAATATCTCGTGACATCATCTGCCTTTTTCTCATAATTGCTGTAAATCATTTTTCCTGTAACTCCCGCTATTATTACTACAATGATAATCACACCAAATGTTAATACCAGTTTCTTCTTAATATTTCCTTTTCTATGTTTATTTTTTTCTTCAACAACAACATCACCATTTTGTTCTCCACAGTGAGGACAAAACTTTTGAGTTTTCTCTAAAACTGCACCACACTTTTTACACCTTATTTCTGCCACTTCTTCTTTTGTATTTTCGTCTTTATTCTCCGTTGACTCTATATTATCTAAATTAGATTCTTCGAATTTTTCTTCACTATTTTTATCCTTTTCTTTCATTTTATTTTCTAATTCTTCATTTCCATCAACGCTTTGCTCAATCTTTACTGTTTCTTCTTTTTCGTCAATTATTTTGTTTTTTTCATCTTTCATAACTTTTACTCCTCTTATATTTATCTTCGCGCTCCATAAACTATCAATGATAGTAAATTTCTTATTTTAAATTTTACAATATGTTTTTTGATTTTTTTCACAAGCTGCCCCCTGTATCTTCTTCCGCGTCTATACATTGAAAACATATTGTATTTATAGTGTCAATTTTAGAGTTTATAACTCTATTTGTCAATATTTGTTAAGGCTTTATTTATAATGACATCAAGAGGTGTTATATATGAAATATAATGAAAGAATACGGGAAATTAGAGAAGACAATTCTCTTACACAACAGAAAATTGCTGACCTACTTCATATCGGTCAAAGAACATATTCTGATTATGAAAGTGGAAAAACCAGAATACCCATTGATAACTTATTAATTCTTGCTAAATTCTATGATGTATCTCTTGATTATATTACGGGAGCAAGTAATATCAAAACGGCATATCCAAAAAAATAAGCAGTAGCATTGGAGTTAAAATTGCTACTGCTTATTTTTATAGAATAATCGAAGATTTCAAATTTATTAATTTCTACTACACTTCCTCAAATTCATCTTTCATGTCATTTTCAAAAAGTGCAACTATATTAGCTATTTTCGCATCAACAAATTCATCATCAGGACTTGTACTTCTAGTCACTAACTTGTTATATAGGTATTCCAGACCTCCTCTTGCATAGTCATTAAACAATTTCATATCCTCTTGATATCTTAATTCTGTTTTAGGATTTTGGTCAAATGCTATTCTGACTTTCTCTTCCGGTGACATTCCTCTACTGTCATCTACTAATAAGACAACCTGCATAATAGTTTTAAATCTATCATACTCATGAGCTATTTGAGCTAACTGAACTGTTCTCTTATCTGTTTTATCTATATCGTCTTCTCTTCTACGTTCTGTTCTTAGCCCTATAATTGCTGAAACTGCATATAAATCAACAAGTCTGTCGAATTTATCATCATTATCAATAAAATTTTTTGTCCACATAGCATCTGCATATCTTGCATATTTGCCATTAAAAACAAAATCTTCACATTTAAAATAGTCATAAATTTTATTTTCGTTTTTTGCCATTATAATGCACCTCCATTATTTGCTATAGTTGAACTAACATCTGAATATTCTCTTTCTACTCTGTAGCAATATTCAGGTAATGTATTTTGTTCTAAACCCGAAGCCTCCCAGTCTTTATCTAACATAAATATAATTACCTGTTCTGCGAATTCCGGAAGTTGCTTTGAGATTAATCCAATATTCTGAGTACCTAATTTTGAAAATGGTGCATCAAGAACTAAAGGCAGACTTAATACTGAGTTTTCATCATCTTCTTTTTCTTTCTGTCTTTTTGCAAATTCTAAAATACTAACAATGAAAACAAAGTTGATTGCAGTTACTTCACCTTCTGACAAATATTTCTCTTCTTTACCTGTCGATTGTCCACCAATTCCCTGATTCTTGTAATATACATGCATCTTAAAATCTTTTCCCAATGCTGCATATTTTTCAGTGCTGTTAAACATCTTTTCAAAATTTTCTTTTATGATTTCATTTAACTCGTTAAACATATTTCTTTGACGAATTTCGACATTCATCTTCGCTCTGTCATAAATAGCTTCTGCATAAGCTATTGCTCTAAGTACGCTTTCATTTTCCTTGTTTTGTCTTGCTATGTTCTTTAGCTGCTCTTTATTGCTAGTTAATTTTTTCTCCAATTCACTATTACTGTCTTCAAGTTTCTTTATTAAATATTCAGCATTTCTTATTGCCCCTTCATAATACTTATACTTTTTCCTTGTATCTTCAAGATTCAATTTTTTGTCTATTCTGCTCTCTAATCTATGTATTTCATTTTCACTATCTTCTATCTCATCCAAACAAACTTCATAAGAATTACCTTTCTCTTTTATGTCCTCTAATAAATTTTTAGAATCATTAGCCCAGATATTTAATTTTTCTTTTAATAATTTAGCCGGTCCACCTATTTTGTTAGGGTATACTTCTTCTCTAAGCTTTTTTAAAGCTTCATAATGCTTTTCTCCCTCTACCAGTTCTTCTCCACACAGACAGATCTTATTTTCAAGTAGCCAGTCAATTGTATCTGAAGTTACTCCCGGTATATCTTTTCCTTCTAAGTCCACCTGACTAATTATTTTCTCTACACTTGGCAACAATTCGCTTACGAATAATTTATCTGAATGACTGAATTTTTTAACAATATCTGTATAAGTTTCTTTTGCATAACTTTGTTCTCTATTATTCCTACTTATCTGATGTTTAAGATTTTTTTGGTCTTCTTCCATACTTCTATTGTTATTTAATATTTCATACAAATCATCTTTTGCACTTGTCATCATTTCTATTTCTTCTTTAGTATCTGCAATTTTTCTTACATTTGTCTCAATATCTCTTTGAATTTGTTCAATTTTAACTCTAACTTTTTCTTCTTCACTTGATGAAACTTTTATTTTTCTATTTAACTTAGAAATTACGCTTACATTAGCTGACATATCTCTATTACCTAGTTTTAAATGCTCTGTCATTTTAGTTAATGAAGATAAACCAATTATTGTATTTATTGACTTTTCAATATCTACCGCTCTATTATCATTTTCGCTCCATCTTTCTCCATCGAAAAAGAGATAGTCTGACAATTTTTCAGGAAACATTGTATTAATGGTATTTTGTACGCAACCTACCTTATAGTTTTTATTCTTATTTCCCATATTGCTTATAATATCGCCACCATTTTTTGTCATAGAAAGTTCCGGTATTTTATTAAAAGGGGCAACTGTTAAATCTTCATTATCATCGCGTACCTTTCTAAATTCCTGACTTCTTATAAAGGTATATGTATTTGGTCCATCTTCCACTACTATTTCTACCTGAACCTTCTGAATATCTCCCTTATCCATTAATGATATTACTTCATTATTCAACAAAACTATATCATCAATATTTTTTATATAGTTAGTCTTTTTAACTTTACCGTAAAGTCCCCACCTGAAAGCCTGAGCTATAGTTGTTTTTCCAAAAGTATTGTCCCCTAATATAATTGTCACGTTCTTATCATTGTCACAAGAAAATACCAGCTCATTTTTGCCTTTGTATCTCATAAAATTAGTCATTATAATTTTTTTAAATTTCATTAGACTATCCCTCCTATTTTACTTCTCTTATGATGTAGTTTAATATTCTTTCTACCATTTTTTTGTCTGTTTCTTCATTGTTTCTTACATTCTTGATTTCCCATGTTCTAATAGTTTTAAACATCCTGTCAAATAGTTCCTTGTCAATTTCCTTGTTCTCATCCATCATAGTACTCCTCCATTTTCTTATTTTCTTCATCAATATCAAAGAACACGCCATATGCGTTCATTATTTCCGTAATCAATACCTCAGTTTTATTTCTGTTTTCTGCAAGCTTAGCAAATTCATTCATTCTAAATAATTCACCTAATATAATCGTTCTGTCGCTTTCATAATCGCCATATACAACATCTGATAAATCTCTCGGCAATGTTATAAAATCATATATTTCTGCATATTTTTTGTTTTTACTTCTTCTAAGAAGTCTGCCTCTTCTTTGTATAAATTCCTTAGGATTTCTTGAACTGCTCATTATAAAAGCTGTCTTTATTCCCGGAATATTAACACCTTCATCTAAACATTTAATTGCTGTTATTACCTGATATAATCCCTTTTCAAAATAGTGTTTTATCTCTTGACGTTCATCTAAAGTTTCTTCTGCCGTAAATTTATGTACACGCATGTCCAGTGACTTTTTAATACTGTCCGTTACTTCATCTATCATTTTTGTAAGTTCACCGGTTTCACTTTTCTCCATTGTTGATGCACCACTGTATACCAGAATGCTGTTATCATCTTTATATTTTTCCATTAGTTTCAACAATGTAGGAATCTTTTGTCTGGCTTTAGCTAATAGTCTTGACCTTTTAAAAACTAATAGTTTTCCATCTTCCGATATTTTTATTTTTCCGTTTTCTTCTATTACGAATTTCTTTATTTTTTCTGTTAATTCTGAATATTCTTCCAGTTCGTCCATTTCAAGTACAACAGGTATAGGATAATATTTGTATTTGCATAAAGCCCCATCTTTTATGGCTCTTTCCAAATCGTATAAAATACATTCATTGCCAAAATAATTAAACAGCTTATCTGTTCCCTGCTTATCCATATGACGCTTGATTGTTGCCGATAAAGCAATTCTGTATTTGATGTTTTCAGGCAATAATTCTGATAATCTCTTTGAGCCAAAATTATGTGCTTCATCGACTATTAAAAGAACATTCTGTTCTTCATTAAATCTTGTTATTATATTTTGAATTTTTTCGCTGGCAAAAGTGTCATTTGTTGTTATGCATACAAATGGTTTTTCACTGTTTCTAAATCTTTTATAAGCTTTTATTAATGTCTGTTCCCAGTTTTTATCTGGCGACTTTGAATGAGCTATTATTGGTGTACATGCCCAATTTACCTCATCTTCCTCCCACTGTCCTACTAAATGAATGTAAGGACAAACTATAAATACTGCCAACTTTTCTTCCAGTTTTTTTGCCAAATCAACCATACATGCCAATGCCGTATACGACTTTCCTGAACCTGTTGACATTGAAAAAATGCCTTGATAATTTTGATTAATCCAACCTGATACTGCATCTTTTTGATATTCTCTTAAAGTTACATCTTCAGGAACGTGAAAAATACTGTCTTTTTTTAATATTCCATTGTTGCTATATTGCTCATTATCTAGTTCAAAATTAACCTGTCCTTTTTTAAAGGTCATTAACTTATCTAACACTATTTTAGGAAATGGTACTATTCTTAATTTTTTTGTTTTATCGTTCCATAGTTTTCCAAAATTTTCTTCTATTCTCTCTACTCTTTTTTCTTCACTTTCATTCTTCCAGCTACAGTATGTATCTATTGACTCAAAATTATTTTTCAGGCCGTTTTCTGACTCATTTAGCGAACCGTTAAATCCAATTTTATTTCCGTACTTATCTTCAAATAAAGCAATCTTTTCATGGTAAATATTTATACCTGTATCTGTTTCCATAAATGCAATTTTTATATCCAGTATTCCCATTGCAATCATTGTTACAATAAGGTTAAGTCTTTCTGATTCGTAATAATCTTTTGGTTCTGCTATGCTTAATGTTAAAGCTTCGGTAATTGCTTTTTCTCTTGTTTTGTAACCTAAATTAACAGCTTCTATATCTTCCTTTGACAATTGAGGGGAACATATTATTTCAACCTTTCCTCCATTCTGTGCCATTTTACACAGTCCAACGGACAGACTTATAAGTGATGACGTGGAAAAATATCCAACAGACCTTTTATAGCTTATACTCTCACTTAAAACAGGCACTAAAAAATCTGTTGCTATGTCATCTACATCACTTCTATAACTAAACTGTACATTTAAATCAACAAAACTCATCTACATTTCCTCACTTAGTTCTTCCACTGCCTCCAGTAGCTTTTCTATATCATTCCTTGTTGTGTACCTTCCAACACTGGCTCTTACCACGCCTCCCTTTTCTATATCCATCAAATGTTTATGTATAAGTGGTGCGCAATGATATCCTGTTCTAACTGCAATGTGGTAATCCTGGTCTAATATTGTTCCCACATCCTCTGCCTTGTAGCCTTCAATGTTAAAGGCTACAATTCCTATATGTGAATCTTCCAATGGAAGATATGTAGTTACGTTTTCTATTTTTTCAAGTCCTTTTACAAGGTATTCTGTTAATTCTTTTTCTTTTGCCTCAAAGTCACTTATTCGCCCAATTGTTTCATCTAATGCTGCCTCCATTCCTGCTACGGCAACTATGTTAGGACTTGCCGGTTCCAGCATTGCAGGTATTGTTTTTGGCATATTTAGGTTAAGTGAATCACTTCCCGTTCCTCCGGCAATAAATGGATTAATCTTTGTCCCTTTTCTTACGAAAAATCCACTGGTGCCAAATGGTCCATATAGGTTCTTATGTCCTGCAAAAGCTATAAAATCTGCCATTAGGTTGTTCATGTTAATGTCTAATAATCCCAATGACTGAGAGGCATCAATAATAACCTGACTGTTATATTTTTTTGCCATTTCAGTTATCTCTTTAACCGGCAAAATATACCCGGTTACATTGCTTATATGAGTTGCAAAAACTTTCGTAGGAGGATTCATGGAAAACATATATTCCATTTTTTCAAAATCTATTTCTAATGTTTCGCTCTTTAATGGGAGTTCTATTAAATCAAAACCATATTTTTCACTAATCAAATGTAATGGTCGCATTACTGCATTATGTTCAAAAGGAGAAACATAGCAAACATCTGCACCACTCCAATCCAAACCACCAATTATTACATTCATTGCAATTGTGGCTGATGGTGTAAGCACAATGTCTGCAACATCTTTTCCTTTTATAAGTTTCAAGGCTTTCTCTCTTGTCCGGTCTATTATTTCCGTTGCTTTTCTTGCCAGACTATAAGAGCCTCTTCCCGTATTAACTGCAAGATTTCTGTTTACATAATCCATCTCCGTATAAACAGACTCCGGCTTTGGAAAAGTTGTTGCTGCATTATCTAAATATATAGTTTTACTATTATTCTCCTTATCCATAACTTATCCCTCAAATAAATCCATTTATAATCAGTAACTTCCATTTGCATATGGCAAGTCTCTTCTATTAATATCTTTCGCAAATCTTACTGTTCCATTACTTTTCAATCAATTCAATTATTTACTCAACAGTTCTTCCAATGCCTTTACCAACACTGAAACTTTCTGATTAAGTTCCAATGTATCACCAAATTCTTCCAGTGCATCCTCTATTGCATTCTGAAGGAAATAACTTGTGCTGTCGTCACTGTCAGGTTCAAAGAATCTTTCGATTGTACTTTCCCCTGTTTTAATTGAAATCTTATTTTCTCCCTCTGTTGACTGTTCACTTTCCTTAATAGACTGAATGGTGTTTTTAACATAAGTTAACTCTTCGACAAATCTTTCATAAGAGTCGTTTTTCCAATCATTGATATAAATTCCTGTAATAATTTTGCACAATCTTGAAACAATTTCATCCTCATCGTTAGTAGTCAGCTTTTCAATGTACGTCATAAAGCCTGTAATATTCTCAGCGTAAATATGTGACTTTGACTTTTCACTTTGTTTTGAATACCAGTTCTTTAAACATGCACTTAAACTTTCATCAGCCCTTGCTCCAAAAATGCTCTTAACCTGAACTGCTGTTTTCTTCTTTGCATTTACAAGATTGTTGTCCATATATTTTTTAATTTCTTCTATCTGTAAAGTAACATTTTCAAAAACTGCATCACCGCTATTGTCATGGCATATTGCCTTTGGTATTTTTTCAAAAAGAACTTCTCTTGGGTTAAGTTCTATGCCCTTAAATACTTTTCTAAAAGAGCACATTCTTTCGAAAGCATCTTCTTCCAAATAACCCTGCTCATTTTCTTCAAAAAGCTGTTTTGTAAATGTTAAAGTATACTGGTCCAATGATCTGTACCATCTCTGCATACTTTCCACAATGTTGTTTAAGCGCTGCATTTTTGACTTCTGTTTTTTTCTTAACTCTTCGCTAAGGAAAAGTTCTTCTAAAACCTTTAAATATTTTTCTTTCTCAATACTTTCCTTTTCAATAAAAAGATAATAATCCTGTGGTTTTTCGTTAATATTGTTTAAAATACTGCTTGAAATCTCCACTTCCTTATTCTGAAGATAAATAATCGGCGTATCCTGCAGATTAATTATTTCCTTTGCAATAAAAATGGGAATTACTCCTTTTCTTGTGCCAAAATCCTTACCTAATAATTTGTTATAAAGGACCTGAAAAGAAACCTTCTTGCCTGCACATTGACCTATAAAAGAATTGATTTCTTCAATAATTCTTCTACAGCCTTCCTCCTCAGAACTGTCCCCTTTTAAAATTCCCGTATGCATAAGAGTAGCTCTAAAAATAGTTGCCTCCGAGCTTGTACCCTTTTCAAATCTATTAAGTTCTTCTTCGTTTAAAATGGCATCTATAATTAAATTTCGTGCCTTTTTAATCTGTGCTGATACGCTTTTTCTGTTAATTAATTCGTTGTTAATCTTTGGTGCATGTTCGTAGTAGCTTAAGCATATTTCACTTAAAAATCTATTAAAACTAATCTGGTTTTCAAAACACAGCTCCGTCACACCATTTAATGTATTAAAATATTTACATCTGTTATTTTCCGGCAAATATGACTTTTCAAGTTCTACATTTATTTCAAAAATCAAATCTTCCTTATATATTTCAAGTTCCTGTTGCAGAACTTTATTTTCTTCTAAAAAATCTTTATCCTTAAGCAATTTTTCCACAGCTTTTAATTTTCTAATGTTCTGCTGTTCTGAAAAGCCAAATATTTTGTCAGGATATATTACAACAAGTCTGTTATCATTTAGTTCCTTTAAATGTTCCTTAATCTGATTAACATCCCCATCTTTAAGCATAACAAGACATATAATCAGACCGTCTGCCTTATATGTTTCAAATAAATATTCTGACTTAGATGTATTTAGAAACTGCTCCGGTGTCATATATACGTACTTGAAATATCTTGTCATTGTATATTCCTGGTTGTATTTCTTTGGAAGTACATAATCAAGTTCTGACACTGTGGCAATTTCTTCCTGCCAGTTAAGGCTTAAAGGCTGCTTTTCAATCATGTTGTTCATCTGATTATCAAGGTTTACGCCTACGTTATTTTTAAATGCATAAACTCCAAGCTTGCTTCTGTAGGTTACAATATTTTTGCTTTCAAGTTTTTCAAGGCTACTTACAAAATCAGCCATATTTAAACCTGTCGCCAATCTGATTTCCGTCTTTCTAACCGGAACTTCCTCATTTCTATTAATCATATGCAGAATAGCCATTGCCTTAATTATTTTTTCTTCATTTAATGATTCAGCCTTAGTTAAGGCATAGTCTGCCTTAAGCCATTCATTGTGTATGTTAGTAAGCGAAATACTGTCCCTAAACATATTTTGAAAATAGTCATAAACTACATCAACAGACAGTAATTCTTCGCTACCGTTTTCTACTATATTAATTAGACTTCCTTTTTCGTCATTAGCAAGAAAAGTAAAAATACTTCTCTCATTCTGTGCAACCTTTTCACTAATATTTAAAAGTGCATAGGCTGTAAGAGGTAGCATTGGAAAACACCCCTCCATTATGATTTTCTTATATTCTTTCTCTGTAAATAAGCCTGAAAAACAAGGAATCTTGTAAGATTCCCCGATTATTTCTTTATTATTCTGCTCCTGAAACCATGGTTTGCAGTCGCTTACTTTCTTCTTTATTACATGCTGAATAAGCTCATAATTATTCTGAGCTGAAACTACAAATCTAACTTCTTTTAATCTACCCTCAACACCTTTGAAAGCATTAACTATATCTGAAGGCAATGCGTTGCCGTACTCTTTAATGCTTTTGTGCGCCACGAAAGTAATGTGAATCTGCTGTTTTTTGGAGTTATTGGCAAGCTCACATATATCCTGCAAAATCTTCATGTCATAAGCAAAAGTATCCTTTTCATGACCTTCAATATATTTACTGAACTCATCGAAAATTATATAAATTCCACCATATCCATAACTTTCAAGTGCTCTGTTAATCTCCCCGTACAAAGTCATGGCGTTATTAACTGTCATTGGCATAAATTCACTGCCGGCAGTAAGTTTAGGATGTATCTCTTTAAAAATATTGAGAGCCTCTTCCTTCATTTCCTTAAGTTCACCCATAAACTCTTCCACAGTTCTGCCATATTCTCTAACAATCTGCTTAAAGCTTTCATAAACCTGTTTAAAGTCTTTCTGCCATTTAGCTATAACTTCCAAAGCCTTGCCATAATCGCTTTCAGGTGCCACATTCATAAGATTATTTTTTCTTAATGACTCCATTAAAGCTATAATAAATTCTTTGTTTAAATCCTTCTCTGTTCCTGAAATAATAACCGGAAGAAAAGGCTTTACACTACTTTGTATAGTCTTTATTTTTTCAGCAGTTTCCTTTGAAACTTTTTCTATTTTGTTAATTGTTTTTTTAGTTCTGTCACCTTTTCCGTCATTAAGTAAAGCCAGCAAAACCAGTAAAAGGTGTGATTTTCCCTTTCCATAAGGTCCAATTAAAATATTTGCCTTGTCTCTGTCTGACAAAACATTATTAAGAAACCCATCCAACACTAAAATAGAAGAATGGGTTGGTATATAGCTATTTAGTTTAGATAAATTATCTATGTCCAACTGCAAATTTATTGAATTTTGAAATTTCTTGTCTATTTCTATAAAGTCTTTAAACTTATTCATTTATTCTCTGATATACCTGATTGCCAGATATACGCATCCTTTCTATCAGTGTTTAATGTTTTATTAGTCTTACAAATCGCTTTTCTTTATTGTTCCTGTAATAATTCGTTAGCCTTTTAAAAACTTCTTCTAGTGTTTTTTATAATAATTCGAAACAACTTCCTTAAGCTGGATTTTCTTTTTAAGATAAACCATATCAAGTCCTGCTGTTCTGTTAACAGTCAAATAACCCTGACCTTCTAAATGGTCCAAATATTCGTTTAAAGCCATTCTCTTTAGGTTCAAAATTCTTCCCGGTGACATTGGACTGTTAAGCAATTCATCTATTCCTATTGAGTCAACTTCTTTTTTTTCAAAAAACTTAATCAGGCTGTATAGCACTGCATCATCACATAACTTGTCCTTGTCAGGCTGTGTTTTTATATAATTATTTCTGTCTTTTTTTAATAAGCCCAATTGTGCAAATGGTGAAATCTTATTTTCCTCCGGATCATAATTCTGCTGCTTCTCTTTTACGTACATATTTAAAAGTACGGAAATATCATCTCGCAACGAACGCTCAGGTATGGCTTTTTCCTCTGCCAAAGGAGTAAGCTTTTCTAATAGAATGTTCATTAAATCTTCCTTTGAAAATTCGTCAATGTTAATTAAGTTAAAAAAAGCATACCAGCTTGTTGCAAGTTTCTCATTTCCTGCCAGATTAATATGGAATATCCATAATGAAAATATATCTTCTAAATACTTATCTTCCTTAAAAATAATCTGACCTATATCTGTAAGCTTTGCCCCCTCTTTAGGTGGTTCTTCCATAAACTTTCCGGCTTTAAGCCAATAGCGAATAGCCTTAGCCATATTGCTTCCCACTCCAAGAGCATCCGCCCCATAGTTTTCAGAGAAAACTTTTGGATTGGCATCTACCTTTGCAAGTCCTTTATTAAGCCACCCCTCACGAAGTGCAAATGTTTCATGTCCTTTAAGTTTAATCGCCATTTTCTTCTCCTATCTGCCTGCTTAAGTTTCATAAATAATTAACTAGTTTCTTTTTATTGCCAAAACCTTTCTCATATAACATCCTGCCGTGTAATGATTAACGCATTCTGCACATCTTACACATTTATTGTCCAGTATTCTATAATCAAGATTACCTTCTTTGTCCTCTTTTATAACTATGGCATTGTGCTTGCAAATACTTTCGCACGCCCTGCACGCCATACACATCTGATATTTTGTAATCTGACATTTAATCTTATCCTCTGCTGTTTTAAGATTCTTTGCCCCATCTATGTTGCTGTCAATTATTGTAACTTTTAAAGTTGTAGAGCCAATTCTGCCCTGCAATTTCAAAACAGGATTGCCGTTCCTTCTTGTTACATAAACTTCACCCAATCGCTTATTGCCCATATCGAAATTTAAATATCCAAAAGGCTTAAACAACTCATACAATTGGTCTGAAATTGGTCTTTGAAGTTCATAATTAAAAGCATTCTCTTCCAGCACACAAGGTTCAAATGATACTGCCGACTTCTTTGCATAATCTACGCCATTTCCCCCCTGTCTTGCTTTCCACTTGCCTTCGTCCACATACACTTCCGGATCAGGTTTTCCAATCTTTGTTGCAAAGTCAACCAAAAGCTGTCTGAATCTTTTGGACTGTTCAGGCATATGAATCTTAGACAAAAACTCTGACCAACCACTGTTATTAGGACAGCACCAGCAGCCAACTCTTGCATACCCTAATCTGTATGCATAATTAAAATCAATTTCTGTTGTAAGCATGTAAAGCCACACATCAAAATCCATCCAGTCAATAATCGGTGAAATAGTTATCTGCTTTGTAATTTTAGAGCCTTCTGTTTCACGCTCATACTTGTTTCTGCTTGCTGATTCGTTTCTTCTTATTCCATAGAAAGTTATAATTTTGTTCTTATTTCTAAACATAGTTTTAATCTTTCTCTGGATTGCACCTGTTTTAAAAATAGTACAGCACCATCTCATAACTCTGCTTGGTGGGCCAACCAAAGCACAAAGTTCCTCAAAATCTTTATCTTTGTTTCTTGATGAAACAACAGGAGTCTGTGGATGTTCTTTTTTAAATCGTTCTATGTATTTCATAGTCTCGGGGAATTCTAACGTTGTGTCACCGAAAATATGAAGAATCTTCGGTTCACTTAAAGCTCTCATAACCAGATCAGATGTGACTGTAGAGTCTTTCCCCCCTGAAAAAGAAACGAACATATCTCTTGCAGTGTAGTCCTTTGTTGAATTCTTAATATAGCCCACTGCCTCTTTTACAATAAATTCATATCGGCTTCTGTTAGCCTTAATGAATCTGTCTTTAAATTCATTAAAATATCTATAATCAATGTTTGAAACTTCACTCTCATATTTAATTCTTATTTCTTCCGAATTCTTATCCTTTAAATCCTTAACTGCAAAATCAACCTTATGACCATCAGCGATATATCTGTTACCTGAGCAGTTCCAAACAGACATCTTTTCGTAATATCCCGGCTCCTTATCTGTCATTATTTCTAATAACAACCTTTCCTCAGGAAAAACCGGTCTCATATCCGTTGTTATTCTTCTGCCGCTACTTCCACAACACTGACATTCCTTCTGATACAATGGCACCTTGCAGGTTTCGCACCAGTATATGTCTGATTTCGTCAGTTCAGTTCTCTGTCCACACACAGGACAGGTACTGCTTTTAGTTTTAATATTGTCATTTCTGCATATGTAATTTAGCACTTTATCACCTATCTCAAATCTTCCGGTTTTAAATGCAAATAAGAACATAATTCCAAAAATTCTGATGCCGTAAAAGTTACATTCTCGTCAGTTAACTTTTTCTCCCAAATTCCGGTATCCTTAGAAATCTGTGATGTAGATATTTCTTTTTCTTTTATGTATTTAATTAATGCTTTTGAAACGCTGTTATTATTTTTCATTTGTCACCGCCATTCCCGTATTACAAGAAAATAATATTATAATGTCTATTATATTCTCTGAATACAAGAAATGCAATGTGGATTTTTCCCGAATCAAAAGAATTTAAACGGATTTTTCCTTTTTTCAAGGTGATTTGGTTGACGTTGATTTTTTCTTACTATATTATTTAAAAAGAGGTATTTAAAATGAAGAATAGAAAGATTGCAGAAGTATTAAAAGCTTACCGAAAAATGAATAATTTAAGTGTGAGGGACGTTACTGAATTACTGGAAGAAAAGTCACTTAAGGTAGCTGAAAAAACCGTTTACGGATGGGAAAGCAGTGCCACTCAGCCTGACGCTGACACACTACTTCTACTTTGTGATATTTATAATATTGATAACATTCTTGGCACTTTCGGATATACTGACGAAGAGCCAATTAATCTTACAAAACATGAACATCACTTAATAGAACAATATAGAAAGCACCCTGAAATACAGGATGCAGTAGATAAGCTGTTGGATATTAATTAATAGTTAGTAAGATGAAATTATTTACATTTCAAAGAATTAACAGGGCTTAATGCTAATTAGTTTGTTACAAAACATTAATTAGCATTGAAGCTCTGTTCTTTTTTGGGGGATTAAAACAAAAGAGAGCACACCAAAACTGATGTGCTCCCAATTAAAAAGGGTATTTTTTATAGTAATTTATTTACCATTTAAGATCAATTACAAGAGCATCTGCTTTATCATACTGAAGTAATGTGCTCTGATCATTTACATCGTCATAACAGAATCCGTAAGCTTTTCCCAGAACTGAATGTTCATGGAAGAATCCTGCATAGAAGTTTGACACACTGTTCTTATAATACTTACTTGGTGTATACCAGTTTTCAGGTTCTGTTGCAACACCTCTGTTAAATGCTGCACAAAGCTGTGCTTCAATAGCTTTTTCAACACCATTTCCTCTGTCAAATGCACCCTTGCCTTCTAACACTTCCTGTGTATTTGGCTTATCAACATAATAAACTGTGCTGTCACCTTCTCTTGTAAATCGCATCTGATTTCCAACTACTCTACCAACGAAGCTTCCTGATTCTGAGCTGAATCTTAAATCTTCATTGGCATATTTGTTCCAGAATTCATTAATATAATTATCAAAATAATTTCCATTATCCTGTCCAACATTAAATGTACTCTTACATGGTGCAATAATTCTATCATCTCTTACAAGTGACTTATATTCATTTGGAACTTCATTCTTGAAAGCTGTAAAGATTTCATCTCTTGTTCCAATATCACCTACTACATTATCGTATCCACCATATAACGAACCACCTATTAAACGTGTAACCATTGGGAAACAGAAATAATCAACACGTGTTGTATTTCCCCAATAATTTTTTCCTTCAATTGTAAATTCAGCAAACTCAAATAATGTATTTGCATTTACGTCACCCGGATTATTAAGGTCAGGTCCGGCATAACCTGTTGAACCGTTAAACTTAACATATACAGGTTTTCCATAACTTAAATACATTCTTCCTGAACGGATTGTAGGTGCATATACATGATCTGATTCTGCAAGTGTATGATAAATATTTGCATATTTTGTTCCGTTTACTTCAACTGTGTTAAGACTCTCTGATGCAGGAATCATATTTCCATCTTTATCCATATAACAAAGCTGATTATTTTCATTATTTCCTAAAATGCACCAGTAAATTTCACTGTCACTATATTTTCCATTAGTCTTATTGTTAAGTTCAATTGCAATTCTGTCATCTCTTAAAGGAACATTTTTCTTAAGCTGTGGCTTAAGTTCTTCAGGACATGTTTCAGGTTCTGTTTCCTTTTCACCTGTTCCTGTAATTGCAACCTGTACCTCAAGCTTTTCAGATTCTCTTGTTCCAACTACTGTTGTAATTGCTATTGTATGTGTTCCTTCTGTATAAACAGGAAGCTTTAATGACTGTGCTGAAATTCCTGTACGTCTTCTTTCTCCATCGACATAAACATTGTAACAATCAATTGTTCCACGTCCCCAAACAATATTAACATATCCTACACTTGCCTGACTTACATCCAAACCAAATGGCTTTTCAATTGAGCTGTCTGTTGTGAAAGCAATTGTTGTTGTTTCCTTTGGTTTAGTTGTAGGTTTAGCTGTTGTAGGTTTTACAGTAGTAGGTGCTACTGTTGGTACTTCCGGTGCCTTTGTTGTTGCTGGCTGTCCGCTTTCTGCATATGTATATTTAATTGATGTTATGCTAGAAATCTTATTGTTCTTAACTGAAGCAACGCCAATTGTGTATTCTCCTGAACCCTTTGTAAATACTGCCTTATCTAAATTAACTGAAGAAGCACTAACATTTGTTGCATACACGCCATCAACATATACATTATATGAATCTACATCTACAACCGGTGCCCATGCAAAATAATAAGGTAAATCAGCATTTCCTGCCCATACAAGTCCAACCGGTGCCTGTATACTTTCATCTATATCCTGTCCTGGTGCTGTTGGTGCCACTGTTACATCTGTAGGCTTTGCTGTTGAAGGTTCCGGTGCCTTTGTTGTTGCTGGCTGTCCGCTTCCTGCATATGTATATTTAATTGATGTTATTGCTGATGTTTTATTTCCTTTTACTGCTGCAATTCCAATTGCATATTCGCCTGAACCCTTTGTGAATACAGATTCATTTAAATTAACTGAGCCATCAACTACGTTAGCTACTAAAGTTCCATCAACATATACATTATATGAGTCTATACCATCTGCCTTAGCCCATGCAAAATAATATGGTAAATCTGTATTTCCTGCCCATACAAGTCCTTCAGGGGTTTTTATGCTTTCATCTACATCCTGACCCGGTACTGATGGTGTTGTTACAGAAGCTACCGTTGTTGTTACAGATACATTTGTTGTTGCTTGTGCTCCATTTCCATCATATGTATACTTAACTGATGTTATTGCTGATATCTTGTCTCCTTTTACTGTTGCAATTCCAACTGTATATTCTACAGCTCCCTTTGTAAACATTGAGGCATCCAAGTCTGCAACATTTTCTGTAACTTTTGTTACATACACTCCATCTATATAAACATTATATCCGTCAGCTCCATCAACTGCTGCCCATGCGAAATGATATGGCAATCCCTCTCCCGGTGCATGAACAAGTCCTACCGGTGCCTGAATATCATTATCAACATCAGGTTCAGTCGGTCTTACTGTTGTTTCTTCCGGCTTTGTTGTAGTTGTTGGTCTTACTGTTGTTCCTTCCGGCTTTGTTGTAGTTGTTGGTCTTACTGTTGTTCCTTCCGGTTTTGTTGTAGTTGTTGGTCTTACTGTTGTTCCTTCCGGCTTTGTTGTAGTTGTTGGTCTTACTGTTGTTCCTTCCGGTTTTGTTGTAGTTGTTGGTCTTACTGTTGTTCCTTCCGGCTTTGTTGTAGTTGTTGGTCTTACTGTTGTTCCTTCCGGTTTTGTTGTAGTTGTTGGTCTTACTGTTGTTCCTTCCGGCTTTGTTGTAGTTGTTG
>OGQE01000278.1_pt1 | contig 60771 bp, 95 predicted proteins | sample 1553131 | NCBI WGS metagenome assembly OGQE01 (sample SAMEA2579929, study PRJEB22360) | human gut metagenome | biome: human gut; feature: human-associated habitat; material: faeces | place: Denmark | collected 2008/2010
CCTGTGACCCTCTGCTTGTAAGGCAGATGCTCTCCCAGCTGAGCTAAGATCCCATGTCGTCAACCGACTTGATTATTATATACAGTCGGCACCTTATTGTCAACAACTTTTTTCATTTTATTTAAAAAAATTTTAACTATTCAGAAGTCTCTCCACAAGCTTCACGCACTCTGCCGCATCCTTTGAATATCCGTCTGCTCCTATCTCGTCTGCAAAGCTCTGTGTAATGCAGGCTCCACCGATTACAACCTTGCTCTTACAGCCCTTTTCCTTACATATTTCCACTACATCCTTCATGCGCATCATGGTGGTGGTCATAAGAGCTGACAGTCCGATAACAGCCGCGTTCGTCTCAATCGCCTTGTTGACGATATCCTCACAAGGCACATCCTTTCCCATATCAATCACATTGTAGCCATAGTTTTTAAGCATAAGCACGACAAGGTTCTTTCCTATATCATGAATATCGCCCTCCACCGTTGCAATGACAAGAGTCGGCATATCATCACCCGAGTCCTTTTTTTCAAGTAACGGCTCCAGATGCTCTATAGCAAGCTTCATGGTATTTGCACTGCCGATAAGCTGTGGCAGGAAATATTTCTTCTGGTTGAAAAGCTCTCCCACCTCATTAATAGCCGGAATCAGGCTGTTATTAATAATCTCGTCAGGCTTTGCCCCATCAGAAAGCATTTTCTTTACTTCATCAATTATACTGCCCTTGTTTCCCTTTAAGACAGCCTGAAATACCGCATCCTTACTGCCCGCTGCGCATGTGCCGTTTGAAGCAGACGCATCATTGTCCGACTTTTTCACAACAACAGTCTCATATTGGGCCTTTTCCTCCGCAAGCCTGCTCATGCGCTCGATGTATGCTATATCGCTGTCAGGTCTGTCAAGCAGCATATCCGATGCAAAAGCAGCATTCATCAAAAGCTCCTGTGATGGATTGGCAATAGCCATGGTGAGTCCCTTGCATATGGCCATTGTAAGAAACGCTGTGTTCACGTACATACGCTCAGGCAGTCCGAAGGATATATTTGAAAGTCCGCATATTGTAGGAAGCTTTTTCTCATCCTTGCAGTACGCAATGGTCTCATAGCACTCGATTGCGGCCTTTGGATTTGCACCTATTGTCGCAACAAGTCCATCCACCACGATATCCTCATGTGCCATTCCAAGCGAAAGTGCCTTGTCATAAATAGTATTTATAATCTGCTTTTTCTCCTCGACATCCTTTGGCAATCCTGCATCCGATAGTGGTAAGAGTATGAACATCGCTCCGTATTTTGCCGCAAGAGGCAGAAGCTTTTCCATCTTCTCAGTCTCAAGAGAAATAGAATTGATTAGAGCTCTTCCCGGATAAATCTTAAGAGCCTCCTCTATTACCTCCACATAGCTTGAATCAATACAAAGTGGACAGTCCACAGTAGATGAAACCTCATATATAACCGATTTCATCATCTCCTTCTCATCGATACCATTCATGCCCATATTGATATCAAGTATTCTCGCACCATTTGTCTCCTGCTCCATAGCCATCTGGCGCACCAGGTCAAGCTTTCCCTCACGAAGCTGTGCCTGCAGCTTTTTCTTGCCTGTAGGGTTGATTCTTTCTCCGACCACAGTAAAGTTGCCATCTAAGTCAATCTCTACATTCTTTCGTTCGGACGCAAGCACTCTTCTATGATGCTCAAGCGGCTTATGAACAGGCATTGACTTTACGGCCTCTGTGAGAGCACGTATATGCTCCGGTGTGGTGCCACAGCAGCCTCCGACAATGGATGCCCCCGCCTCCACAAGCCCTCTCATCGCATCGGCAAACATATCCGGAGTCATCTTGTATACAGTTTTACCATCCTCAAGCTCCGGAAGCCCTGCATTTGGCTTTGCAATAAGAGGCACTGTAGAGTACTCTGCCATTTTTTCAACCAGAGCTATCATCTCAGCAGGTCCCGTTGAGCAGTTCACACCGATTGCATCCACTCCAAGTGACTGCAGCACAACAACTGCTGTCTCAGGCGGTGTACCAAAAAGAGTCCTGCCATCCTCGTTGTAGGTGAGTGTCACCATAATAGGCAGGTCGCTTACCTCTTTTATAGCAAGTACTGCCGCTCTGCACTCCTGAAGACTCATCATTGTCTCAACCACAAAAACATCTGCGCCCGCCGCATCAAGGATCCTCGCCTGCTCCTTGTACACCTCCAAAAGCTCCTCGAACATCAGATCCCCGAGTGGAAAAAGCTGTCTGCCTGTCATCGTCATATCTGCAGCTACAAGTGCCCTATCCCCGACAGCCTGCTTTGACAGGCCAACAAGCGTGGTGTTTATCTCGTTAATTTTCTCCTGTAAACCATATTCTAAAAGCTTAATCCTGTTTCCTGTAAATGTAGGTGCATAAACAATATTCGTGCCGTTATCGACATAAGCCTTCTGCAAATCAAGAATCACCTGCGGATGCTCCATCACCCATTCCTCCGGACACACACCTACAGGCATGCCCGCTGCCATCAGGTTTGTACCGGTCGCTCCATCCAGGATAACTATGTTTTCTCTAATATATTTTCTGAATTCTTCTCTTGTCATTTCGTTTCCTTTTCTGTTTCAGCTGTTATTCACTCCACAGTGTAAAATATTTCAAAGCAAAAGCTATGTGCTCTTCATCCTTGAAATTTGTGATAATTTATATTATCATTGTAACCGATTTTAAAACACAAAAATCAATAGTCTATTCACCATAATATACTAAAACACTATATTTTTCAAACAAAAGAAAGGATTTCTTATGAAACTTATTGCTTTAGATCTTGACGGAACACTTTTCAACAACAAAAGTCAGATATCCAGGGAAAATATAAAAGCTATAAAAGAGGCAACTGCTGCCGGGATAAATGTGGTCATCTCCACCGGCCGTCCATTCGGAGGGCTGCCGTTTGAGGCAATTAAGGACACCGGCATCCGCTACGCTATCACTGCAAACGGAAGTGCAATCTACGAGATTGACACCCAAAAATGTCTTTACGAAAACTGCCTTTCTGATGAGACAGCGTTTTCAATAATTGATTACCTGATGACAAAGCGCGTTCATATGGATGCCTTCATAAACGGCTGTGGCTATTCTCCATACAAGTGTCTCGAGGATGCAAAGGATCTCAAAATGCCTCCTTCTATAAAGGAATACATCATGACAACCAGAAAACGTGTGAACGATATCACTGAAATGATGCGCGAAAACAATTACCATATGCAGAAAATGACCATCAATTTCCCAAAGGATGTAGATGATAACTACTACTGCCGCGACGAAGTATTTGAGCATCTGAAAAAAATCCCTGAAATCACGCTCGTAAGCGGTGGCTATGGTAATCTGGAATTCACAAAAGCAGGCGTTGACAAAGGTGTGGCACTTCACAAGCTGGCTCAAATCCTGAATATAGCAGCTGATGAGACAATGGCTGTCGGTGACACCGAAAACGACATGGCTATCGTAAAAGCCGCACACATCGGCGTGGCCATGGGAAATGCAACCGATGAGCTTAAGGCACAGGCTGATTACGTCACCGACACAAACGAAAATGACGGTGTAGCCAAGGCTATCCGTCACTTTATGGGTTAATCTCACAAATTTAATATAACGATACCGGTCATATAAGAGTATAATAGTTGTTTAGCGCAAAATAGCTGTTTAACACACAATAAATAATCACCTGTCATATATATCCAAAGAAGCACATATACTTCTAAGACAACATATGACAGGTGATTTTTTGATTGTAAAAAAATATTTATCCAACCCACTTGTGACCGGAACTATTTTCCTGACACTTGCCGGTACAACCAGTCGGTTTATGGGTTTTTTCTTTCGCATATTTCTTAATAACGTCATGGGCTCAACAGGTCTGGGACTCTATCAGCTTGTGATTCCACTCATGTCCGTATGCATGTCACTCTGCTGCAACGGCTTTCAGACCGCCACATCAAAGCTTGTTGCCGAAAAGCCTCAAAACAGGCAGATTATACTCATTTGCGCAATAATTATGTCAGCCACCATTGCTCTTTTGCTCACAATTATTATGTATTCCAATGCCAACTACATAAGCCTTTTTATTTTAAGTGAGCCACGCTGTACAGAGCTTGTCAAGGCGCTGTCCTTTTCCATTCTGCCCGCTGCTATGCATTCCTGCATAAACGGATACTATTATGGATTGAAAAAAGCAGCCGTTCCAGCTGCCACTCAATTAATTGAGCAGACCGCACGCATTGGCACCTGCTATCTGATATACGCAATACTATCTGAAGGTGGCAGCTGCTTTAAGCCTGTATACTCTATATACGGCATCGTGGCAGGCGAAGCGAGCGCAACCGTCTTTTCCGTTATCACGATAAAAAAAGATTTCCCATACTTTAAAATATCCGTCAAAAGCCTGAAAACAACAGCCTATGGCATGGCTGCACTATTCATCCCTTTATCACTAAACTACATATTGGCAAGCTTTTCATCCTCCGCCGAAAATGTGCTTATCCCGAGAACTCTTAAGCTCTACGGACTATCCCCGGCATTGGCCCTTGACATATTCGGAACCATTTCCGGTCTCACCCTTCCCGTTCTTTTATTTCCCGGTGTACTTTGCAGCTGTGCCTGCGTGATGCTTCTGCCATCTGTTTCTGAAGCGAATGCCGCCGGAAAGGATACAAAAATCACTAAAACCATAAACTCCTGTGCCTTATTCGGACTATGCTTCGGTCTTATCTTTACATGCATATTCTATCTGCTGTCGGATTTTATAGGGGATTTTCTTTTTTCATCGAAGCTTTGTGGATATTTCCTTAGAAGACTGTGTTTTCTGTGCCCACTGATGCACATAAGCGGAATGCTCTGCAGCATACTGCACGGTCTGGGTAAAGCAAAGCAGGTGCTCTTTGTCAATCTGCTCACCTGTGCAATAAGAATTCTGATGATTATGCTTCTCGTACCCCACTATGGGATAGATGCATATCTGTGGGCTATGCTTGTGTCGCATGTGTTTATGACACTTGCTGTCGGGATTCTCACCTGCCACACAGCACACATATAAAAAAAGCCTGCACATACTCCAGGCATACCGGAATATGTGCAGACTCATAAAACTACAGATTATACACGTGAAAGGTACTCACCTGTTCTTGTATCAATCTTGATAACATCATCTGTCTCAACAAAAAGTGGTACATAAACTGTAGCACCAGTCTCAACTGTAGCAGGCTTTGTAGCACCTGTTGCTGTATCACCCTTGAAGCCTGGCTCTGTCTCTGTAACAGTAAGCTCAACAAAAAGTGGTGGCTCAACTGCAAATACATTTCCCTTGTGTGAGCAAACCTTACACATCTCATTCTCTTTTACAAACTTGAGAGCATCGCCAACCTCATCCTTTGGTAAGTCAATCTGGTCATATGTCTCAACATCCATGAAATGATAGAAATCATCATCTGCATAAAGATACTGCATATCCTTACGGTCAATGTGTGCTGTAGGGCATTTCTCTGTTGGACGGAATGTCTTCTCAACAACACCACCACTGATGATATTCTTTAACTTTGTACGTACAAATGCTGCACCTTTTCCTGGTTTAACATGCTGAAATTCGATAATCTGATAGATGTTTCCCTCGAACTCGATAGTAACACCGTTTCTGAAATCTCCTGCTGAAATCATTAGTTACTTCCTCCTTAAATCGTGCGAGCCTAAGCTCTCTCATTCGTCCATTTTACAATAAAAAGCAATACATTTCAAGTATTTATTTTCTATTGCATGAATTTGTATTGGTTTTATATTAGTTTCTTGCCTCGATATCTGATATCATAGCCACTCTCTTGGCGTGTCTGCCACCCTCAAACTCGGCTGTCAGATAAGCCTTTACGATATCCTTTGCAAGCTCAACACCTACAATCCTCTCACCAAAGGCTATGATATTGGCATTGTTGTGCTGTTTTACAAGGCGTGCTGTGGCTGTGTCTGAGCAAACTGCCGCACGGATTCCGTTGACCTTATTGGCTGCTATTGAGATACCTACACCGGTACCGCATATCAGTATTCCGCAGTCAAACTCGCCTGACGCCACTGCATTAGCCACCTTCTCACCATACTCCGGGTAATTGCAGCTCTCACTTGAATCTGTGCCGAAGTTGGTCACCTCGTGACCCATGCTCTCAACGTACTCCATTATTGTCTTTTTAAGTTCAACTGCTGCGTGATCGTTTCCGATTGCAATCTTCATAATATATATGCCTCCAAATTTTAAATTATTAGTTAAAAATTATTTATTTACTTTCTTTAAATGCCTCTTGTAGCATGCAATTACAGGCTTTTCAATAAAGCGCTTAAGCACAATCTGTATCTCCTCATGCGGGTCAATAGGTGCTACAAGTATTGATCTGATGCCCGTAAGATTAGCTCCGATGATATCTGTAAATATCTGATCTCCCACAAAAAGAGTGTTTTTCGTATCTGTGCCAAGCTTCTCCATTGCTGTACGATAGCCTGATGGCTTGGGCTTTCCTGCCTTGTAGATATATTTTATCCCAACCTGCTTAGCAAAGCTCTTCACACGCGGCTCTTTATTGTTTGAGAGCACCAGGCACGAAAAGCCAAGCTCCTTAAGATGCTTAAACAAAGCAATCGCCCGCTCATCAGCAGGCGAACCATGAGTCACAAGGGTGTTGTCGATATCAAAAATGACACCCCTGTAGCCCTCCTTATATAATTTATCAAAATCTATGCTGTATGTCGAGTCAATGTACTCTCCCGGGTATAAAAAACTCATAGTATAAAATTCTCTGTCTCCCTGTTAATCTGTTCATTCAAGGCTGCCTGCTGCATAACGGTGACATCCGCACTGCCAACAAAACGCTGATACTGCTGCAATACCTTATCCTTGTCTAAATCGGATACAGCCTTTGTGACATCAAGTGTGCTGATATCACTGTCAGCACCCTTAAGCTCATAGCTCGCATTGGAATCATATGTCTTTGCATAATCAAGCGAGGTAAAGCTCTGCCTTGCCCTTGCAGCCTCATAATCAGCCGTATCATCAGCAATGGATTGCTGTGAAGCTGTGTCATCCACTGCCTGCTTCGAACTCATAATCTGGCTGTTTCTAAGCTCGTTTACCCTTATGGAATTGTATGAATAAAAGCCTTCGCTCGGGCGAATACCGGAAATGTTCATACGCACCTTCCCATCCTGTTTTAAATAAAAACTGCTGCCTAAACACTATTTGGTGTCAAGCATCTTTTTAAGCTCTGTCATAAATGTATTGACATCCTTAAACTCTCTGTAAACCGACGCAAACCTCACATATGCTACCGCATCAAGGTCCTTTAATCTGTCCATAATCAGCTCTCCGATGAGTGATGTAGAGATTTCCTTTTCCTCTCTGGCAAAGATTTCTATCTCGACCTCATCTACAAGCTTTGAGATTGTATCTGCTGAAATCGGTCTCTTGTGACATGCAAGAAGCACGCCCTTTTCAATCTTGGAGCGGTCATACTGCTCTCTGTTGTTGTCCTTTTTTATAACGATGAGCGGGATTGTCTCCACCTTCTCATATGTAGTGAAACGCTTGCCGCAATCATCGCACAGCCTTCTGCGCCTGATAGAGCTGTTGTCATCAGCCGGTCTTGAGTCTATTACCCTTGTGTTGTCACTACTGCAAAATGGACACTTCATGCTGTACCCTCCGTAGGTATCATATAGTATGAAGAAGCAAAATATCTTTGTTTCTCATTATAATACTTCAAATCATCATCTGTATTTAAAAAGACCTATACATATTTTAGTATATATATACTAATTTTCGTTGTCAATATGTTTTGTACTGATTTCGACTTTTTTATATTTTTTTGTATTTATAAAATCATAACAGCTTGCGCCGCATATCAGACTCACATATATTTACCAATATTATATCGGGTCCAATCTTCACAATCTTAACCCATGGAATACAATATTCATAATCCCTGCAAAATATTCCCATATATTTTCCCGGTCCCGGCACGATAATCGCACAGATTTTGCCACAGACCGGGTCAAACTCCAAATCCCGTACGTGCCCTATGAACCTGCCCTCCTCCACGCTCACAACCTCTTTTTCGCATAAATCCAGAAAACGCATAAAACAGACCTCCCTTGGTCTATCTTATGCGTTTCTTTTTGATTTTGTGCTTATAAAAGCGTTTTATTCATAAAATTATACATTAAATCTGAAAAGAATTACATCTCCGTCCTTAACAACGTACTCTTTTCCTTCCATGCCTACGATGCCCTTTTCTCTTGCGGCTGCAAGGCTTCCGTTGTCAAGAAGATCCTGATAGTTGACTACCTCCGCCTTGATGAAGCCACGCTCGAAATCAGTATGTATCTTGCCGGCTGCCTGTGGTGCCTTTGTACCTTTCTTTATAGTCCATGCACGGCACTCATCCTCTCCTGCTGTGAGGAAGGAAATAAGTCCGAGAAGTGAATAGCTGGCTGCTACAAGCTTATCGAGACCGCTTGACTCAACACCTAAATCCTCAAGGTACTCCTTCTTTTCGTCCTCATCGAGATCTGCAAGCTCCTGCTCAATCTGTGCACAGATAACAAATACCTCTGCGCCCTCTTCCTTTGCCATTTCTCTTACCTTTGCAACATGCGGATTGCTTGCGCCGTCATCTGCGAGGTCGTCCTCTGATACGTTTGCTGCGTAGATGGTAGGCTTTGCTGTAAGGAGATTATATCCCTTGAACCAAAGCTGTGCATCCTCATCATCAGGCACTTCAAAGGTTCTGGCCATCTTTCCGTCCTCAAGATGAGCCTTTACTGCCTCAACAAGCTCAAGCTCCTTTGCAAGTGTCTTGTCCATTCTTGCCTGCTTTGCAATCTTTGCAATTCGCCTGTCAAGAATCTCAACATCCGAGAAAATAAGCTCAAGATTGATTGTCTCGATATCTCTTGCAGGATCTACAGAGCCATCTACATGGATAATGTTTGTATCCTCAAAGCAGCGCACTACGTGTACGATTGCATCTACCTCACGGATATTTGCAAGGAACTGGTTTCCAAGTCCCTCACCCTTACTGGCTCCCTTCACAAGACCTGCGATATCAACAAATTCGATTGTTGCAGGTGTAACCTTCTTTGTGTGATAGAGCTCTCCAAGCTTTACGATTCTCTCGTCAGGCACTGAAACAATACCTACGTTTGGGTCGATTGTAGCAAAAGGATAGTTTGCTGAAAGCGCTCCAGCCTTTGTGAGTGAGTTGAATAATGTAGACTTTCCGACGTTCGGAAGTCCGACGATGCCTAATTTCATTTTTGATTTTACCTATTCAAAAATCCCGAAAACAATGGATTTTTGCCTTTCTATTTTTGATTTATGTACCAATTCTGTACCAATTTAATTGGATATACTATATTTTTGATTATTTTATATTACTTTGAGTGCTTCTGCTACTCTATCCATTTCCAAGTTCTTTTGTTCGTCTGTCGTATGAACGTAAAGGTTCATCGTGATGCCTATGTTCGAGTGTCCCAGGATTGTCTGCAAGGTTTTGGGCGTCATACCGGCTTCAATACATCTTGTTGCGAATGTGTGCCTTAATACGTGCATTGAAAATCTCGGTATGTGTGCTCTGTCGCACGCTTTGTAAATTCCGGTATCATATGTGCTGTTTTTCACCGGTGCTCCGGTCTTACACAAAAACACTCTGTCTCTCCATTGAATGTCAATAAATTTGAATGAAGCATTTTTGGCTTTCTGCAATTTCAATAGTGATATAGCTTCATCAGTGAGCGGAATTGTCCTATATCCCGATTTGCTCTTAGGTGGGCCCTCTCGCCATTCACCTGTTGAATGCCTGTACTCTAAGCTCCTGACGATTTTAATTGTTTTGGCTTTAAAGTCTACATCTTCCCATTTAAGCCCCACGAGTTCGCCTGTCCTTAGTCCGGTCTGCAAGGCAAATCTGTATTGATACTCATATGATGTGTCTTTGATAGCTTCACAGAATTTTTTCTGATTTTCAATCGTCAATGCTTCTTTCTTTGAGGACTCCTTACCGATGTCGGATTTCACCATGCGGTTGCACGGATTTTTGGGGATAATCTCGCTTTGATATGCATAGTCAAGCATGTTGTATAGTGCTATGCGTGTCTGATATATCGTTGTCGTTCTGTAGTCCTCGTCAGCCATATTAGTCATTATCTTTTGACAGTGGAGCGTATTAACCTCTCGCAGTATCTTATTTCCGATAACAGGCTTTATGTTGCGATTGTATCTCTCGGTGTAGTTCCTTAACGTGTTCGGTCTTACTGTGCGCTTCTTAACGCTTATCCAATAGTCAAACCATGCATTAACCAACATGTCAGACGGAAAGTCGGGGTTGCTGTGCTCATCAGTGTACTGCTCATCGGCAAGCCACTTTTTACACTCTTGTAGTTTTGCAAATAATTTCTGCACTCGCTTTCCATTCCTCGTTGTGTATCTGCCGACATAGTACTTGTCTTTTCTCTGACTAATGCCTCTGCCTAGTTCTTTACCTTTCAAGTCTTTTCCCATATTAAATTTTCGCTCCTTTCACTTATGGAAAAAGCCTTATGCAATTTATTATAATATCACATAAGGCTACATAAGTCCACATTTGATTATATCTCTATCGACTCTGCGATATACTTTTCAAACTCTTTTCGCTTGATTAATCGTCTCTTTCCGACATACATAACAAATTGGCACCTTGGGCTGTTTGTTATTTCTCGGAGTTTATTAACTCCAATGTTACTGTATTCTGCAGCCTCATCAATCGTCAGCGTTACTTTTTCCCATATTGGTACTTTGTTAATCATCGCCTGACTCCTTTCTATCTTTTCTTTAATGCCTGCCACTCTCCGGGAAGTGGTTGTTTTTGAGATTAATAGTCTCTGTGATACCTCTTCAAGGCTTTTATCAGCAACTAGCAACTCAAAAACTTCCGCTTCTTCATCGGTAAAATTGGCATTTTTCAAAATCTCTTCAAGTTCCGGCTTAGTAAGTTTTGAAAACTTCATAAGCCTATCTCCTATTCTTCGGTTTTGCTTGCACTGTGTATACAAGTACTTGAGTATCGACACGAGCTGTTGCACGGCTTGTTGTCCTCGTATACACATTGTCTTTCAAATGGCTCTATATCACTTATAGTTCTGCTATTCATCTTATCATCACTTCCTTTTTATATTGTTCTGCCATATATTGTCCGTAGCTCATACCCTTACTTTTAGCAAGCTCGCAGATTTCCGCAAGTTTGTTTTTCTTAACTGGCTTTCTTTTAAGTCTTTTCTTTTCTCTGATTTTTCTTAATTCCGTAGCCCTCTGCTGTCTATGTGCTTCGCAACACGTATTTTGGTTAGCTGCGGTCGGTGTAAATATCTTGCTACAGACTACACACTTAGTTGGTTTGTAGTGCTTCATTGTTTCACCTCTACATAAAATCACTTAATCTCATTTGTGCCATCTCGGTATCTAACCTCTGCTTTAATACTTTGTAATAGTATTCGTCAAGCTCAAACCCAACAAATTTATGGTTAGTGTTGTAGCAAGCTATTAGACTGCTCGCACTACCTACATGAGTATCAAGTATAATGTCGTTAGGCTTTGCATATCTGTTTAATAGCCATTCATATAGTGCTACAGGCTTTTGTGTTGGGTGCATTCTGTTTTCATTAGCATTTCCTTGTGGAATATGTCTAAACATTTTTGCATTACTATTAAATGAACACCAAGCATACTCACACATCGCCATAGAGAAATCTTCTGAAATATTCTTTTTATCCCACACAATAAAGCATCTTGTTGGTGGCAGATTAAAATAATTACCGCCCCATATAATCTGATTTTTACTAACCCTAAATAATTCTTCAAAATACTCCTTGCTTGGTGCTATATCCCAATGTCTAATATCTTGCTTTGATTCTGCATTCCCATTAGTCTGATACTTTTTCGCCCAAGTTCCGCCTGTTCTGCAACAATTAGAGCTAGGGATAGTCCTCACTGTCAATATGATATTTGTCGAACCGTCCTCCAAATCTGCCTCGTTTTTTCTTTTCCCATTCATCGGATTGCCCCCCCCGAATGGTGGGTCTACAATCGCAAGGTCAAAATATTTGTCGGGAAATTCTTTCATTCCTTGCATACAATCCATGTTGTAATATCCAAAATCCAACATTTGTTCTTACCAAAAGGAAACCTCGGTTTTATGTGCGCACAACCTATTCCTTTCTGATAAATTAATTAATGTTTAATATTTTCACTACACCACTACTCTTGTATATCATCATCGGTCTTATCTCGCCCATAAATGTCATACCACGCAAGCGCTACCTCTGTCAGACCGATTATGCCGAATACTATGAGAGCAGTGTATACTACTGTTGTTATGTTGGTCATTCTGTATCACTCCAATCTAAGTCTATTTTCTGACCGCAATTATCACAATATTTCTGTTTGTTAAGTAAGCCCTTACCATTGCAACAAGGGCATAAAGCAAATTCTTTATCTTCTGTAAAATCCGGTTTCTTCGATACCTGCTTTTCAAGTGCCTGTATTGCTATTCTCATTGCTTCTGCAAGCTCATCTTTAGTTGTATTTAGCGGTATCCCTTGGGGATTACTAAAGGATGTTGCAAAACCAATAGTATTACAGATTTTAATTGCTTCACTCTCTGTCACGCTATATCCTCCTCATACCTATCCTTGTGAATTTCCCTATCCTCTTCGTGGGAATAAGCTCTTTTGCAATGTATGCAAAAAGCTAAAAGTTCCTTTATGTTTGTACTTTTTTTGTATTTGCAACCGCTACATGGGCTTGGTTCTTTGTTATTCTTCTCTGCCATATTCTCTCCTATTCCGCTTCTGATTGAAGCCAATCTAATACACACTTCTTACACACCCCTACATTATCTGCATAAGGGCACTCATCTATATGCATAACTTCAAGGCTCACTATCTCTTGGGGTACTGTTGTGCTGACAGTTACAGGAAGCCTTTTCTTCGCTATCATCAAATACCTTTAAAAACATTTCAGCAATTTCTTTCTCGTATCTGCCACACATACCTTTGCAATCAATATCCGCAATAACCCTTGAAAAGAAATCTTTGAATTTGTCAGCAATATAATCTCCTGTGAAATCGTTAGGTATGTCAATTACTACTTTCATTTTCTCCACCTCTCAATCATAATAAATACGTAAGCCCGATAATATAATGCAATACTTGGTCTTGCATGTATGTAATCTTATTCCACCTAGCCTTTAAAGGGTCGATAATCAGATGTGAAATGAAAATTACTGCCAACTGCCATGTCCAACCGAATACTACTAGGAATGGAACACAATACAATGCACAATGTACAAATAAGTGATACCAATTCTTTCCTTTTGTTTGTGCAATAAAATCACATTGCAGTACATAATCGCCCATTAAATGACAGAGTATAATCAATACTATTGTTTTAATCATCTTCTCCACCTCTCAATTCTTTCAGTTTTGCCTCGGCTTTTTCTTTTGTAGAAAAATACTTGCAATTTTCCTTATCAATATCCTCAATCTCATATATCGCAAGTTCTCTTATAGGTCTTTTCATAACCATTGCATACTTAGGATTGTTTATATCAATAACGAAATACACATCTTTGCAAGGTAATTTAACAAGTCCGCCCTGTTCCTCTAAGTCCTCATATTCCTTTAATCTGCGATATACTGCGTCTATTTCTTCACAGTCTGGCTCGCAAGCACGTTCCCATAATTCATCATCTATCCATGATGGATTGCTTTCTGTTAATCTCTCCATTACTACTCCTTATCCGGAAGTTTAACTAGTTCGCATACTGTACACATCTGACCACTCCATGATGTTGTTCCATGATTCCAAGCGTAAACTCTTCCATTCTCATATTTCGCAAAATGCCTTTTAACCCACTGGTGAATACCACTATACGTTACCAGTATCGGTGTATCAACTGCAACTTTTGACCAGTCAACAGGCGGTTCAACGTATTCACTAATTGCCCATTTTATCCTTTTGTTTCCGCAAGACATAACATCAGAACCATTGAATAAACAATCTTTACACTCTGATTTGCCACACGCTATCGGCTCTAATGTTGCTTTGTCAACTGCTATTGCGTCATTGCTACAAGCAATATCTAAAATCTGTTCTGCAAATTTCTCTCTATTTGTCATTGTTTTGTACTCCTTTCCCATAATCTGGCATGTACTTAAATCTTTCATATGCCTTATTGTCTCTGCGTTTTTCCATGTAGGCTTTCTGCCTATCGTCCCTCATCTGCTTTATGTGAGCATTTTGGGTTCCGTTGTTATCCCATGCGTAAGTCATTAATCAATCACCTTTATGTACCTTTCATCAACGTAATTAACTTCATCAGCAAGGCATTGTGCCACCTTCGGCAATGTCAGACCGAATTGATTAAATTTATGCAGCGTGTCGATTAAGCCCCTAAATTCTGCGATAAACTCTTTAATTTCCCTAACCGACAATTTAAACATCAGCTTTAGTGCCGTACATGCTAAAGCCATGTAGCTGTATGCCGTGTCATTTAAAAGCTGTCGTGTGTCATTTATCGTTAATGGATTGTTTCTCTGATAAATCCTAATCAACTGTTGCATTGGGATTAAATTAATCTCTTTCTGCACATCAATGCCGTATCTAACCTCCAAAAGTTCAGCAAGCGTTTCAGTTTTCATTTCTTTTTCAGTCTGTGCCCTTTCAAGGTACTCATTTATGGTTCTTTCAAGCCTTACAATGCGCTTATTGCCAAATCCATGGTGTAAATACAGTACATAGTAGCCCAAGTCCATAAAGTCTGTGAAAGACCGCCTTACGAGCTTTCTGCGGTTATTGCTGCTTTTCAGCGTAACTCTTTCGGATTTTGTCCATGTAAAATCCGGCTCTTTGTGCTTTTTCTTTGGTTTCAGTTTGTTGCTCATATTTTTTCATTCTTTCTTCAAGTTCTCGTCTCGCCCTAATGAAACAGGCTTCTGTAGTTTCTTCTGCGACTTTTACAAGTTCTTTACCGCGCCACCGGATAGTTATTTTCACTTCCTTGCTATTTGTTCTGTAGAACATTCGCAAGTCATATTTCCTTTGCAGTGGCCGGTAAAAATCGTAAAAATCTTTCAAGGAATCCATTGTGGGCTCCTTTCTTTTATCTTCTGCCGCGCCAAGTTTGCCTTTTCACAAGTTGCATTCTTAACGTTCTTCTGATAGTGCATTTCACAAACTTTATATCCGGGTTTTACCGGATTATCGCAGAAAAAACATAGTCCTTGTTCATATCTGCCGGTTCTTTCGGGCATTTTAACGTGTGCTCTTCTCATTGTTTCCCGGCAAAATGTGCAAGTGGTATGTCCCGGGTCTGCTTTCCTTTTGCGACAGCGTGTGCATATGCCATTCTCTTTGTCTTTTTCGTATCGTGCTTTTCGCCATGCTTTTTGTCGCTCATTGTATTTTTCGACATCAGCAGCACGTATCTTTGACATGGCTTCGGCTGATTTTGCCCTACACTCAACACAACTTTTTTCATCACCATATAGCAAGTTTTTACCACATCTAGGGCAAACACCAACTGCCTGTAATTTTTTGTAAAGCTCTCGACCATATGCTGTACGTTTGCTGTTACATGCCGTACAAACCACACCTTCTCTATCGAGTGGTTTTCCGCAAAGCACGCAAAGGTTACTGGCTTTTCGTTCTTCATATCTCTGTCTTGAATACTTGTCTTTTATCATTTTTCGCTAGGAGTAAAACATGTTTTAATTGGTCGACCAAAACCTCTACCTCCTATCTTTTCATCTGCTCGATACGTTCCTTAATTTCTTTTGGCATTGGAATACCTTTAATTGGCTTATTTTGGCTTTTATTATCTTCAAACGATATTTTTATCGTCTGTTGATTTTTAGAGCTGATTTGAGCCAAATACGAGCTTCTATTGGTACTTTCAATCAATGCCTGTATATCCTTTGGCATTTTTTGAAATTCCTTTGCCCGATTAACAACTGTCCTGTAGGTTCTCATAAAGTTTGACTGTACTACGTTTTCAATGCTGTTTATGTCTGTCAGTGCCCAGTTTCTAAGATTATCAGGACTCCCGACAGCCTTTTGTACGAGTGGTGGGAGCTTGTTAAATTCTTCAACTGCACCATAGTAGCCATTCCTAAGTGCCTTGCTAACAAGGAACCATGCTTCCATTTCGTTAAGCTCCTGTGGGGATTGAACCTCATGCAGTTTGTTGATTAGCTGTCCGATGCTCGGTGCAAATCCGCTTGTATCAGAATGCACGTAAGTTTTCAGTGCCATAGATATTTGACTGTAGCTGTATTCTTCCAACATCATATTCCACACATCTACTGTCTCTGATAAATTGCTTGGCTTGTAATTGGGGTAGCAATCACACATTATGCGAATGATTTTAACTGTCTCGTCTCTTGTCATTTCTCTACCTCATACATTATCCCAATCAATGGTGCCTTTGTTAGCTGAATGTGGCTCATTGTCCTTTAGTGCAAACAGTCCTTGCCAACAATGGTCTACTGATTGATTAAGAATTTTAACAGCTAAGTCATTATCTCCACCCGATAGCTTTTCAAGGGTATTCATAGCTCTATGCAATGCCTTGTCGGTGCATATAGGCTTTTTAATTCTCTTGCGCATTGTCACATACTCGTTAAATGCTTCATCAAGCAATTCATCATCTGGATAATAACTTTTCTTTTTGGATATTACGTTAGTAATATCTTTTTCTTTTATATTCTTATCATTCTTTAATTCTTTATCATTATTACATTCTTTACATTCTTGTATGTGTTCCGTCACTGTTTCCGTTGGTGTTTCCGTAAGTGTTCTATCGGCGTTTCCACTACTGTTTCCGTTGGTGTGTTCGTTAGTGTTTCCGTTACTGTTTTCTGAAAACTGGAAAACACTATAATTTACTATGGTTAGAAGTGTTCTATTATCATTGCTTTCTTTTTGCACCATATTTTCATTTTCTAGCATTTTTAAAAAACGATATGTTCTATTTACACTCCAATTCCATTTTGCTGATAACTGTCGGACAGATGTTAAAATCTGCCCCCTTGTTATTGTGATTATTTCTCCATTGAATAATAGTTTTGTATCTGAATGGTTAGCGGTAAGCAATAAATCAACCCAAGCTGAACGCTTGTCAAATGGTTCATTTACTCGCCATATCCAACAATCCAGTAGTTGCCTATGCAATTTTATCCAACCTTTATTCATAGTCTACCTCTTCAAGTTCTGTCACGCTGTTACTTTACTAAATCGTTGATATTAACTCTGAATCCGTCAAATTCCTTGCCTTTACTTCTAACATAGACAGACGTATCAAAGAACATCAAGTTGCCACTATTGTCGGTTGCCATACTTACACCATTTCTTGCAAGGCTGCCTTTAAGTAGGTCAAGTAAAATCTGTATTTCCTGCCTTGTTTCGTCTTTCATACTGTATCTCCTATAAAATCACTTATATTCATTTGACTGTCCTTTTCAAATACAAGCATTTCATTCTTTGCACGCTCGTAAAAGTTTCTGTCAATCTCGAATCCGTATGCACTTCTGCCAAGTTCTGCGGCGGCTCTTAGCGTGCTACCGCTACCGCAACAAGGGTCAATAACAGTATCTCCCTCGTCTGTAAAAATCTCAATCAGCTTTTTAAGGACTGCTACAGGCTTTTGTGCTGGATGAATTTTTGGTATGTCTTTTCCGTCTTTCTCCCAGTTGAACCAATTAAATACCATATGCCCTGTACCTCTGATATTCTTTCCGTTTTCATCAATCTGCAAGCCGTTTCTGAATTTCGGTAACTTATTTCGGTATAGTACGAGTGCATATTCCGTAGCACCAACGATACGCATATTCGCTTTAAGTACCTGTGGGCTGTAATTTTTACAGAATACAAGCGGTATGTAATTAACAAATCCGTGTTTCTTCGCCGCCGCAATCAATGTTGACAACTGCTCAAATGAACAAAATACAATCATACAAGGACTGTTACTACTTCTGCCCCTTGCGATAGGCTTTGCGTCCTCTTTTTTCAACATTTTTGAGCAAAAATGGAAGTATTCATACAGATTGAAATTAAAATCTGAATTGAAAGCTGCTTTCTTCGCAAGTTTGCTCTCTCCGTTCTTATTATCGCCACCGTTGTACCACATAGGGTTACTTCCATAGAAATTAGTTCCTACATTGTAAGGAACATCAGCAATAATAAGCTGTGCTGGGGGTATTGCGTATTTCTTGTAATTCTGCATAGAATCACGATATATCTCGCATTTAATCTTCTTTTTATACATTCTAAATCTACCAAAAGGAAACCTCGGTTTTATGTCGCGACAACCTATTCCTTTCTTTGATTTTTAGTCTATAGTCCTATACTTATCTTCGTGAAATTCCCTATCTTCTTCATTGGAATAGGCTCTTTTGCAATTCGTACAAAACTCTAAATGTGCCTTTATATCTGTGCTACTTTCGTATCTACAGCCTTTGCAATCATTCACTCTGAATCACCCTCTTTCACACAATCACTTACAAGCATATCTGACCTGATTAGTTCATAAACAATATCAAGATACGTCCTGCGGTCTCTGTATCGGCAATTTGCGTCCTTGTGTATTCTTGGGTCATTATTTATCCAATCATCAACATCAAAAATCACATTGCTAACAAAAAGCATTTTTGCGCCTCTTGAAACGCAAAGATAGTAGCAACCGCCCTTACCATATTCGCCCTTACACTTCTTAAATCCGAATTTTTCAAACTCTTTGGCATTAACTTTCGGAATCAACATTTTCTTCACCCACTTTCAATAAATTCATAAATTTCTCATACTGTTTCTGCGACACCTTGTTATGTTCTTTTTCGGGCTTTAAGCGGATTATAAGGTGCTTTTCAGCGATAGAGGATAATTCCCTCGCTAACACCTTTTTACCTTGCTGTACGCCCTGCATATAGCCTTTAGGTGCTTTTCTCTCGCCTATTGAACCACTAGCACGATTTTCTCCTTGACCGCCTAAACTGACATTCCTAAGCTGATAGCCTTTATCAGCATATAGCTTGATGTAATACTTCTCTTTCTCGTCAAGCTGACTTTCGGGGAAATTCAGAAACTCAACTCGCCAGCCATAAGGATTTTTCTCTTTGTCGTACAGCTTATGGCGTTTCAAACTAAGGTCTATATGCTGTGCATAACCTACAAGGTGGCTTGCCAATCTGCTAAGTGTATGTACCGCCTGTCCGATATACGCATACTTAAATCCGTTTTCATCTTCTCGGAGTAGGAAGTAAATCCCACTCCTGTCATTCAGCTTTGGATTTAACTTCAACAGTCGCTTTTTATTTTCCTGTTCAATCGCCTTGGCTCTTGCTATGTTCTGGTAATTCAAGTGTTGCCACCTGCCTTTACTATTTCCACAGCTTCTTCAAAGCACTCATCTATCAAAGCTTGAAAACCAGGTGCCATAAATCTAAATCCCGGTATTCTTTTTATTGCCAAATCAAGTGCAGTCTTTGAAGTCAACTTTAATTGTTCCACAACTTTGTCTACATCATAAGCGGTCGGCTGATTATTCAGCCATGCTTTAACGATACAATTGTTACAGTATTCGTCTTTTTGCAATTTAGGACACAACGCATTGCAATAATTCTTCATTGCTGTGCTTCTGCTTATTAAATCACTCATTCTTACCACCTGCCTTCACTATCTCGATTGCCTTATCAATCCACTTAACATCAGCGTTCATATTCTCATATAGCATATAAGCCTTAGTTTCTTTCAACTGCTCCACAACCTTGTCTACATCATAGGCGGTCGGATATTTATCCAGTAATAGCAATACTGTATTTGTATTGAGTAAAGTTCCATTACTTAAAGTAACCGATTTTAAATCTTTCTTTAGTGTGTCTACGTCAATCAATCTCATTCTTATCACGCTCCAATAATATGCATTCAGTTTCAAAGAGTTTTTCAGATATATCTTTTGAATTAACTCTGCTCTCAAATTCCTTGATAAAATCTCTGTATGCCTGTTTTCTAACTTTTCGGTCATGCTTGGTGCAATCAAGCTTATCAAACGAAACAGCGACTCTTCTGACAGAACTGTAATTCGGCACATCAGGGTTAAGATTTATGTATCTTTCGCTGCATATCGGTATAATGCCGTTTTTCTGTAATAATTCTGCAATCTGCGATGTAAACGCCCTTGTAATTACATACTCTTTCCGGTCAGCTATTTCCTTTGCAATGTTCGCAAATACTTCGTTTGTATAATCCATTATCTTTCCTTTCTAGGACAGCCGTTATCTGACTGCCCTGTAATCAACTAACTCTTAGTTAAATGGTAATTCCTCGTAAATATCATCAGGAATTGACATAAAGCTATCATCGGGTTTTGGCTGTGGCTCTGCACTGCCACTTGAATTTTTACTTTCGCAAAATTCCAACTTAGATATGTTGCACTCGTTGGTGTAAACTGTGTTTCCGTCTTTATTCTTGTAACTGCCTGTTGTCCACTCACCGATAACTGCTATCTTTGAACCTTTAAATACGTGCTTTTCTACTGTTTCAGCTATTTTGCCAAAAGCCACGCAGTTAATGAAATTCGCCTTATCGTCTTTCTTCTTAAAATTCTTGTCAACGGCAAGTGTAAATCTTGCTATTGCCATTGCATTTTCGCCCTGTGAATATCTAATCTCAGGGTCTCTAGTCAATCTCCCGATTAATGTTACAATGTTCATTATTTTTTCTCCTGTCTGTTTTAATCCCAACCTTTATAAAGACTTTCAGATACTTCAATCTCTCTGCTATCTAACTCATTCAAAGCTCTAATCAGCTTTAGTTTTGTTTCTCTGCAAGGGAAATATCCGTATTTTGCATATCTCAACATTCTCTCAAAGGTACTCATAGGGAATGGGATTTTATCATCAATGACAAGCCTTTTAAGATGTAAATGCTCAAAAAACTTATCATCATATATAACCCTGTATTCAATATGAGTTTCTACTTTATTGCCATCATCAAAAGGCAATTCTTCCACCTCTGCCCCTGTTTCATCTTCAATCTCTGCTTTGTAGTAGGCAAATTTAGTGATTGAAAAATCAAACTGGCTTATAATCTCTTCTGCTGTTCCATAGATTTTGCTAATCAGCTCAAGCCTTATCCCTGTCTCTTTGTGGATATAAGCCTTTACGTTATCATTTTCATATAAAAACTTGTACTTAGCTTCATCTTCTGAAACAGTATCTTCCATTGTTCCATCAGTATATCCGGCTGTCATACTGTCAAAATAATCAACAGCTTCGTCTCTATCGCCCTCATTTTGAAAGAATATATCAAGGTCTTTCACTTCCTCTTGATTAAATATATTTTTGAAGCAACCGCCACATATAAAGCCCTTGTGTCCTTCCATAAATTTATCAAGCCAGTTTAATATCCAGTAATTATCTCTGTTTTCTTTAATCAAAACGGACATTCATCTCCTTTCTTTAAAATCCATTCCTTATTACGCTCTGCAACATCCACATTCGCCCCACAAGCAACTTTTTTCATCTTCTCAATAAATAAGTCCTTGTCAGCATTTTCACTCGATAAATGGCACATTATGACGTTCTGCAAGCTATCTGAATAATTTGCTTTAACAAAATCGCAAGCCGTGTCAATGGATAAGTGACCTCTGAATACGTGATTGGCTTTACCTGTGTTATCCCTGTCGATTAAATCCTTGTCATAATTCACACCTAAGAGAATGTGGTTTATGTCTTTAAACTTCCACTTGATTAAATTTGTGTCGGTTATATAAAGCATTCTTCCCATTTCCTTGTGAGTAATCAGAAAACCGAATATCGGACAGGGCGTTCCGTCTGCATTGGTGTGTGTCCAATTTCCGTCTATTGTTGTTAAATCAAAGGGTTTCACTGTAAATTCGCCCATATTCATTGATTTACGGCTGTTGCCTAAATATGGGGCAAGTATCGGTATTCCCATAGGCTTAAAATCGTTTAATGACCTTGAATGGTCGTCAATAATGCTCGTGTGAAATAAGGCAACCTACTATATTTTTTACATTCCAATCACACATCTTTTTTATGTCTTTAATCCCCATTCCCACATCAAGAATAAGTGTTTCATTTTCTGACATAAGAGCGTAAGAATTTCCTTTACTTCCAGTTCCGCAACATTTCAATTTGAGCATTACATCACCTCGCTTTCATCTGCAAGCTTCCAAATATATCTGCCCGCCTGTTTTCTAATGCCGCCTTTATTATTAAAAGGTTCTTTATTGGCTACTTGTAAAATATTCCTCTGACATATTCCTGTCATCCTACTTGCAACTTCTCCATTTACATATGTAACGAGTAATACTCCATCCTTAGTGTATTGGCATATTTTTCTTGGTTTCTCATATTTGTTATAATTAACAATTCCTGTAACCACTTGTGGATGTGTTTTTTCCGTTTCTTTTCTGTGTCTCTTTGGATGAATATATTCCAAATTTGAAACGATATTGTTTTGCTTATTTCCGTCTTTGTGGTGTACTTGATATCCTCGCGGTCTGTCTCCTATAAAATGTTCTGAAACCAATTGATGTATTGCTATTGACTTCTTTTTGCCAGTTACAGAATTTCTTAAAACAATGCGAAGATAATCTCCTGTTGCATTTTGATTTGATAGAATATATCCGCCCTCTGTCTTTTTAAAACTCTTTACTCTTCCGTAATTGGAAATCTGATATTGTCCCTCAAAGCCTTTTATCCACTTCCATCCTTCATCCATACTCACACCTCGATTTCATCATCCTGTGGAAACTGAAAGTACTCTGTTGTAGCTTTGATAAAATCATCTCCGGTAAACCTTCTAATAAAGCTTTCATATTTTGTCGTACCTGCTATAAACTTCATAAACGAAAGCAAACCATAATGCTTCTTAAGCATTTCCATAGCCTTAAGCGCCTTTGCTTCGGTGGAATATTCAGCTAACGTAATGTCGTTAATCAAATTTTCTACTCCTGTTAAATTACGGTTTAAAAAATAAACAGTTCCTTCGAACTTCTGAATAACTACCATTTCATAAGGAACATCTATTGTTCCGTCCTGTGAAATTACTCTCATGGTCTCCAAAACCTCCCACATATTTTGCACTCATAGCCCCATCTATGATGCTTACAAATCTTAAACCAGTCGTGTCGATGCATTACTTAATCCTCCTCACTCTGCATAAATGGCGGTAATGTGCTATCTTCTGCCTGCCCTTCGGTTACTTCTGCTGCCGTGGTGTCAACTACATCTGCCTTATCTTCTATAAACTCAACAGTATTAGCATTTTCGGCAATTTCAGCCTGTGCAACTTGATATACCTCGTCCATTTCAACCTGTGCCTGTCGTGCCATTGGGTCATAGTTCTTAGGATATTTCCTTGTTGCATTGTTACACATTTTTCTCTGTATCATGCTCTCTGGAGTATCAAGCCAAGCACCGCTTATAAAAGGTCTTGCGAGCTCGCATTCGAGCATTTCATCTACTGTCTTGCACGCTCTTAAGGCATTGAGAACTTCTTCCTTTTTCTCTTTAATTTTTGCCTTTTCTTCCGGTGTTGCATCATATCTAGTTCTTGCAACTTCTTTCCCATACTGTTTTTTAGTACCTGTAATAATTCCAAATGTAGCATTCAACATATTCTGCTTTACGTGAGATAAGAGGTTTACCTTAACGCTGTCTCTATCAGCAGAAAGATATGTTACTGTTCCGTCTAACAGCTTAACAGGATATACAACTCTTACTGCTTTATCAGATAATCCGCTTTCTTCCCACTCTGGTTCTGTAACTGTAAGTCCTTTATGCTTAGGCGGTATGTACTTGTCGCCCTCTTTAATTACCCAATATGGATATACCTGCTTAACATCTTTTCCATAGTTGACAAGCAAAGAATCATAGCCGCTTCCTTCAATGCCCATTTCAACTTGCTGCTGCCAAATTTCTTTTCCGTCGGCATCTTTCCCGATGTTCACATTCCGCAGCTGGAAGTAACATTCTCTCGGATATGCACTTGCGTTAAGTTTAAGGCTTGCACAACGCTTAACAATGCCCCTTAAATTACTTGTATCAAGGTTTCTCATGTTAACCTTAGGATTGCTCTTAACAAGGTTAAAAATGCTTGTCATGGCTTCCATGGCACATTCCTTGGCGTAATCGTCCATATCCATTCCAACAGCCTTATAATCATTGATAATAAGTCCTGTCATTGTATTGCTCCACTCGCTTAGAGAAGTGGTAAATGCTTTCTTTTCCGCAACTGCTGTATTCTCTGCCATAATTATTCCTCACTTTCTTCAAACTCTTTTAACTGTTCCGCTAACTTCTTGCACTCATCCGCAACATATTCTTCGGTGCGGATAACATCATCAACCGGATATTTACTTTCAACCATTTTTTGTAGTTGATACCCTTTTCTATGACTTGGAAACTTCTGCATCGCATAATCCAAATCCGACTTATCTCCTGCGTGTCCGCAATCAAATCCGAACCACCACAAATCACTCTCGATTGGATAACTTGAATGTTCTCCACCACCTGCATATGTAATGCCACCGTGACACTGAAAATATGCTTCAATGCGGATTCTTTCATCTTCGTCTAGCCAAGCACCAAGCAAAGGAAGAATCCCGCTTACTTCTCTGTCTCCGACATCAGCTTTCTTGATTTCAAGGTAATCACTGTAATCCTTTCCATATAATGGATGATTCTTTGGAATGCCGACATAACCGCATCTGTGCCCGAAACTTCCAAATATGACAACACATTTGTATCCTGCGTGTTCAAATTCACGCTCTACAACATATCTATCATTCATAGTGCTTATCCCTCCACAATCTCTAATTTCTCACTATCATTAACAATCAGCATAATCAACTGGCTATCCACCATTTCAGCAATCCTTTTCTGATTTGCTTTATCTAAGTTTTCCGTGTCATCAAGAATGACTGGCACTGATATACCACTAATCTTCTGAATGGAGTTGCAAATATCAACTCTGCCTAAAATCCTGTTGCCCTTATTGCTCATAGTTGTTAAAATGCTCTTTCCGTCAACAGTAGGTATACAACAACTCTTGTAATTGCCATTCTTGGCATATTCAAACAACTGCCACTTAACCAAACTGAAATGACTATTTACGGCTTCTGTCAAGGCTTCATTCTTTGCCTTGTCTAATTCATCAAGTAAATCAAGGGCTTTCTCGGCATTAGCCTTATTCTGTTCACTATCAATCCTTGTCTGTTTTAATTCTTCAAGTCGCTGTTCATCTGCTGCCGTATCAGACTTTGCAATCTGACTTTCGCATTCTGCTAACTGCTGCCTTAAAGCTGTTTCCTGCGCCTTTAATTCTGCCTTAACTGCTGAAATATCGTTAGCCTTGTGCATAGCCTGTTCTTTTTCAGTAATTTGCTGTTCAAGTGCCTTGTATTCTTCTGTGGCTGTCACATCAATTTCCTGTGGAAGTTCTGATAACTGCTTTTTAAGGTCTGTAATGGCTGTGTTCAGCATTTCAAGGCTTTCTTTATGCTGTGGTAACTCTTTCTGCAAATCTTCAAGAATTTTCTTATTTTCATCAAGTTTGCCTTTAATAAGGTTGCCATTGTTTGTGATAGTCTTTAACTCTTCTGCCTTGTGGCTATCAAAATCGGCTCTTAACTGTTCTTTCTTATCCTCCGGATATTCCTGTCCACAGTAACTACAAATAAGGCTGTTTTCGTCAAATTTGCGTTCATTCTCTGCTTTCCACTTATCCCTTATATCCTGCAAATTCTTATTTATGCTCTCAATGGTATTCTGCTGATACTCAATGCTCTTTTTTGTATCAGTAATAGTCTTTTCTGTCTGCCTAATAAGAAACTGCTTATCAGAAATCTTGTCCTCAATCTCTCTCCTAGCCTTAACGCTGTCCTCATTGGCTTTACGGCTCATATCACTAAGCTCAAACTTCAAGTTAAGAATATCTAAACTAGCCTTGTCATATTCAGCTAACAGCTTGTCATTATCGGTCTCCTTTGCAATGCAACTGTCAATCTGTTCTTTAAGGCTGTTCTTCTGTAATTCAAGGTCAGATACTTCAATAGTATGTTTAAGCTGTATATCTCTTTCCTTTTCCTTAATCTGTCCATCAAGAATAGGTAAGCCCTTTGTAATCTTGCTCTTTGTAGCCTTATTCATAGCGGTTAATTCCTCTGTTGTATACTTCTCTAATAAAGGAACTAACTCGGCTAATTCAGATTTCTGTGAAGCTATATCAAGGTCTGTAACATTTCCTACAAGGCTGAATAGGTATTCTCTCATTTCAGCCGGTTTCTGATTAAGGAATGCATTTACATTACTGCACATCTTAAATACATTCATATCCACATCAAGATATGCGTTGAAATCCTTAAGATTCTTTCTCACATCATTAATGTAATATGAGTTATCATCCTTATAACCTGTCTTATCCTTGTTATATGTACGGACCTGTACTTTCTTCATAGTGATTTCTTTTCCGTCAACATCAAGTATAAGTTCAACACTTGTGTCCATATCATCAACTGATACTCCGTCAATCTCTCGTCTGACAACCGGGTTATCCTTTAATTCATAGTCACAGTTAAACAAGCACCACAGACAAGCTGTGGCAATAGTTGACTTACCTTTGCCATTCTTAGCCATAATCTTTGTAATGGCATAAAAATCAAATTCTGCGTGTGCATAGCACATAAAGTTTTCTAATACTACTCTTTTTAAAGTTGCTTTCATAAACAATATCCTTTCCTTATTAATTAAACGTTCATTACAAATACACCATCTTCAATCTGGAAGTTATCGACCATTATATCTGCATAATCTGAATCCTTAGCTTCATCAAATGAGCCATCAAACACAGTTCCGCGTAATGGCGTCCATATCTGGCATGTTGCATATTCATCAAGAGCCATGCCTGCCAAGTCTCTTACTGTAATATCACTCATTAGCTTCGCCCTCCTCTGCGTAATCAATCCTGCTTACTGATACCTCATAAGCAACCCTTGCCTCAATCTCATTGCCACTTATCTTCTTAGTGTACTCACGGCTCTGGAATCTTCCCTGAATCTGGATGTGTTCTCCAACTTCAAGTCCACCCGCAAATCTCGCATTTCTTCCCCATGCTATACATGGTATGTAATCTGATTTGCCATATGGTCTGTTTACTGCTACCAAGATATCTGCAATCTCTCTGCCCTTTGGAGTACATCTGTATACAGGCGGTTTGCAGATATGAGCGTCAAGTATAACTGTATTAATATTTTCCTCAAATGGTAGTTCTGTTGCGTCCTGTGCCAGTATTTCAAGCTCTCTTACAAATACAGATAAAATCAGCTTGCTCTTCACATCATCAATATGCCTGTTGAAGCTCCTTATCTGTCCGGCTACATATACAACCTGTCCCACCTTAATTTTTGTGATATCAGTAAGTCTTTCCGATATAATTACCGGTAATGTATCCTTGTTGCCGCTTGTTCTTGAACACTTGAGCATGAATACATAAAACCCCTCGCCAAGTACTTCATGTGAATATTCTGGTTTTCTCTCAATCACTCCTACTAATGTGATATTGTTGTTATTAATTACATTTTCCATTTCTTTCTCTCCTTACTTCAATATGTAACTTCCTATTGGTACTTTATCCATTCTTTCAATCAAATGGATTTTGCAGCTGAAAGAATGGAATTTTCTAAAATCCTTTTCTCTCATGGCTCTCTGCCTGTTTCTATTCAACTTAATGATTCTTTTTATGCTACTCATTGGCACTCTCCTCTCTGGTTCTGTAATACATTGTTGTAAGAAATCCTTTTGTTGTTAAGCAATCGTAATTTTTCCATACCTCAAGGCTATGATTTGCTGTCTTAACAGCATTTCTTACTGCACTTCCAATAGAATCCTTACTTTTGCCGTATTTCTCGGCAACTTTCTTAATCTCGCCATCTATTGCTAATGCAGAATCAAGATTGCTCATAATATCAACGATGTATGCATAACCTTTTCTGTTAGAAAGAATACCTAAGTTGAATAATTCTTCTCTTATTCTTTTCTCCATAAACAAACTCCTTATCTGTAACAAAAGTACATGTTCTGCACTTTCTTATAAACGCCGCTACCTTGTTTAAATTCAGCTTGATACAACACATTGCTAGGTATGTCATATCCGCTTATTAATAATTCTTCTGCTATTCTCCAACACCTTTCTGTTGGTTCTTTATAGAATCCACTGTTCATAAGCTCTATACATTGATATTGCCCTGACTGATAGATAACTTCTTCAATGCTGTTAGGGAAATACTCACTTTGTACTCGGTTCAAAACAACGGCTCCTGCAAGATATAGCATTTCATCGTCGTTACATGTCGCTCCGCATTCGCCCATCAGTAAATGTGCCATGAGCGACAGCTCATATTCATCAACACTTATCTCTCCAGTTTCAACCTTATAATCAACATGTGAGTTGTAGCATTCACTTAACACTGCACTCTGCTGATTAATCTTAGCTTGCGGTTGTACCGGTCTTAGAATCAACGCTATAAGGCTGATTCCTGCCAATGTTGCGGATATGTTAATTATCTTTTCTTTCATATTCTTTTATCCTTTTCATTAGGCACAATGGCGGTTCGTAAGAATCAATGAACTCATGCACATCTGCTAAATCATCACGCTTAATGCAACTAAAACGACACCCGACTTCGCGTTCTACCTGCGCATATATATCCATGCAGACTTCATTGATTAAGCCTTTGTCACTTATGCCGCCTGTAACAGCAATAACTCTCTTGCTTTCATGTTTTGTAATGCCCTGTATTTCATCAAAAGTTAATGAATCATCAAATGGAAACACTGTTATCTCCTTTCAAGAACTTATTAACAAAGTAAACCTGTCCTTTGCCTGTTACCTTTGGCGTGCGTGTAATTCTTACGCTTCCATCTGGATTAACAAGGTTGCTTTCCTTGATTTCAAATAGCCCCTGCTCAATGTACCTCTGCGTCGGCATATTGTAAGAACTGCCACTCTTAATCAGATAGCCCTTATCTCTTAACCATACAAATAATCGCTTCTGCCCGATTTGCACACCATTCTGACAAATCAACTTTGCTAAATCTCCAACAAGGATTGATGTATGGCTTGTTGCTACTGCGTCCGCAAAAATCTCTTTAGGTTTCATCTGTTCAATTCTTGCCTGCTTCTGTTCGATTATCTTATCTCTTTCAGCTATCTTGTTATTGGCTACAAGAAGTGCCTTTGCCATGAGTTCTTCATCAGACATTGTTTCCTGCCCTGCTATGTAGCCGCCGTTCTTTCTGATTGATGGAAGGACTTCTGATGTAACCCAGTGTTTAAATCTGTGTAATTTCTCTATTCTTTCATTTATAAGGGCGTCATTTTGTGACACACCCTTCGCTTTTTGTGGCTGCATTTGAAAAAGTAGAGAATATAAACCGCTTTCATTGATAACCACCATATTCTGCTTTCCGCCTGGGGTATCAATTTGTGACACACCCTTGTCAGATTCATCAATGTTTGAAAGACTTCTTCTGTAGTTCGTGTCTCCAAACGCTCCACAAACATCTTTTCCAACAAACCACGGCAAATCATTCACAACCACTGCTCTGACATTGCCGAATTCCTTGTTATTAAATATCTGTAAGTCGTTCATAGGTTTGCACCTCCTGTAACAAAATTCTTCAATCCTTGAAAAAATGCTTCTGCCTTTAATTCCATTTTTCCTGAATCATCTTTGTATGCAACAACAGCTTTGGCGCTATTCAGCACATCATCAAATCTGCAATCAAACAGCTCACTTCCCTGCTTCCTTTTGCTTTTAAAGTGTTCATGCAATTTCTTTTCGTTTTCGACATAATTCGTATGTGGAATACTTATAGCAACTTTCCCTATTTCCCATTCCCCATAATTAACAGCATTTCTCTTTAATGCCATTAACCTTTGATATGGATTTTTTGTACTTCCAATCTTTACAAATTTGCCGTATTCCAAAATATAAAAGAAACCTGTATATTTATCCTTGTTTCTTTTCTCGATTTCTTTTATTTTTCCAAACTCTGAATTGCTAAAAATCTGTAAATTATCCATATAACTCCTTTCTGCATTTTTGTGATATAATCCTCTTATCTTTTATATAGAAAAGAGGTGGGATTGTGAAAAATTTTGAAGATTTCAAAGCTTTTGTAAGCTCTAATAGCAATGAAATTCATTCTTCAATTCATCAGAAAGTAATGTCTGCTACTGAAAAACAAAACTTTGCTGACATTGCTGAAGAACACGAGTTTATTCGTCGTGCGTGGGTTGAAATTGGTATTATGGAAATGTTGGAACATTACCATAACTGGCTCAATCAAGATTAAAAGCTGATTTGCCAACTTCACTCTGATACTCTTTATCTTCCTTGCTTGCAAGTTTCTTCAATGACCGGTTGATTTCTTCAAGCAAGGAGTTTCTTTTCTTTTCAATCTGGATTAATTCTTTCAATTCTCTTTCCATTCTTACTCCTTTCCTTCTGTCTTTTCGCTCTCTCTTACCATTGCCATTCCCTCGGCAACGCCAAGAATGTAATTTTTCTTGCTATCATCAAGTTTCGGTATTGTATCGGATAACTTCTTGATGATTTCCTTTTCCTTTTCACTCATTCAATTCACTTCCTTTCTGTGATATAATTTCCTTATTAAATAATAAGGAGGTGATTCAAATGTTCGTTAAAATCAAGGTTTCTTGTCCTTGCCATTGCACATACACTGTAAATGAAGACATTAATTCCGATAAAATCATTTGCCCTAACTGCGGAAAAGAATATCCATATTCAGATAAAATGATTGCAATGCTTAAACTTGCAAAAGAAATCCCAGACGGAGATTTCCTTTTAAACGAACACTCTGTTGAGGTTATTTCTCTTTCGGAATACATGAACAGCCGTCAATAACCAATTTCATATATTCTAAAAAACCTTTAGCAACTGTAGCAGTCAGATTATATTCAGCCACTAAGTTTTTAACTTCTTTTTCTAAATCTGAAGCTTTCTGACTGTTGCAACGCTGATATTCCGCATAAGCCTTGCCTGCATATGTGCTTTCGAGTTCATCAAGTACATATACCTGTCTCATTGTTCTCACTTCCTTTCTATTTGACTTTGTGTGATTATAATATCATACTCAGTAATACCTGTCAACATATTTTAGCGAAAAAAGTTTGACATTGTGTGACTTTAATGTTATTGTATATATGCAAGGAGGTGAGAAGTGTGAACGAGCGGATAAAAACCTTGCGAAAAGAATTAAAAATGTCGCAAGATGTATTTGCTGAAAAGCTAGGGCTTACCAAAAACTACATTTCGTTAGTTGAAAACGGCAATAGAAATCTTTCAGAACAATCAATTAAAGTTTTATGTTCTATTCTTAATGTAAATGAAGAATGGCTGCGAACCGGAAACGGAAAAATGTTTAAATCTCGTACAAGAGAACAAGAGATTGGTGCTTTTGTTAATGAAGTTATGGAATTAAACGATGACAGCTTTGAAAAGAAGCTTGTTGGTGCATTAGCAAGGCTTGAACCTAAAGATTGGGAATGTCTGGAAGCTATCGCAAAGAAATTACTAGACGAGAAGTAAAAAAGAGAGGGTTATCCCCTCTCTTTTGTCATGTTACAGATAAATCTATATATTTGATGTAGTATCCATAAATCATCCGTTTTATTGATTAGTTCAATTATCTTCTGCTTATATTCCTCATTCTCCATATATCCCCCTTATTGCACGATATAACACTGGTAGCGATAGTGTTATTATAGAACATCTGTTCTTTTATGTCAACCTACCCCAGTAGATTAACAGTTTTCAGCGGTGACACTGCCAACGCCAATCAAACAGTGCCACCTAGCCGAAACTTGAAGATTTCGTCCGAACTCTCTCGGACAATTATTATTATAAATACTTATAATATAAAAATCAACTTAAAGATATCGCAAGTTTTGACAGCATTCGACAAATTATGTATATTATGATATGATTAGTAAAATTAAATTTAAGGGGGATTTGCCTATGAAAGAGAAGCAAAAAATAAGCAAGTCAAGTATAGTTATTGCAATGATTTTTCTTGTTATCATTGTTGCAACACTGCTTGCTCATCTAGGAGTGTTTAATGGATATAAATACTCTAAGAACGATAGAGAAATGATAAGTAGTGCAATTCAGATTATTGATGATTTTGAAAATGGAACTTTAAGTGCAAAAGAAGCAAGCACTAAAATGGAGAATTTAACAAATTTAGTAGAAAAACAAGCTGATGATAAAACACTTTCTGTCGCTTTTTCAAGCGCTGAAATATCACTTTCACTTTCAGATAATAAGCTAGTATCGTCAGATTCTCAATCTAAATGGCTTGAAAATGTAAAAGAACGCCGAGAATCGTTTAAAAAAATGTTAAAAGAAAGAAAATAAAGGAGTTTACCTATGATAAAGAGAATTGTAAGCATTATGCTTGTTATGTGCTTATTGAGCCTTGTAGCGTGTCAGAATGGCACTTCTGATAATAATGTTGAAAGTACCAGTGAAGTCCAGACAGAACAAGAAACATTATTGTCAAGAGACAAGAGTGTATACCCTGATGATATAACTGTTGAAATGCTCAAGCGTACGCCTAATAAATATATTGATAAAGAATTTAAGTTGACAGGCAATATTGTAGCAGAATTAAAATATGCTGGGGAAGTCGAAGATAAAGACGGAAATACGCATGCTGGTGAAGAATCCAGTGAATATATTGCTTGCTATTATTTAGCTGTTGATGGCAATAATGACGATACTGTTGTTTTGACATATTATAGAGATGATTTAGATTATAATTTGCTTGTTGGCGATAATGTGACAATGTATGGAACACTTCTTGAGGGCGGAATGGAATTTAAGAAAACAAACGGAACAATAACAACCATTCCTGCTGTTATAGCTGTTATGATAGATTTGAATAATTAAAATATTACCGGGAGCATTGCACTCCCGGTATTTTTATTAAGGTTAGACTAATTCACAATCAGCTACATTGACCGCTGCGAATAATTCTCCGTCATGTACAAGTACAGCTCTGTCTCCACTTCTTTCTGATACTGTATACTCATCAAACCAAGCCTTAATAGGTGTGCCATCATAATCAGTATCGCCGACAAATCTCACTGTGCTACCCTCTTCAATGCCTTCACTGAATGGGATATCTGTAGGCGTATTATCAGAGCTTGCACCGCCGACAAATTCAAGATTAGCAATATTGACAGCGGCTGTGATTGTTGTACCGATGCCTATAACAATTCTGTCTCCATCCTCTTCAATTACATCATATTCATCATAATATACCGCAAATCTTGCACCGTCATAATCAATGTTATTAAGCACTCTGACTTTCTTACCGTCACCACGACTTACTGTATCTGTGTTGACATCATTGTCATTGTCATAAATACACTTAACAAGGCTGATGTTATCCTCGTCAATAGCAGCAGTAGTTACGCCATCAACCCCGATAACAACTCTTCTGCCACTAGCTGATAAGACGCTGTACTCATCATAGTAAGTTCTGAATGGCTCGCCATTATCGTACTGGATAGCGTTAATAACCTTAACTGTATCGCCTTTATGATACTTAGTATCTGGCACTGGCTCATAGTCTGGCACTGTGATGTCTTCAACTACATGGTCTGTGCAATAATCAGTGTAACAATAGTTCTGGTCTACTGTCTGTCCGTTAATCTGTGTGTCTCTAAGATAATTAACACTTCCGCCAAACTGCCACATATCATAATCAACGGCAATTCTAGGTTCTGCATCTGAATACTTTGCTACCCAAACGGCATAACCAGCTTCTTTTACTCTTGAGATGTCTACATAATTGTTAATGCAGTTCTCATATGAGTATAAGCCGACATTCTTATATCCTGCATTTCTCATTTCATCAAGGAATGCCATAATAATGTCTGTAAGGTCGTTGCCGGTAACCATGCCTGCTTCAACATCATAGAATACTGGGTAGCAGAATGATTTACCTGCTAAAAGCTGTGCAAAATATCTAGCTTCATTTACAGCTTCATCATTACTTAATGCGTTACCAAAGAAATAGGCTCCTTTGTGGATTTCTGCACTTTCCAACTTGTTATAGCTGTTCTCAAACTCTCTATCTTCGTATAAGCCATCATCAGCACCGCCTGCCTTGATAATGGCAAAGTCTACACCCTCATTATTCTTTGCACCTTTGAAATCAAAGTCTCCCTGCCACCTTGATGTGTCAATTCCGAATAACTTACTCATAAATTACCTCCTAAAAAACAAAAGCATGGGTTAATTCCCATGCTTTTAAAATAATTATCTAATTTAACCATGTGCCTGAACCCCAGTCCCATGTAGCAACTACTGTATCATCTACAAATATATTTAACTGGCTTCCATTCCAATCAAATGTTACAGGGTTGCTAGCATACATTGCAGGATGCTTTATTCTTCCATCATGAGTTAAACTTATATCACTTGGATCTTGGATTTTTATAGTTGTTCCTTCCGAACTCATTTCCATAACATTTGTAACTTTGATTGAACCAGTCTCAATATAATCCGTATGAAAATTTCCTACATGGAGTGAACTTATATTAGCGGCATAATTACTTTTTGAACTGAACGAACTTTCGTCTTCCACTACCGTTAAATTTTTTAACAAAGCTTGTAATGCGTTGATTCCTATTGTTTTGACAGTATCAATACCTATATAAGTCTCTCTTAGAGTTCCCCACATATCTGTACCTGATAGCAAAATGCATTTTTGAGCATTCTGCGGTTTTATTTCGAATGTAACTTTTGATTTTTTTGCATATTTCCACTTTTCAAAAGTTTCTTTCGTGTCATATCCGAGCATATATCTTTTTGCTTGTACCATATCAAATAGGTCAATAACATCATCGGAGTTAAAATCGTACAGTTCTTTCTTTAACATATCAGTAGTTTCATTTAACACGGCTTTTTTAATGACATTCATCTCGTTATAGCTGGGTGGTAAATAGGTTTCTGTGTTACTCACTAGCTCAAACTTTCCTGTAGATGTAATATTTAAAGAGCTACCGCCAGAAATGCTTAGTCCGCCTTTTGCGTTTAGTATAATATTGTCAGCAATCGCTTCAATAGCAGATTTCAGTTCGCCAGTAGTTGGGTCTTTTTTGATGTATAACTCTAAACTTGCTGACGTAGCATAGTCTTTTAGGCTGTCTTTGGTTGCATATGTTGCTGACACATCAGCTCTAATGCTGTTGCTTTCGGCTGTTACTGCTTGCGTAATGGCATTATTCATAAAGGTTGTTTTGGTGTAGTTTTCAGACAAGTTGTCCTCTATATTCTGGCACCAATCTTGAGCGTCACTAGCTTTCGTATTAACTTCATCAATTGTGTCTGACAACTTTCCTTGTTCTGTATATAAACCGGATATTGACAGGCTGTTAGAATCGGCGGTCTGCTTGATTGTATTAACAGTATTTGTCAATGTTTCAACTGTACTGCCATCAGCCTTGGTGTTTAATGTTTCTGTCAATTTAGTTATTGTTGAACTGTTCCCATCAACCGCTTGCTTAACCTCGTTAAATGTCTTAGTATCAACCTTGCTACCCATGTCAGTTTCAAGAGTAGTTGTTCGCGTTTTAAGGCTTGATAATTCACTGTCTGTATCAGTTTTCCATGAACTGATTTCAACATCAAACTTCTTAATACCGGTAATCTCGCCATTGATGTTAATGATGTCCTGTAATGCCTTAGTAACATCGCTGTCCTTAATTAATACCCACTCATAGTTAGGTGCTTCTAATGTACCTGTATCAGCAAATCTGTATGAATATCCATCTGCACTTGAAGCCGGATTAACCACATAACAGATATCACCTATATGCTTCTTTCTCGTGGCATCGTCTGCCCAATTAACAGCCGGTTCATTATTAAGTGTAGGTATTTCTGTTTTAGTGAATGTCTCAATATTTCCGTCAATTTGACCTTGCAGCTCTTCTTGCACCTTGTCTAAATATTCTTTTGTTGGTACTTTTTCAGCTAATTTATCCAGAGACAAAGAACCTGTTCCTATGCGTTTTCCATTAATTGTGCCTACTGTAATATTATCAGCATTAAGGTTAGTAACTATTATCTTGCTTGCGTCAATAGTACCGGCTGTCAGCTTATTAGCGGACAGACTCTGTACCTTTTCGTTGGTTACTGCACCATCTTTAATGATAGAAGTTCCTACAACTTGAGCTGTTACGTTTGCGAAATCAATTTTAGCATAGGCTAAATCGGCTTTATCAACTGTCAAAGAGTTAGCCTTAAGGTTTGTAATCTCTGCATTAACAGCTTTAAGGTTTTCAATATTTGCATTAATAATGTCTGCATATGTTGCATCTAACTTATTTGTTTTAAGATTTTCAATGCTTGCGTTAGTTGCGTTAAGATTAGTTATTGTTGCATAAGTGATCTTGGCCGTATCTACATCTAACTTGTTAATCAATGCCTTATTAACAGTTATCAAGTCAGCATAGTACCGTTCCATTTGCTTGGTTACCGGTCCGGAAGCTACACTTGTATTCTCTGTATCAGATTGACCTATAGATGTAACTGTATCCATCAAACCGCCGTCACATTCGTGCGTAATCTGCATTATAGGCACTTTGTAATCAACGTCACCCTTGCTGACAGTTATAATGTCACCAACTTCTAGTCGGTAATCACCGACAAACTTAACTGTAAGCGGTCTAAATGTAAAACCACCTATCTTTTTATAGACTTCGTCAAGAATTGCCTGCGTCATAAACGGATTGGCAAAACTAAGTCCTGTCGCTCCGTCACCAGAAGTAATCTGACTTTGTTCTGTAGAACCGCTTTTGGTATTATTGCAAGTCAGCTTCTGTATAATAAAATCTTTACTCGTTGTGAATGTAACACCCTGCTGATAATACTTATGTCCGTCAAGTACATAACCGCTATCCTTATACCACCTTAATTCAAGGTTTCCATCAGAATTAATTACCGCATTACAGCCTTGTAGCATAGCCATATAGCCGATAATTTCTCTATAAGTGTAACCTTGTGGTTTGTCGCTGATAGTATGCGCTGAGACTATGTTTGTTACTAAAGATATACCTAACTTGCCACATATCTCATTAAGAATAGCTTTATCTGTGCTAGGAAATGCCATATCCGAGAAGTAAGGCATGTCAGCCTTATACATTCTGTCGTATGCTTCGTAGCTTGTGTATTCTCCGTCACTTGTCTGCTTAGTAACTGTAAATATTCCCAACTTAATATAGTTAATTTCTTTGCCAACCTTAACGCCCTCGAATATGGTAATTTCCTTATTTTCAAGGCTTACTGTTGGCATATAAATAGAAAAGGTAACACTGCTTGCACAAGTGTTACCTATCGTAATTTCGTTATTGGGATTTATTATGTTTTGAAACTTGAAATTGTTGAGTGTTTCTATATGTTCTTTTCCTTCAACAACATACTTAGAATAGTATCTTGCACTATTTCCCTTAACAATTTCCGTCATAGCTGTGTCTAATATCTTCATTCTACACCGCCTTTATTGATTAATTAATGGCTTATCATAAATTCAATTGAGTATAATTTAGCTGGTGTAATTTCTTCGCATTTATCGAATGCGTCCATAGGAAGCATTGTCATGTCAGGCACTTCAATCTCTTGCTCATTGATTTCCTGCAATTCTTCCTGTAACTTCTTTAAGTTCTCTGATGTAACCTGATACTGATTGTCGTTGATAACTGGATTGCCGTTGTCGTCCTTATCTGCATACTTGACCTTAGTATCTTCTATGGTCTGTAATGTTGCCTTGTACAGTTCTTCCAATGCCTTAATATTGCACATAACAGCCATAGCAATTCTGCCTGTAGTCTTGTCGTGCGATATGTTGCTTAAGCTCTGGAATCTGTCTATTAACTCACTCGTTTTAAGTTTCATGTGGAACTCTCCTTTATTTCTGAATTAAGCTTAATTTTGATCCGACTATAAGTCCGTCCTCATTCTTTGCCCTTGTGAGATACGGATATGTCACATCTCCTGTGTATATTGTCATTTCCTTTTGTGTACCACCTAAGAATAAGACTTGTGCCGTTGGGAATGGGTTATCTACGTCGCTTACTACATTATCAAGCAATAGTGCCTGCTCGCCTGTTAGCGGCGGTAATTGAAGCTCTACTTTGTCTTTGATATCCACGATTGTACCTACCATTTCTCCATAATCGTTTCTTCCTGTATTCTTAGACCATATCTTATTTCTGCTGTATGTGTAGCCGTTATATGCTACTGGGAATCTAACCCCCTCAATCACAACTGCGTCAATCAATCAAACCACCCCTTTCAAGGCATTAAAAAAGGAATGCACCATTTCTGATACATTCCTTAATATTTCTATTGCGTTAATTCAATTAGTGTTATATAATATTTGTACTGCTTGTTTAAGTGGTATTGTAACTTTTGGCTGTCAGTTGTCGGGCTGGCAGCCCCTTTTTATTTATTAAATATTGAATGCTGGCTGTCCTGTCATGGCTGTATACTGATTGGCATATCTCTGTGTTGTTCTGAACACTTCCTGTCCGTCAATCTGTACAACAATGTTTCCGTTTTGCTGACCTATATTTGTATTAGCAAATACTTCTGACATGCCCTCAATAACAGCTTGCTTAATGCCATCTGTTATCTGCTCGTTGTTTGCAACCGCTGTCTTACCATTACTGAATTTACCAACAAGCTCATTATGATTTGCATAGAACAATCCATCTTCCCCATCTGGGAATCCACCCACTGCATACGATTTAGGAGTTATTCTAATATGAAAAGCGCTACTTGATAAATTTCCGCTATTGTCAAAAACATCTCCACTAAAATTAGAAGCAAAACTGCTTGACAAACTATTTTTGATTCTCCAAGAGTTACTGTCTATTGTATCGGCTAATGCGTTCATAAGTTCTGTTCCTGTTTCTTCACCTATTCCGCCAGCATCAACCCTGTCAATAATATTCTGGTATGCCCTTTGTGCTGCGTATGGTATATCGCTGATGTTGCTGCTAAATCTACTGCTTAAATCAGATCCTGCATTTGCGCCTATGTTTCCAAACTTTGAAAAAGTACTGCTTGTGTCAGAATCAATAATACCAAGTTTTGATTGTACTTCGTTTTTAGCTTGTTCATACGCATTTGTGATAGCCTGCTGCGTATCTTGCGAAGTTCCAACAGCGGTATTTTTTAATTCATTCCAACAAAACTGCATATCATCCGTAGCTTGCTGAACTGTTCCCCTAGCTTCATTAACCTTATCTTGATTGGCTTCAACTTCTTTGTTGAGTTGTTCAATTTCTCTTGTTACGCTCGCATAAGCTGTAGCTTCATCTGGCGTCATTTCGACAACCTGTAAAGCACCGTTATATGTCAGTTTATTAAGTTCCTCTTGTTTCTGTCTCAACTTCTCTTTGCTGTCGTTGAGAGCATCTTCCATTTTCTTTAATTCCTTCTTCTCTTTATATTCATCTTTAATCAATTGAATATAATCTTCCCTTAACGCTTCCAAGCGGTACTCTTCCTGCTTTTTGTCAATCAGTTTTTCAATCTCTTCTCTAGTTCCCTTGTATGCGCCAGTTTCTGTGTCAATAACTCCACTTAATTCCGGTACTTTTTCAACTAATTCCTGTGCAATATCCTTGAGTAATTTCTGTTGTTCAGTTGTTAAGCCTGTTTGATTTGCCAGTTCAAAGTATTTTGTTTTAAGAGCTTCGATTTCATCAGCTGTTGTATTATTTTCCCATGATTCTTCTATTGAAGCAATTGATTGTTGTATTTCACTTGTGGTTTTGCCAACCTCTTCTCTAATAACTCCATATCCAGATAAATAATCTGGAATTTCGTCTTGGATTTTAATAAATCCTTTGATTGCACCTGTTACACCAACTATTGCCGCCATAGCCAAGCCTGCCGGTCCAAAAGCTGTGTATAATCCTGCTGCACCGATAGCTGCACCACTTGCTATTTTAGCAATTGAAGCAACGAGGTTGTCGCTTCCTTTAGCTATATCGGTAAAACCACTCTCGATAAGTTTAAATTCTCCAAAAGCTGATACTCCGCCAAGTAATGCTTTTTGGAACAATGACATATTATTTCTAACTTTAGTTATTCCGTTATTGAATACATTAAACGCCCCTTTATCTTTAACGATTTTCCTAAAATCTTGGAAATCCAATGTTGCCTGGGCAATTTTAGGGTGCATAAATGTTAATGCCGAGGCTGCCGCCGCGCTGCCGTTTTTTGCTGCTTTCATTGCTCTGGCTGTATCTTCTGCCATTATACTTAATGAGTTTAGCTTGTTATATGTTTTAGTAAGGCTTGCTATTACGCTTGAAGCGCCTATCGCCTTAAGCACTTTAGGAACTGCTACGAGCGATATAAGTAGTGTTTCTATTGGTGCTTTAGATAATAAGCCTAAGTATAACTCAATAGCGCCTTTTAAACCTTGTACAATAACTTTTCCTGCTGCATTAAATACCTTAGTCCAATCAATTCCTGCAAGGAAATCACCCATCTTTTGACCGATTGTAAACCAAGGAACTTTATCAATGGCATCTGCAAACCAGTTAAGTATTCCTGCCACAAGGTTAGATGTATCTTGTCCTGCTGCATAAAAATCCCCAATTGCAAAGTCTTTAAATATCTTCTTAACAGGTTCAAGTGCTTTCTCTATCTTATCAGCCCAAGCAACAGCGGAATTTTCCATATTGGTAAATGCTTTATTCCATGCCGCTTCATAATCAGCCGCCGCCTTAGCGATATCATCTGTCAAATCAATAGTGCTACCGCCGCCACCGCTTGAGCCTTTGCTTGAGCTTGTATCGTCCTGTAATTTATTTATTTCATCAAATCCCATAAGGGATAATGTAGCTTTCTTAGCTGAATCAGCTACATCTTGGTAGCCGTCTGAAATATCTTCTAAGCCGTCTGATGTGTCTTTATATCCGCTTTGTCCGAAACTCTCAAAGTCAATCTTAACCCCCATTAAAGAAGCAAGATTGACTAATAATCTTTTGATTGCAATAGCTACTCCGTTTACTACCGGCATAACCTTTGAAAGAATTGGTATGAATAGCTGTCCTGCTACCATTCCTACCTCTTTCATATTGTTACTGAACTGGCGTAACATATTACTTGGGGAGTTGATTGTCAAATTTGTTATCGTATAGGCTCTTTATCCTATACTTCTTATAGTTTCCTATAAGTTCAGAGTACATTATCACCCACATCATTATGTTTGGTTTGGTGGTAGCCACTTCCACCTCATACTGTCCTATATACAGTAGTGTCGGACACTCTTGGGAATATTATATTTATTCAATTCCTACTCGTTACGATACTCAATAGCCTGTTCGTAATCTATTGAGTTATCTCGGTATTAGCATAGTTTTCAGCTTTAATCCAATAAAATCCTCTGCATTTATTTCCTGTCTTGATAGCCTTGTGAATCTGTTTATGCACTTTTTCGGGTTCATTCATATATCTAGCCGCTTCTGTGCAATTATTAAAGTGGTTCACGATTTTTCTATCATTATCAAGTCGGTAAATGCCCTTCCCCTCTCTTATACCATTATACTTATAATCTTTGTCTGGATTGTATTCATCAGCATATATCCATACATAATTGTTTGCCGTTCCATATTTACCACTTAGGCAAAAAGATATGCTTGTTCTTGATGTTGATGTTTCTTGACTTGCTTGTGTTAATGAATCAAAAATATTAAGAACAAACCCCTCTTTGTCAAGTTGCATTACAGCACGCTTCCTTGCACTTGCTTTCTTTGAGTAAGAAGCAATCTTTTTAGGAATGTTTTTACTAACTTTATAACGCCACATATATTCACCTGAACGGTTTACTATGCCTTTTGCACAATTGGATATATCATGTCTTTGTAAACCTGTTACAACGCTTGCGTGTGATGAGCTTATATACTCGTCAATGTAATTCCCATTAAGGTCATATTGAAGAACAGGCTTTGAATTCCAAGATATTCCACCCTCGCCACCAAGTGTGATATTGTATCCGTTTGAGTTTGGGAATGATATACAAGAATTGCACTTCTTAATCCATTGTATTTCTTTTTCTCTGATTTCAGAATCATTATCTGCTTTATCAACTATTTCCCATTCAAAGTTATTAACACCATATTTCTTTAATGCGTTATGAAAAGGCAAGCCATTGTTTATATCGCCAATGTGCTGTTTCTTTCTTTTTTCAAGATTATAAGTTTTTCCAATGTATATTTTACCATTGATTTTATTAGTTACTTTGTATATAATATAAGATTTATTCATACTTATATTATATCACATATTGCTTGTTTTGAAAACTTTAGCCTTCACCGATTTTGCCCGATTGTCATAAGATATTTCTATTCTTATGCAACACTTGGAAGATAAGCTATATCATTAACTTTCTTCCGTCTATTAGCTAAATCACCCCAAGATACTTTACTTTGGTCTAATATTGCTAACACTCTTAACTGTTGTTTTTCCATCTGTGTCATTTCTGATACAGACTTAGAAATGCCTAAGTTATAGGCATATGTCGCTAGTGTAGCATTAGTAATATCAATACCATACTTATACAACGCCCTTGATTGACCGATTAAGCCGCTTTGTAAGTTCTGTGCTACTGTTGAATAGTCCACATTAAAAAGTGAGCTTATATCGCCTGCAAGCATTGTCATTGACTTTGTTATTGCTGTTGTTGCTTCGCCTGTCTGCCCTAATGAGTTAGTGACAGAAGCTAATTGTGAAGCGTACTGTGTTATCTCTTGTATGTTAAGTCCTAAGTTCTTTGCTCCACTTTCTTCAAGTAAACCACCTTGAACATTGACTTTTAAGCCAGATAGTTTTCCAAGAGTATCATTTACTCTGCTTTGGAAGCTCTCTGCATATGCTGTTGCGTTATCATATCCGTACTTTTCGTAATCTTTATCCCACTCTGAACCAATTTTACCAAACGCAACCGCTTGATAGTTGAACGCTTCAATGTAATCTGTTGTTGATTTGATGGCTTCTATAAGTTTTTTGCTGCCACGAATTACCATAAAATAAGTGGCATAAAACTTGCCTATTGCACTTGCTAAGTTCCAACTGCTCTTGGTTGCTGTCCTAGTACTTGCAGAAACGCCGTACAACGTCTTTTGAAGTGAGTTTGAAGAAGTACCCACCTTGCTACCTTGACTTGCAAGATTAGCCAATGCGTTAGTCATTTGAATAACATTTTGACTTACTGTTGGCGCTCTTGATAGCGTTGTCATTAAGCCATTTAAAGCATTGCCTAGCTTTGGAATGTTTACAACGGCGTTTTCTATACTCTTACTGCCTAGCTTGCCTAGTGACTTTGCAAATTCTGTGACCTGTGTTGCATTTTGCGGAATAGCTGATATGCTTGCAACTGCCTTTGTGACAGCTTGAAGTGATGTAGCTGTGTTAGTTAGTGCAGCTGAATCAACAGAACCTATCTTTGTGATGTTCTTAGCAAGTCTTGTAAAATCTGCTGTTCCTGCGTTCATATTCTGCATAGCAGAACCTAACTGACTAACACCACTCGCAAGACCGCTTAGTGATGAACCATTCACAGTCGCAAGTGATGTTGACAGCCTTGTAAGCTGATTTATCAGTTTATCGACAGAATTAATAGCTTTAGTGGCAGTACCGGTAATTTTGACTTCTAACGAATCTAATTCCACGCTTTAACCCCCTTTATAGGATTGTTGGCGGTAGTCCTCTCTTTTCAGCTCGTGCCGCCCATTTCTGTTCATTGAGTAACATTCGCTGTAACTCTTTATCGTAGGTATCTTCTTCGCTTTCTTCCGTTTTTTCTGATAAAATAGCCTGCTTCGGATATTCAATGTGTGTATCTTTGCTAAATGCCGCACCAATGCCACAAGAAATAGCCGGTATTGCATAGACAAAAAACCAGTTATACATTTCTGCATCTCGATTTTGTCTATCAATCTTTTTGCCTTTTGCGTATAGTAATAATTTTTTAGGTGTCATTTTTAGAAAGTCTGAATAACTAACGCCTAGTGAACTGGCTAAAACAAAGTATTCTTCCCATATTATTTTGTGGAAGTCTGCTTTTTCTTGTGGTCCTGTGGAACTACTGTCGGCTTCTTCTGCTCCTGTGTCGCTTCTTCCACATTGTTCGCCATTTCCTCTAACATCGTTGTTATCCCCGACAGCTCGAAAAAACCATCATCTTCCATCGCTTTCTTGATTTCTTCAAACAATGTTCTATATCCGTAACTCTTATCTGTCTTTCTTTTCTCTGTAATATATGCCCTAGTGAGTTCCTTTGCTTCATTCATAGTTACTGGGTTATTATCAATACAGCCTGCATAAATGGCTAAAATGCAAATCTCCGGCACATCTGCTGTCATATTTGCCAAGCCGTCAAAAGAAGCCTGTGCAACACTTTTATCTGTCTGTGCAAGTAAGTAAGAACCGTTAACAACAGAAAACATTTTCTGTACTATCTCTTTGCACTCTGCTGCGCCAAAAGAGAACTCAACTTTGTATTCTTTTCCGTTTACATTAATATTCATCATAATTTTTACCCTTCCCCACCCTATCGTCCATATAGGGAAAGGTGCGGATTTTACACCGCACCTACCTTTTAAAATAATTATTCTGTTACATCATCAAGATATGATGTGTAGTCGGCTGTTTTGGCGTTTGTGCCACCAATCGACACAGCCTTTGATTTAGTCGATTGGCTTATCATTCCCCCACCTTTGTTACTGTGAATGTGCCACCAGCAGCTTCGACAACTTGAAGCTTGTCTGTGCATTCTATAGGTGAAGTGTTAGGAACTGCTGTTACTGTCATTTCAAGTACCGAATCAGTACCAGAAACATCATTAGGTGTTGCTGTTACCTGTCCGACAAATGCGTACTTAGCAACCGCACCTAATCCGTCAGAGCCATATAACTGAATAATATCTAACTGCTTACCCTCTGCTTTGATTAAGTCCTGTAAATAAGCCTTTTCAAGATTTCCTGTGTAAGTCTTAGCGTCAGATGTTTTGATGCCCATTAAGAATGTCTGTGAATCATCTTCAAATGTTGTACTTTCAACTGTGTTAGGTGCTGATACTGGTGCTGAAATTGACTTAGCCGCAACCATTAACTTATATGAGCCTGCAAAACCATCTTCGCTATGCTCCTTGTAGATAACTCTAGCTTTATAACTTGTACTTGCCATTGCCTTGTCTACCTCCTAAAAATTTGCAAAAAAATAAGAGCATTTCTGCTCTTTGTTACAATAATCTGTCATTTGCCGCTATCATTCTTCTGAGTCTAGCGGTACTCTTATGTACTTTATTACTGATTGAGAACTCTGGCATTGCGTTGCCCTGAAATCTCATTGTCTTAAATGTATCTGTAATTACTGACATAACCTTGCGACAGTCAGACTTGCTTGTGTTAGTGGTAACATCTACTTGAAATGTTGCTAACAATGCGTTAATTGTCTGTCCGTCAAGCGTTTGTCCTTGTTCTACTGCTGGCAGTAAATGAATGTATACTGTTGGGAATACTGCTTGACCGCTGTTTTCCCCCTCATTGGTTATGACTATCTTTGGATATGTTTTTTTAAGTTGTGTTAGGGTTTTAGCCTTGACAAGTGCTGTGACTGTGTTTTCAAGGTCTATCGCCCAATCGTTTGCATTTGCCATTAACTAAACACCCTCCTTGCTACCTCAACATATTTCTGTATGATTTCCATATCAGCCTTATAAACAGGCATTTGCGCTTCTACGCCGTGTGTAAGAACCAAGTTTCCGTCATCGTCATAGTAACCCCACACTTTTTGTACGCCGTGATGTTCGCCGTATGAGCCTATAATCATACCATTAACAGCACCTTTGTCGTGTGGACTACTTCCAGCCGCTCCATTGTAGAATACGCCAGCTCCGAACTCTATAAACATAAGTTCTTTGCCCTCTACAATTAATTTTGCTTCAACATATTCTCCTGCGGATTTCATTTCAACATAACTGTGATGGCTTGTGTCTGAACCGCTACGAACACCTTTCTCATCATATGTATAGCTAGCTTTTGCCATATTTTCATCAATGACAGGTATTCCAACTTCTGCAAGTTCTTTGACAAGCTGTGAAGTTTTTTTGATAAGCCAGTTCTTATACTGTTGTAACTGTCTGATAGCTTCATTTACGGACTTTTCAGATAAGGATATATTAATTGTATGTCTTGCCATAATACACCTACTTTACAGCTGCTTTGAGCATATACTTAGTTGAATATAGTGCTGGCTTAATGCCTACAATCGTGAAATCTGCCGATGTTTCATCAACAAGACTGTCAGATGCGTATGTAGGTTTGCTATCAAGCCATATAAGGTCGCCTTTTTGAATAGGTAATGTATTCCTATCTGTCAGCAAAATAGCATCAAAATCAGCGGTATCAAAGCCGTATTCCTTGCTTTGTGCTTCTCCACCACTGAAAGCTATGTTTGCTTTAAAATCCACTGGCTCTGAAAAACCCGTTTTCTCTTCAAGGACTTTAGGTATCTTATTTCCCTCATCATCAAGATAAGGAATGAAGTTACCCTCTGTGTCGGTATATCCCTCATAAAGGATATTGCCGTCATCATCTTTTTCGTAAATAGTTACTGTCTGTCCTTGAAGTGAATACTTCATAGCCTGCTTATTAATGTCAAGCATATTACTTCACATCCTTGCCAAATCGCTTCCATAGTTCAGACAGCTTCTCCCAACCGTACATTGCTACAAAAGCAACAACAAATCCTGCCATAATCGCCGCAAGAATCATGTACCACAGTATTGTCATCTGAATATACTGCATATAAGCAACAAATGCCGCTACAGTAATACCGATTGACAAGACAAATACCACAATATCTGTAGGTACTTTATTGAATACTCCAATGCCCTTAATTACCTGTGTAATTACAGACACCATAAAAGCTAATGCCCCGACAATTGCTAATATGATTGTCATATTTGCAATCAATGTTTGCATAATATCCATTCTGCTATACCTCCTTATCTTCATTAAGTCGTGCTTCCAATCCGTCTATTCGGTGGTGTGCCGACTTTACACTTTCCTCAACTTTAATAATCCTGTTATCGTGAGAATTAAGTTCTTTTCTCATTTCTGTAACTTCATTCTTTATCTCTGTTGTATTGCTTGATATTGTGTCAAGTTTCATATTTATGCGTGTATTTTCTTTTACACGCTCTGTAAGTTCTGCATTGTCAGACTTTTTGTTGTTCTTAAGATTAAATCCCAACGTAAACAGTCCGAAAAAGACGGAAAAAGCAACTGAAATAATGCTTATAATTACTGCTGTTGGCATTGATATACCGCCTTTCATAATTAATAATGGCACACCGCCCACCACCCTTAATGTGTGCCGCCTGCTACCGTATTGGTAACGCACAATCTTCTATAAAACCTTAGCAAAAGGAAATACCCCAACAAATAAGCTGTCTCTATCTCTCCAAGTTCTGTTGACACCATTCTCATTGTAGCTTGCCATAAATGCTTCACCTGCTTGTGAATGGTCGTAGACAGCCAGATTAACAATAACGCTCTCAAATTTCTTCAAGTCCGCGGTTATCATTTCATCTGTGTAACTGTCGGGATAACACCTTTTTGCCTTTACATCTTCTGTAGCCTGTTTAATAAGTTGTTCGATTATTGGATTATCTTCTTTGTTATCGAACACCACCACATCAGATGTTGTTTCATCATCATTTGTGACTGTATCAATATGAAATTGTTTAAGTCTGATTTTAGCCTGTTCTAATGTGGTGTATTCCATAATTTCAGCTCCTATAATCCTAATTTCTCAATTAACAGTTCTTTAAGTTCTGCTCCTGTAAGCTCCATTGCGTTCTCGATGCCTTGTTCTAAGGCAAGTGTCTGTAAGTCCGCTGTTGGCATACGCTTAATAGCTGTCTTTGTGTAATCGTTTGTAGGTTGAACAGGAAACTTATCCTGTTCTTCCTCATACTTAAGCTCATCTCCATAAACAGCTTCCTGTCTTACATTATCTGCTGTTACTTCTTCGCTCTGCTTTGCGGCGTTGATTTTATGTCGTCTTAATAACATATAAACACCTCTTACTTTCCGAACTTAGCAAGAACAACCTTTGAATCGTTGCTTAAGACTGCTGTATAGTGTTCATCGCCAGAGATAACAGTTGTCTTTGCAAGAATATCTCTGTCTGATTCAATCTCAACGCTTCTCTTCATATAGATTGTAAGTGCGTTCTCTTCCTCTGATACACCATCTGCGCCTGTGTCCTCGTTAGGGTCTTCTGCTGATACGATAACAATAGGACAAGCGTAGAACTCTGTTGCAACAGCCTTTAACTTGCTACCTACCTTAATTTCCTTACCCTTTGGCTTAAGCGTATGTGCAAGTGCTGTGTCAAGGTGAACATTCGTTGCATCCTCGTTTGTTGTATCAGCCACAACATTGATTGTTCCTGTTGAATCATCAAGCTCATACTTAACTAACTTAACTTTCTTTGACTTAACAACCTGCGCTCCTGCAATAGAACCGATAGTTCCATTCATAATTACATTAAGTGGATACTTGTCATTGCTCTTGAAATCATCGTCATTAAGTAATGTAGCTTCCTGCGCTGGATTGATGAACAATATCTTTGTAAGTGATGAATCTGATTCATCATCAAATTTGCTATTAGCTGCTACAACTGCTGAATAGCTGATAGGTGCTGCTGTTCCATCGTAATCAATAGGTGCTGTGCAAAGTGCGTCATAGCTGTCATTATCAACCTTTGCAGCGATTGACATAGCAATCTGATTGATAGCTGTACCAAGTGGGTCGCCATAACCAGATAACACTGATTCGTCTGTAAGTTCTACTGCCTTACCTGCTTTCTTAACCTTTGCTTCTGTTGTAGATGTTGTAAGTACTGTTGTACCCATAGCAACACCTTCTGCTACATCTTCTGCGTCACCAATATAAGCATACTTTGGCACAACGATTGTGCTTCCTGGTCTGCCTACAAGTGTTGTATCAACTCTTGCAATAGGTGAGAACTTAATCTTCTTTGGCAACTTAGCTGATACCATATCAGCCATTACCTGTGGATCTACTAAATTTGCTAACTTAGTCTGTGGCATAGTTTATTTACCTCCGTTTTCTACTCTGTGAACTTCTTGTAAAGTTCTGGATTCTTATTTTTGAACTCCACTCTTTCGTGGTAATTCATCTTGTTGAACTGTTCCTGTGTTATCGTGCTTTCTTCTCCACCGCCCGCGTTAATAGCCGGTCTTGATTTAAGCCACTCTGCCTTAGCTTCTTTAACCTGTCTTTGCACTTCATTGGCAATTACAGTTGCTATAAGGCTATGGTCTGCGTCTGCAACTGCCTCAATCAAAGAATCAATATCCTTTCCATCGCCTATAACTTTCTGATAAGCATTGACAGCTTTCATATGATTAAGCTCTTTGCTCATGTTCTCGAACTTTTCAGCCTGCAACTTTTCAGCTTCCGCCTTCGCTTCTGCCTCCTGTTCTTCTGCTGTTTGCTTTGAGCGAAGTTCTTTCTTGTACTTAGCTGCTTCTGAACTGGCTTTATCAGAAGCGTTCTTATACTTCTCTTTTTCAGCTCTTTCACTAGCAAGCTGTGCCATAAGTTCTTCTACACTAGGTGCCTGTTCTTCGTTCTGTGGCTCATTATTAGTTGTTGGTTCTGTTGTTGTGTTAGTTACATCTGCCATAATTTCTTTACCTCTGCTTTCTGCGTTTTTTTGTTGTTCTCTCAACTTCTTGCGATATTTGTATTGCCCTTTCTCTAGGGCATATAAAAAGCCACAAGGTATTTCTACCCTGTGGCTCAATATCAATTTATTTATCTGTTCTGCTCTTATCTATAACTGGACTATTTTCTGTCTGGTCTGATAAGTCTTGCATTGTGCGGTCTTTGTTAGGCGATTGTTCGCCATCTCCGCCCTCTGCTTGATTCTGTGTGTCTTTGTTAATTATGCTGTCTTGATATGCCTTAACCATTTCTCCGCTTCTTGCTACAACATCGTTAGGGTCATCAAAAAATGGAATTGCATCAACTGTATCTTTAAGACTAAATCCGTGGCTTATCAATGTCGCCATAGCGTTAACCTTAGTTGACATTTCATAAGTTTTTTGTCGCTTAATGTTAGGCTTTACATCTCTTGCCCTTAATTTAAGTAATGGATTACTGCTATTAACATTGTTTGACAGCTTAATAGCCGCAAGAACAACTTTTATTTCTTCCATTTTACAGCCATCAGTAATTAATTGCTGTTTTGCCGCCGCTGTTTCAGCCTGTGACCAGCCTGTTGCATCTGACATTGCAACTCCTGTACTGCCACCGCTATTATCATTTCGTTGTGGAACATTGCATTTCTGCAAGATTATCTGTCGCCTTGATTGGATATTGTTAAGCATACCTGTGTAATCGTAATTAATTGCAAGTGGCTCAACTATTGGAGTTTTACCATCTGCTGATGTATAGGTCTGCATCCATTCTCCAGATTTTGGCTTTCTTACTTTTTCAGTGATATGTGGTGTTCCATCTTTATCAACTGTTGTTTCCTGTTCAACCGGGAAATCAACATCATTTGTGTGCCATACTGCCTGCGTGTTCTGTTCAACATCGTTAGTAAAGTCTGAAATAAGCAAGTTTAAGTTATCCATTTCAGATATTTGCCGTTCAAAACAGCCCATTCTATCAAATGACCTTGTGTATTCAATGATAGGAATTTTATGTAATGGGTTCTCTTCCCCACTTCTCTCTAAAAATCCCCATCTTGTTTTTCCTTTTTCTGGTCCGTTAGTGATTTTTATTCCATCCGTAACTTCATAGCGAATATCTTTTGTAAAACAGGTGTAATATCTTGTACCGCTATGTTTGTCTTTGATATAAGTGCCTGCAAGAATAACTCTCTTGTCACTATAAGCTGTTGACCTTACAACAAATGTTGTTCTTGGATCCAAAACATCGTATGTAAAATAGCTTTCCCCATCCTCATATTCCGTATTCACATCAACAAGGACATAGCCAACACCACCGATTTCGACATATCTTGCAAGTTCCTGTTGCTTCTGTCTTGCGTTCTGTGATTCGTAGCAACTATTTAATTCTGCTATAGCTTCTGTGAGGTTAGAATCCTCATTATCGCCGTTTTGAACTAGCGTTATAGGATTTCCCCACTTAAATCCTAAATTAAACTCTGTGACCTCGTTAGCCACATTATCACAGCACTCACAGTCAATGTCTGGTCTGTAAGTCTTTGGATTCTTCCTAACTATTGGCTGTATTCCTGCGTCATAATCAAGAAGAAACTGTATTCTGTTGGAATTAATATCATGTTCCAAAATTGCTTCACGCAAAATTGATATTATATTGTCAGGCGTTATTTCTTTTGCACCTGTATAAATAGCAATTCTTCCTGTTTGCATTATCTACACCTCTAATAAAATGTCATGCCGCTTGAACTTCTGCTTTGCGGTATTTCTTTAATCTGAAAATTATCATCATCGTTAGGCACATACCATATCCATTTGTGGCAATGCTTGCACGCTAATTTATGTGTTCTTGTGTCTTTGCTGTCTGCCTTAGTCAAAAACTTATGACAGTTCGGACACATAATTGACTTATCTTTATTCATATAAAAATTCATATTTTTACCTCATTGCATAACAAAAGCACCGCCGCAATTAAGCAACGGTGCTTCCGATAAGGATGTGTTTATGAAGAAACATCTTTGTGACTTCTTACAGATATACTATACCACGCTGGTAATGTGACATTCTATGACATCTTTTACAGATATTCACTTCCATATTTGTCTTCAAAGGCTTGTAGTGCTTTAGCATGTATTCTATGTACCTGTCGCCAACACCAGTCTGTTTCATTTGCAATTTTTTCAAATGTAAACTTTCTGACATATCTTAGAAACAATACTGTGTAATAATCTTCGTTGTTTATCTGTTCTATCTGCTCTATTATTTTATTTTTTACATCAATGTATTTGTCTATGAGTTTATCAAGGCTTTCTTCCATTTGTTCAAGTCTGACATATCCGCAGCCTGTTTTGTCTGGATCTGATGATGATATAACTCTTTCTTCATTAACAACCGCTGGTATGCTGTATGATAATTCTTTATACTGTGTTATTTCTATCAACTTATTATCAATTATCTTATTGTAATAGCTTATCTGGTTAAGATAATCCTTAGTTGTCATATAAACCCTCCTCTTATATCGGACTTGACATTATTACTGTTTGTGTTGCCTTTTTATCTATTACTATTGCAAGCTGTGTTATCGAATCGCTTGCATCATCGTGTGGATTTTTACCCTCTGATGTATACATTGTAAATTCATCCATAGCATCTTGATACATCTGTGTTCTTATGTAAGTTGGTCTATCATCTATCGCAAGATATTGTCTACTAATGAGGAAAACGAATATCTCTTTTACTCTGTCAGAATAGCCTTTAATTTTTTCCTCTTTAGGTAGTTTTGTATTTGCGTAATATGGAATAATTCTGCAAAAATATACATTCTGCTTTTTCATTTCAGCTTTTATACTGTCCGTTATTAGTTTTCCACCAGCATTTTGTTCAATGTGCAATTCTGTTATGTAATGTTTCTTGATAGCTGCTACAATTAAAGGAACCGTAACCGCTTGTGTGCCTTTCTTGTACACCCAATCAATAATATATTTTTGCTTTCCGCCAAAATCAGCGCATACTGGCATTGATAAATTATCAGCTCCGCCAAAAGCCGGGTCGCACAATGCTATTATTTTTCGTTCTTTGTTTTCTAGCTCCTCGTTAAAGTCTCCATTGAAAAATCTCAATTCATTGTCCGGGAACAATAATCCCTCACGGACATAAGGTTTTTGCATAAACTTAGCCATCCATTCAGCCTTGTCAAGTTTTTCTCTCATATCCCTGTAATATGCTGTTGAAAAGCCGTTTATTTCGTAATCAAAGTTACTTTCATCGTTTTCATCAAGTGCCGGTATTCTTCTAAATCTGTATTGAGAGTCATTTTCATATTGCTTTCTCATTCGTTCCAATGGGTCAAGGACATTCCATAACGTACCTACCATCAATTCTCTTGCACCATCGTTTTTTCGGTCAACCATCTTGTTTAGATACTCTTGATAGGTATTTTCCATTCGCATAGGTGATAATGAATGTTCTCTATCTCTTACCAAATCATCCACATACAAATATCCATCTTTTGATACATCAACTGCACCAGTCCAAGTTCCATCAATACCACGGCAAGTAACTGTCGCAAATCTGTCTGGATTTCCAAGGGTTATTGTAAATTCATCAGCACTTTTATCTGTTACAAGTGGTTTATTTGCGTATTCTGGATTCCAAAAATAAAATAATTCAGAAAATGTATATTCTTCCGTAGTAAATAAGTTCATAAGTTCTTTATAAAAGCCTTTTGCAAGTATTCCAGAGTGACCTCCCATAGCTGAATGGCTATTAGGTCTGCGTAATGATACCCACGCAAGAAAGAATATACAAATTGTGGACTTTCCAACTCTTGACGGCATTGATAATCCATAAAATTTAATTATTCTGTTTTCAAGGTCTTGCAAGTCATTGACAACTATTTTAAGGGTGTGTCGTCTTGGAAAATAAAACCTTTTGCTATAATGTCTTTTCCGCTCCATATAAAACATAAAACTCTCAAAATCATAATAACTTTCAGTTTTAAGAGTTTTATACCATTTGTCAATTAAAGTATATTCTTCATCGTTGTCTTGAGCATATTTTTCTAAATCCCATATTCCAACGCCGCTATGCTCCACACAAAACCGCTCTATAATCTCTTTACAGCGTTTTGTTAGTTGCAATCCATACTGGATATCTTTTTCGGTCTTAATTGCCACTTCTGACGCTTCTATATATGCGTCCATAACACTTTCATCTATTCCATTTTTCTCTATATAATTTTCATATCCATTGATTGTAGAAATAAGGCTCTGACTAGCCATAAGAAAAGCACCTCCACTTTTCAGCAAAGGTGCTTATAGACCTCTGCCTATAAAACTGTTTTAGGGTAGCGCCACAAACCATTTATGTGGTGGTAATATTTATTGTTCGGTCAGCAATTAACTTTAAATGTTAGATGGGAATATCTCTCCTAGTTGCACATGCATATATTCCTTTTTCCTCCAGCAATAAAAAATAATTATCAATTACATGTTCTGCTGGACATGTATATGTTTTTATGCCATATTTTTCAGCAGTTATTATTTCAATGTGGCAGCCATTCCAACACCAACTTCCTTCAATTCCAATAAATACATCTGCCTGTGCTAACTTCTTAAGGCTTTCTCCAAGATACCATACAGCCTGATTATTGTTCTGTGGTGGGCTGTCCTCAATATAACTGTCAATCAGTTCCAGTTCTTCTCTCTCGTAAGCTTCTGCAATTTTCTTCATCTTCTGAATACTTGTCTTAATTTCTTCCTCTGTTCTACCTTCCATCGGCACGCTCACAAATAACTTCTTCATAGCTTCTATCTCCTTTTCTATGTTTTATCAGCCTTTAGCTTTCTAAGGGTAGCGACTACAATCAATCTGTAGCCGGTAATATCACTTAATCAATATCTGCAATGCTTTCTACAAAGCAATTGTAGTAGATATATCTCTTACCATTAAAATCAAACTTAACATATCCACCATCGTTTGTATCAATATCAATCTTGCCTTCATATGTTGCGAGTTCTTTACCATCTGCCGTGTATACAGTAATTGTTCTTTGCATACCGCCATTTACATCGCTTTTCATATCTGTTACCATTCTGTCCCATGACGCACATCCGGTCATTCCTAAACATAATGTCAATCCTAACACAACTGCTAAAATTTTCTTCTTCATAACAATTCCTTTCCGCCGATAATCAGCAATTATTATTCTAATTCATCCGCACGCCTTGTCATTTCAATCTGTGTTCCGTTTTCATCCCTTGTGCCGACAGTTACATATCTGTTACTTCCACTTATCATATCCCCAAGTCTTATTTCCGTTTTATCATCATCAAACTTGTAACACTCCCGCATTTTTTCAATGCAGTTATTCATTTCTGATATTTTCATAAAATCACTTCCTATCCTTTTTGATAATCTCTCTGAATACATCAAGTATTCCTGTTTCTTCAAGCAAAAACACTGTTCCTGCAATGCATATAGATATCATAAGTGCCACAGCTACTATAATCGCAATTAAAAACATAATCGTAAAAGCACTATTCATTCTTCATAAATCTCCTTGTTTCCTCGGTTATTTTAGAGCATATAGCGAAATTCATTTCAACGTGGCTTTGTGGCAGTCTGCCAAACTTTTTCAAAGCATATTTTTCTACTGCTTCTCTTGAAATGTCTATGCCAAAATTTCTCAATGCTTCTTTAGACGGCGGTTGATACTCTGATAAAGGATTGTCAATGTCATTCATTCCTCATAAACCTCTCAAAATCTTTCCTGCACTTAGGGCATAAGTCAATTTGCTTTGTCTTTGTGCAATAGTATTCGTCCAATATAATACTGTCTATACCGTCTCTACTTATAACCGGCTCTATTCTCCCTTGTTCAATTTCTGCAAATATTTCTTTGAAACACATAGGTCTTTTTAAATTTACGGTTCTTAGATAAGGGAATATTCGGTCATACCATATTTTAGGCTTTTCTATTTCAGCACCGCACCTGTCGCAAGTGCGCCATTCTTTTTGATGTTTCATTTTCCCACCGCCTTAATATCCGCCATTAAATTCCGAAAGCCATTCTTTCAGCTCCACATGTGCCTTAGCAAAGCAAAGTTCCATGTCACCATCATTTTCATCGACAATTACTACATCTTCGCCATTACACCTAGCTTTAGGGTAATCATCAGCACAGCCTTTTTTATAAATCAAAATATTCCAATCACATATTTTGCTATAAGTAATTTCAAGATGCATTGGAAAGTCTTTTGCTTTATCGTCAAAAAATTTTAAAAATTCATTCATTCTTCCACCAACTTTCTACCACAAATAGGGCAATAAGCTATTTTCATTACCATTTCAACATTCATCTCTTTACTGCTACACACTGCAAAGGACGGACATTTATTCAAGTCGCATGTAATTACAGGTGTATTTGACAACTTATCAATCTTAAATTTGCCATAATGCGTTATGGCAGGAAATTTTTCCTCGCAAAATTTACACATATCACGTCTTCCCCCATAAATTGTCTGGTAATTCCTCGCCACCATAAATCTTGTTAGCGTATTTCTTAAATGTCGGTACGCTACAACCTGCTACTTTTGCCGCTTTTACCTGTGAAGCCTGCCCCGATATGTAGAGGTTTATTGCTTCGTAGAACTTCTCTTTGTTTAGTGGGTGTACGCCTGCTGCCATAATAATCACTCCTTGTCTGTTTTACATCATTTTCTGTATCATAATTGCCAATATAGCTGTCAGTAAACATATTATTATTGACATTCCCTCTTTAACAGCTGTTGCAATAGATATATCTTCTTTTTCAATGTATTTGGTGTTGTAATAAACCCATATTAGCATTGCTATGCCAAAGACTGTTTTCATAATATGTCCTTTACATTTCTATAAATCTATTTGCCAGTTTGCCAAGATATTCAGCATTGGCAAAATGTGTTATTGAGTAGTTAGTGCTTTCTCTATGTTCTCTGATAAAGTGGTCATTAATCATTCTCTGTAAAACTGTAATGCCTTTATCGTCTGTTTCGTATATAGCGTCAGCGTCGAAATGTCCGTGTTCTGTATCTGTGATAGTTGATAGGACAAAACATACATTCTTTAACGTCTTATCTGTAAGTATTGGGTGTACTTTGCGGAAATAGATTTCATATAACTGCATATACATCTTAAATCCGTCTTTAACGCAATCACATATAGCTGAATTATCTATGTCGTTGTCACAGATGTTATTGAACCTATCAATCATATCTTTTTCTTTAAGCAACATTTCATCTCTTGTGACAGCTCTTGCCGTCGGTTTCTCTGAAAACGATGTATGTACCTCTCCATCAATGTTAATTGATGTATAGTCCTTATTAGTAATTTCTGGATTATAATCTCTGTTTAAGTAATCTATGTTAGTATTATCTGGTATTGCTTCGTTACTGGCTTGTGTTTGATTTTTCATTGGCTCATTATTGATTACGCACTCGTGCGTAATGGTTTTTTCGTTTTCTGGAATTTCAATTTTGTAATCACTTAATGGATAGCCATTCTTTTTAAGGTCTTTTGCAATATTTACAAGATTTACTCTATATTGCAATGTTCTATCCCACTTATATTTAGGGTTATTTCGCTTTGAAATATAACCCATATTCACCAAATCACTGATATATCTTCTTATCTGACTTGCAGATAAACCTAACATAACCTCATCAGCTAATTCTTCGGCGGTTTTATATATCCAACCATAGAAAAGCTCTCTTTCCTCTTCTCCATTGCTCTTTGCAATCTCATTTTCTTTTTGAATAAACTTATCTGCATCCGACACTCTTTCAGACCAATAGATAAACTGATTGAGAATGATTGCTTTTCTATAATCGTTTGTTATTGATAATAAATCTTCTCTAATTATAGCCTTTTTAATTTTTATGTCTGCCATATTTTACCTCCTACGATAGATAACCCTACGATTTATATAAAAACAGTTGTCAGGAGTTCGTAGGTTACTCTTTTCGTGTTGCAATCACTAGGCAACTGATTTTACCAATATTATTCCGGCTTGTTCATCTCAAAGAAATGTTTCTTACATCTTGATTCGTCACTGTCAAAGCTACAATCCGGCTTGAATCGTTTTTGACATTCACCACAAGACCAAGATATTACACCTTCAAGTTCTGAAACAGCACCGCAAAGCTCGTACAATTCATCATCTGTGCAATTCAGCACATAATCTGCAAGCTCCATTCTTATTTTTCCGATTGAACGATGTTTAATTAACTTTCCCATTTTTACCTCCACGAATGATAATTCCCACGATTTTAAATATAACAACAAACAGGCAGTCGTGGTCTGCTTTTCGGTAGCTAACCTAGTTTGTTGTAATTGATGTGGTGTGGATTTGAACCACACATGATTGTCGCGACTCTCGTCATCTAAGTTGCCGGTTTCAACGAATTATCTTACGGCAATAGCGTTTACCCATTCCGCCACACATCAGCAAGGTGAAAGCCAGATTTGAACTGGCGGTCACAGATTTGCGGTCTGTTGCCTTTTACCACTTGGCTATTTCACCATATATAACAGCCGTAGCGTGACTGTTATACTGAAACTGCTTTTGTCGCTACATTTTGTACAGCTTCATGCGGACTTTTTATACCGCTTACGGCTGACTCTTATAGCCTGTCGTAAGTTAGCGCCGACATCGTGAATCGAACACGAACAACATTTCTGTTGGATAGCTTAGCAAGCTACTGGAATACCTTTATCCCATATCGGCAAATACCGCCTGTAACGGCTATCAAGGGAAAATGCAATAATATTTGGGGGGATATTGAGAAGAACCTTGATAAGTTGAATTTCACACCTCTGTGCGAGGCAAAACTCTCCGAGCGGTCTTGCACCACCCTTAACTGAAACAAATCCAAGAGAGCATATGAAGGAGGACTACCCTGTAAAATGCAAAACAGTTCGGTAGTCTAACTATTCCGACTGGATCTAATGCCGGAAATAGTTTAACTACCCCAGTGGGATTCGAACCCACGCTAACGGAATCAAAGTCCGGTGCCTTACCGCTTGGCTATGAGGCATTGATATGGCTATTCTGACAATTCTATGTATTTGTCAATGTACCACTTAGCTTTTTTAATATCTTCTAAGCCATTCTTGTTGCCAGTGCGGTAGTTATACTTAAAAGCATTAAGCAAGCAAAATGTCTTTACAGCTTCAACACCAAATATCTCAAGCATAACATCTATGCACTCATATTTACCGGTTGCATAATGGCTAGGATGATTAACATTGTCATTTACCGGTTTTTCATTAACACTAGGTGCAAAATCAAAATCTTTGAGCGGAGCAAAGTTATCTTTCTTGCCGCCGCGATTAATACAACTCTTACACGGTTCTGCACTGAATAATGCAAATTGGTTTATGCAATCAACGCAATATCCACTAATTTGAATGTTATTCATTAAACATCACCTGCCTGTCTGTGATTAGCTTTGTAAGTATCAAATCCCTCTGGATATCTTGCTTTCAGCTTATCAATGTTAATCTGCATGATTTCATCAAGGCTGAACTCAAAAGAATCGCACATCAAAGCTAAGTACCAACATACATCGCTGATTTCACGTTTTAAATGTTCGGCATCTAACTGCTTTTCATGGAAAATCCATTTCTTAAGCATGTCGTTAAGTTCTCCAACTTCGCCAGATAAACCTAATGCAGCATTAAGAACACCGCCTAATTCAATCTCTGGCGTATCTCCACCGCGATTACCAATCTTTAAGTTATTAATCTTATTCAGAAGCCTATCTGTAGACTTTTTATCGTTAGTACGCATAGCTAAAGCCTGATACTCTGCTCCCTGCATTTCTAACTCCTAACTTTTTTATTTTTTAAAATTTTTTGGAATTTACTCGGCTGAATTAGCCGTTTTGATGTGTGTATTCATTGAATATCTTGTGAATAATTAAGATGTGTCTATTATACACCTATTTATCAGATTTGTACAGTAGATTTATTAATTATATTATATGGCTCTATGATTAATAATTATATATATTATATGGGTTATTATTAGAACTATATATATTAATAAATATAATGGTTATTGTATATGGTTTAATGAATTATAGTGGCGGATTATATATAACTAAGCCTTTTTATTTTTGAGAATATTTAAGCGACTTAGTTGGGCGTGCAATGCGTGCATATATAACCCCCACGCCCTGCGTTTGTGAATAATGCACAATGAAATCAGCCAGAGCGGAGCCGTTGCGCAATGAATAATTATCACGCAATCGCTGTTAATCCGCTTGTTCACTAGCTTTGTCGTGCTTTTATCGCTCAAATGTTCTGTTTTATCACTTCGCTAAAGTCTAATTTAGCGAAATGCTGTTATCGTGAGCCAAACGGCTAGAAACCGCTTGTTTACTGGCTTTGTGGGATTTCTTGTACATCTTGCACAACGATTTCTTGTTGTGCAATTTGATGAATATTAGAGCCTTGAGCGTTTCCAGATGCGCCAAGCTGCGGAAGGTCTGCGGCCGTTTTAATGACCTTTGCGGTGCTTTCTCTGCTGACACCGGGAAGATTCCACGCATAATGTCTGTTAAGTATTGCAAGGATGCCGACAGGGTTTTTGTTGCCGGTTGCGAGTTTGTTTGATAGACTTTCTTCACGAAAAACACGCAGTTTTTGCACGATATCGAAGCCTTTTGTACTTAGTTTTCTCTCATCTGCTCCCCAGTCCATTAATGTATCGTAATTAATACCTGTTAATAAACTATATCCCATTATGCTACACTCTTTATCATATA